>VOFG01001683.1_pt1 | contig 20383 bp, 42 predicted proteins | sample 5384171 | NCBI WGS metagenome assembly VOFG01 (sample SAMN12384726, study PRJNA508395) | human gut metagenome | isolation source: healthy gut F | host: Homo sapiens
AACACTTGCTTGCTGATGTTGTAGATGGTCACATTGTAATTAGCGACAAAGATGCTGCTAATACATCCGATGCTAAATCCGGTGATGACAAATCTGCAGATGACAGCAAACAAGCTGATGATGCTGCATCCAAGGACAATAAATAATCGGTAGGCTATTGACCCTTTCTATTGAATCCCTTACAACTCTCTCCATATACAAACTAATGATAGACCTATTGATACTGAGAGCACCCCACATAATGTGGGGTGCTTTTTTGGTCTTAATATGCATTTTAATATGTGTATTAATAAAGAAATTTTGTATACATGACAAAAATCATTGCTAATATATCGATTTCTTTAGTATAATCATATCTATAAATTCAATATTCTGTAGAATTTAAAAAGAGATGAAGAAAGGGAGGAGATTATTGATGTCACATTATGTAGATCTAAATAGCGATTTAGGTGAAAGTTTTGGCAACTACACATTAGGCATGGATGGTGAAGTGTTAAATCACGTAACAAGTGCTAATGTTGCCTGTGGATGGCATGCTGGAGATCCTCTCATTATGGATGCTACAGTTCGCATGTGCAAGGAAAAGGGCGTAGCCATAGGGGCTCATCCTGGGTATCCTGATTTAATGGGCTTTGGTCGTCGTGCGATGGCAGTCAAATCCTGCTGAGGCAAAAGCATATATGATGTACCAACTAGGTGCACTTCAAGCTTTTTGTGATAGTTATGACATTACTTTACAGCATATGAAATTACATGGTGCTTTTATAACACCGCATGTGTAACCCCCTGCATTGGCAGATGCTGTATTAGATGGCTTACAAGCGGTAAACCCTAATATTGCAGCTATGGTGTTGAGCGGTAGCTATATTGCAAAAAAAGAAGCAGAGCGTCGAGGTATTCCTGTAATTCAGGAGGTCTTTGCTGACCGCGGTTATACTGATGAAGGTACATTGGTGCCTCGTACAGAACCAGGGGCTTTCATTAAAGACTCTCAAGAGGCTCTTGAACGATTACAGTGGCTAATTTTCAAAACCGTAAATAGTAAAACGGCGATTATAAAATAAGCAATACATAGCTAATATGTAATGCTTAGCTAATATGTAATACATAGCAAATACGTAATAAATAGTGAATACGTAATAAATAGTGAATACGTAATAAATAGTGAATATGTAGTAAATAATAAATACATAATAGATCGTTAATAAATAAATTAATGTGTGGAGGTTTTTATGAAACCAATTACAGGTAAAGCGAGTTTCTCTGTCCTATTAGGGGCAGCTTTTTAATGGCCACGTCATCTATTGGGCCTGGCTTTATGTTGCAAACAGCAGTGTTTACAAATGAGCTGAAAGCAGACTTTGCATTTGCTATCGTTATATCCGTTATTTTCTCTATTATTGCACAGCTTAATGTGTGGACAATTATTGGTGTATCCCAAATGCGCGGTCAAGATATTGCGAATAAAGTATTGCCAGGACTTGGCTATTTCGTAGCATTCTTGATTTCTCTTGGGGGCCTTGCGTTCAATATCGGCAACATTGGGGGCGCGTCTATGGGCCTCAATATTATATTTGGTATCGACACAACAACAGCAGCGGCTATTAGTGGTATCCTTGGTATTCTATTGTTCGCCTCTCCAAAAATGGGTGGTGTACTAGACAACACAGCTAAAATTCTTGGTACGGTTATGCTAGTATTGATTGGCTATGTAGCATTCTCTACAAATCCGCCAGTGGCTGAAGCGGTTACTCATGCGGTGGCACCAACGCATTATCCATGGCTCGCTACCATTACCCTTATCGGTGGTACCGTAGGTGGTTACATTACATTCTCTGGCGGTCACCGCCTCATTGATGCAGGTATTACTGGTCAAGAACATTTGAAAGATGTACGTCGTGCAGCCTTCATGGGTATGTCCGTAGATGCAGTGGTTCGTATCTTGTTATTCTAGCCGTTCTTGGTGTTGTATCCATGGGCTTTGCGTTAGATCCTAAAGATCCAGCTGGCTCTGCATTCCTTTTAGGGGCTGGTGAAATTGGTCATAAATTATTCGGTATCGTATTCTTCTGTGCAGCCTTAACATCTGTAGTGGGTGCAGCGTACACATCCGTGTCCTTCTTAAAAACATTGTTCAAAGTGGTAGAACGCAATGAAAAATTGACTATTATGGCCTTTATCTTCGTTTCTACATGTATTTTTGATCTTCATTGGTAAACCAGCATCCTTATTGATTTTAGCGGGTTCTGTAAACGGGTTGATCTTGCCGATTACATTGGCAGTAATGCTCTTTGCTACTCATAAATCTGAAATCGTAGGCGACTACAAACATAATAAACTGTTATACTATACAGGATGGATTGTAGTACTTGTAACAGCTTACATCGGCGTTACATCCTTACAAGGCATTGCTAAATTACTTGGTTAATTTGATAATTATGAAAGTACCATTATTTTCGTTTGAAGGTAATGGTTCTTTCTGGTTTTAGGAAGGAGATACCTATGAAACCTATAATTTCACCTGTAGGGGATTGCGCTATCTCTATTGATTTTGGTCAAGTCATCGATCCAAAGATTAATCGACATATTCGTCAAACGATAGAGCGAATTCAAGAGCTGAATCTAGAGGGTATTATTGAATTAGTACCTACCTATTGTGCATTGCTTTTTGCAATATAATGCTATGATATACTCCTATGCAGAATTGTGTAAGATCATTGAGCCTACATTGGAGCAGACTGTAACAGATAATGCTAATGAACTTGTTACCGTCGTTGAAATTCCTACCGTGTACGGTGGTGAGTTTGGTCCAGACCTTGGTTTTGTAGCCTCTCATAATAATCTATCTGAAGAATGAGGTTGTAGCCATTCATAGTGGTACTGATTACTTGGTATATATCTTGGCTTCATTCCTGGTTTTACCTATTTGGGCGGCATGGATCCACGTATTGCAACACCTCGTTTATCCTCACCAAGAACATTGATACCTGCAGGTTCTGTAGGCATTGCAGGGGAACAAACTGGCACGTATCCATCCGACTCTCCAGGGGCTGGCAAATCATTGGCCGTACACCGGTAACCATGTATGACATGTCCAAGGAAACAAGCAGCGCTTTTGAGTGCTGGCGACTATGTGCGTTATGTGCCCATAGATGAAGCGGAATATAATCGTATTAAACGCATTGGGGGCGGACTATGCGCCATCCATGTATGAAGTAGAGGTAGGTGAGTTGCGTGGCTATTAATGAGTTTAATAAATCATCTATCTACGTAACTGCACCTGGCATGTACACTACCATTCAAGATAAAGGTCGCGTTGGGTTCCAACAATATGGTATGCCTGTAGCAGGTCCTATGGATAGTGAAAGCTTATCTCTTGGGGCAAGCGCTGGTAGGCAATGTAGAAACGGCAGGTGCCTTAGAGTGCACATTGCTGCCGCCTACACTCACCGTGAAAGGTACATGTATCGTTGCTTTCACAGGAGCCGACATGGAACCAACCATCAATAGTGTACGAGTACCGAGATATATTCCCTTTGTATGTCACGACGGCGATGTCATTTCCGGCGGCTTTAGCCAATGTGGTGTGCGCATGTACATTACTTTCTCTGGAGGTATCGACGTGCCAAGCATCAACGGCAGTGTATCTACCCATACAAAGGCAAAAATAGGCGGCCTTGAGGGGCGCCCATTACAAAAAGGGCGATGAACTTGGCATCAAAGCGTTCGCCAGAGATGACGTGTATGTCTGCGATTATCGTGGTGAAGATCATACTCTATTCAATACAGCGTTATATAACCGTGGGGGCCGTGAATGTCATCAACCGTTACGTGTTGTTTTAGGTGATCAAGCAAAACATTTCACCGAGAAGGGGAATCAAGACCTTTAGTGATAACATCTATACACTGACTGTAGAATGTGACCGTATGGGTTTTTCGCTTAGATGGTCCTGAAATTGAACACGTAGACAGTGCAGATATTATATTTGGTTTACCGCCATCGAAGATTGTCCCTGGCAGATCGCCAAACAACAGGGGGCTTACAAAAAGCCAATTACCGCAGCCGGTAGGGGATGGGATTAACTTTAATATCGTGTCTATTGACGAAGCGCAAGATATATATACCGAGCGCATCAAATTATATGAAGAACGATTACAGAAACGCATCAAATTAGCACATGAACAAAGTCTTTAGACTGGTTCGCGACGTAGTCGCGAATCATAAAACCACCCGCTATGCGGGTGCGGCGACGAAAGTTATACAAAAAAATCACCTTGCTTAAGTATAATGTAGGTGTTCAAGCCGCATTATATACAAAAGAAAGGTGATTTTATATGGCAACAAAGACACAGAGCCTTGCGCACACAAAATGGTTATGCAAATACCACATAGTATTTACACCTAAGTATAGACGTAAAGTTATATATAATCAATACAGAAATAGTTTACGTGAAATACTGAGACGTTTATGTGAATATAAGGGCGTCAAGATTATAGAGGGGGGAGCTTATGGCAGATCATGTGCATATGCTAGTGTAATTCCACCTAAAATATCAGTTTCATCTTTTATGGGATACTTAAAAGGGTAAAAGTGCACTAATGATGTTCGATAAACACGCAAACTTAAAGTATAAATTTGGAAATAGACACTTTTGGTCCGAGGGTTATTATGTTAGTACAGTAGGTTTAAATGAAGCTACCGTAAAAAAAATATATACGTGAGCAAGAGTTACATGACCAAATGAAAGATAAACTTTGAAAACGGGATCTGCTGAATTTGTTCTTGATACGCATCAGATCTAAACGCAGTATCGTAAATACAGAAAAATCCCAGTTTTTGATGGTGATGTAAATACTGCTGTTCGAGCTAATGGTGTAAAGTTAGAAAATACTAATAATCTAGACATAACAGAATATACAATGGATGGCATGATGGCTGATTCCAATGGTAAGCATGTACGCTTTTGGCACACAAGGCATTGATGCTGGTAATCAAGTGATTACCGGTGTAAAAGCAGGCGTAGCTGATAGTGATGTGGTAACTGTGAAACAGTTAAAAGATTCCATCTCTAATGTGGGGGGAATGAATTAAAACAAGCGATTAACAGTGTAGCTACTGAAACGCAACGTGTTGGTGCTCATGCAGCTGCTATGGCCGCATTGAAACCAATTCAATATGATCCATTAGAGCCAACTCAAATTATGGCGGGCGTAGGCAACTACCGTGGTGAGAGAAGGCAGCAGCTCTTGGCTTAGCTCATTATACTAATGAAAATACCATGTTAAATGTGGGTGTTTCTCTTGGTAGCCATAATATGGTGAATGCCGGTATAACTCATAAATTTGGATATAGTCCAGAGAAGAAAAAATATTCCTGATTGCTATAAAGGTGGTCCTATTAGCTCTATTTATGTCATGCAAGATGAAATGACACGAATGCAAGCAAAAATGATGCTCAACAGGTTGAGATCGAGCAACAAAAGAGCTGAGATTGAGTCTTTAAAATCTATGGTACAACAATTATTAGAAAAACATTAATATCTGAAAATTTATTTCAAATAACATAAGATGTAAATAGCATGAAAGTTACTATTTAACGTTTATTCATATGTAAAAACTAAATATATTTACAGAAATATTGATAGAATATACAAAATATAAAAGGCTGTTATATATGTGAAATTTATCATATATATAACAACCTTTTTAGCCGTATATATTAAAATTTCTAATGGATTTAAGCTATATATGTAGAGAAAAATGAAGGATTTATATCCAGAATTTTAAAATTATAAAAAAAATATATATAGAGCATAGTATGTTTATAAAAATATCGAAAATGCTCGAAATGGAATTGATTATTATATTATATATTTGATAGAATGGGTAATATGAATTTTAAATGAGGGAAACTTCAAAATGATTGAGGAGGGATTGCGATTAATATAAAGGGATTACCTTTTTCTGGGGTAAATCGTATAATCACATCTGGTCAAAAATGGGGCCGGGCAGAATATGTACTTTTAAAACAGTGCCTAGAACAATCGATGGCGTAGATTCTGTTTACTTTGTTTACTGGCGAAATGATAAGAATACATTGTCTGATAATATGCGATTAGATTTGATGGATATCGATATTTATGACAGCGATGAAGTCATCGATAAGACTGATGTTTTGATTGAGGAACATTAACATTAGAACCACAAATTGAAGCAGAATACCGTAAACGTGGTGCCAAAATTGTGTCATACCGCATGGGCAATGATTTTGTGTGGGATATGGAAAAATGGTCCACAACCTACCAGGTGTCAGAGCTTTTAACGGTACGAAATATGATGCAGTATGGATGATTCCGCAAGTGATGACTACGAATAAAGTTATTTGGAAATCATGACAAAGCTCCTGTCTATGAGGGCCTCATTTATGGGATTCTGTATTCTTAGATGATATGGCTAAGATTGTTAAAGAACCATTTAAATTCGGTTATAAGCGAGGACAGATCGAATCGAATGGTGCTCGTGTTTTGTAATGGAACCTAACATATCAATTTTAAGAACTTTGTATGTTGCCAATTTTGATTGGTGAAGAAGCATATCGCCATCATCCTGATCTTGTGAAACATATTTATTTATGTAACACATATGATAAGAAGGATGATGACGCTATTTTTAATTATATTGGATATACGTCTGCCGTTAAGGCTGGTGTAATGTCTGTTGAAACACGCCATATTACGCCATTATTTTTAGCAGAGTATACAGATATTCTATTGTCGTTCCAATGGGAACTACCATTAAACTATATGTACTACGAAGCATTATACGGTAATTATCCATTAGTACATAATTCTCCTATGCTGAAAGCTCATTGCGTAGGTTTTATTATGATTACTTTGATGCATATGATGGTGAACGTCAGCTAATCAATGCTATCAAATCCTACGATGCTGATTTTGATACACATGTAGAACGCAATAAACAATTAATTGACTATATGTCACCATTTAATAAAAACGAAATGTAAGAGAGCATCAAATATTATTAGAACAGTTGGGGTAAAATTATAAATGAATAAGATTTTTAAGGTTATTTGGTCCAAATCTAAACAATGCTACGTAGTAGTATCTGAAATGGCTAAAAATACAACAGGTAAAAAAGAAAATTGTTATAGCTGGTATTTTGGCATCTTTAATGATGCAGCCATTGGCAACTATGGATGTTGATGCAAATGCATCGTTTGTTCCTCAAATAAAAAAGGTTCTGTTTCTATTAACGGTCATTCTACTGGCAATGCAAGTGTTACTGAAGAAAATGCGATTGCCATCGGACAAAACTCAAATGCCACAGGTCGTGGTGGTGTTGCGTTAGGTAATGATACTGCAGCTACATGGAATGCTTTTGAAGCTGGTTGGAAATGCAAAAGCAACAGGAAAAGGTGCTATTGTTAGGTCAAGCTACAGCTAACAGTGAAAGTGCAATTGTTCTTGGTACAGATACATTGTTACTGCTAATAGTGCTACCGTAATTGGCAAGTGCAGCTGCATCTGAAAAGTAGTGCGGTAGCAATTGGTAATGCAGCAAATGCAGGGTAAATCTGATGCAATTGCTGTTGGCAAGTGCGCAGCTGCATCTGAAAGTAATACTATTGCATTAGGTAAGAACACTCAAGCTAAGACTAGCCAAGCTATTGCTGTTGGTGAAAGGTGCAGTTGCTGATGGCACTGCAACCATTGCGATTGGTGCTGGTAACAATGCAACTGGTTGGGGCGCAACAGCAGTAGGTAAAATGTACAAGTTACAAAAGAAAGATCTACTGGTATTGGTTGGGATTTAACTGTTGATCAATCTGCGGCTACACTTGTTGGTTATAACTCTCAAGTACATGCTAACCAAGGTACAGGTCTTGGTTCTACTATTAATATTACAAGTGCTGCTCAATATGGTACTGGTATTGGTTACCAAGTAGATGTAAGTGGTAAAAAATGCGGTAGCTATTGGTTCTAGTGGTGATCTTGGTACTCATACTGCTGCTAGTGCTACAGATGCTATTTTTATCGGTACGGCTACTGTAGCTTCTGGTGAAGCAGCTACAGCAATTGGTAAAAAGCAGCTGCGAGTAAAGCAAATGCTACTACCGCAATCGGTAATGGTGCAAATGCAAGTAAAGATAATTCAATTGCAATGGGTACAAATGCTGCAGCTTCCGATTCATATACTGTAGCAATTGGTAATAGTGCAACTGCTGGAAATACTAGTGCTGTAGCCATTGGTAACGGTGCTAATGTTACTGGCTATGCATCTATAGCGATTGGTAATTCTGCTTCTGCAACTAAGTGGAGCTACAGTTGTTGTCGGTGATGGGGGCTTCTTCTACTCAGTCGTTAGGTACTGCATTAGGTAAAAGGTGCTACAGTAAGTCATGAAAATAGTGTTGCATTAGGTGCTTCCTCTGTAACTGCCGCTCCTGTAAGTACAAGTGCAATGACTATTGCTAGTAAAAGCTATACATTAGCAGGTGGTACTGCTGGTGGTACTGTTTCCATTGGCTCTTCTTCTACAAAACGTACTTTAACTAACTTAGCAGCCGGTACTGTATCTGCTACATCTACAGATGCAGTTAATGGATCTCAACTATATGCGGCAACGCAAGCGATAGAAAAGTAATGCAACTGCTATTACAAGTGTATCTAATGCTGCGAGCACGGCACTTTCAACAGCTAATTCAGCAGTAACTAAAGCAGATGCAGCTGTATCTACAGCTAACTCTACAGCTGCTGGTTATAATTCGGCTAAGGCAGCTATTTCTAGTTCTGCAGCGGCAGCAGAAGCAGCGGCAACAAGAGCTTCTACAAGTGCGACAGCGGCGTCTACATCTGCATCTGACGCAGCAACAAGTGCAACAAAAAGCAAGCACAAGTGCAGCAGCAGCATCTACATCTGCAACTAATGCAGCAGCGTCTGCAACAGCAGCAAGACATCTGCATCTAATGCAGCAACAAAGTGCGACAAAAGCATCTACTAGTGCAACAGCAGCAAGTACATCTGCATCTAATGCAAAAAGTAAGTGAAGACAATGCAGCGGCTAGTGCGACAACCGCATCTAACTCTGCTACTGCAGCAAGTACATCGCATCTAATGCAAAAGTAAGTGAAGATAATGCAGCAGCTAGTGCGACAACAGCGTCTAATTCTGCCACTGCGGCAAGTACATCCGCATCCAATGCGAAGGTAAGTGAAGATAATGCAGCAGCTAGTGCGACAACAGCATCTAACTCTGCCACAGCGGTAAGTACATCTGCATCTAATGCGAAGGTAAGCGAAGATAATGCAGTGGCTAGCGCGACAACCGCATCTAACTCTGCTACAGCAGCAAGTACATCTGCATCTAATGCAAAAGTAAGTGAAGACAATGCAGCGGCTAGTGCGACAACCGCATCTAACTCTGCTACTGCAGCAAGTACATCTGCATCTAATGCAAAAAAGTAAGTGAAGATAATGCAGCAGCTAGTGCGACAACAGCGTCTAATTCTGCCACTGCGGCAAGTACATCCGCATCCAATGCGAAGGTAAGTGAAGATAATGCAGCAGCTGGTGCGACAACAGCATCTAACTCTGCCACAGCGGCAAGTACATCTGCATCTAATGCGAAGGTAAGCGAAGATAATGCAGTGGCTAGCGCGACAACCGCATCTAACTCTGCTACAGCAGCAAGTACATCTGCATCTAATGCAAAAGTAAGTGAAGACAATGCAGCAGCTAGTGCGACAACCGCATCTAACTCTGCTACAGCGGCTTCCCATCCGCATCTAACGCAAAAGTAAGCGAAGATAATGCAGCGGCTAGTGCGACAACTGCATCTAACTCTGCTACAGCAGCAAGTACTTCTGCATCCAATGCGAAGGTAAGCGAAGATAATGCAGCGGCTAGTGCGACAACTGCATCTAACTCTGCTACAGCAGCAAGTACATCTGCATCTAATGCAAAAGTAAGTGAAGATAATGCAGCAGCTAGTGCGACAACCGCATCTAACTCTGCTACAGCAGCAAAGTACATCTGCATCTAATGCAAAAGTAAGTGAAGACAATGCAGCAGCTAGTGCGACAACCGCATCTAACGCTGCTACAGCGGCTTCCACATCCGCATCTAACGCAAAAGTAAGTGAAGATAACGCAGCGGCTAGCGCGACAACCGCATCTAACTCTGCTACAGCAGCAAGTACATCTGCATCTAATGCAAAAGTAAGTGAAGACAATGCAGCGGCTAGTGCGACAACTGCATCTAACTCTGCTACAGCAGCAAGTACATCTGCATCTAATGCAAAAGTAAGTGAAGATAATGCAGCAGCTAGTGCGACAACCGCATCTAACTCTGCTACAGCAGCAAGTACATCTGCATCCAATGCGAAAGTAAGTGAAGATAATGCAGCGGCTAGCGCGACAACCGCATCTAACTCTGCTACAGCAGCAAGTACATCTGCATCTAATGCAAAAAGTAAGTGAAGACAATGCAGCAGCTAGTGCGACAACCGCATCTAACTCTGCTACAGCGGCTTCCACATCCGCATCTAACGCAAAAAGTAAGCGAAGATAATGCAGCAGCTAGTGCGACAACCGCATCTAACGCTGCTACAGCAGCTTCTACATCCGCATCTAACGCGAAAGTAAGTGAAGACAATGCAGCAGCTGGTGCGACAACCGCATCTAACTCTGCTACAGCGGCTTCCACATCCGCATCTAACGCAAAAGTAAGCGAAGATAATGCAGCAGCTAGTGCGACAACTGCATCTAACTCTGCTACAGCAGCAAGTACATCTGCATCTAATAAAAAAAGTAAAGTGAAGATAATGCAGCGGCTAGTGCGACAACCGCATCTAACGCTGCTACAGCAGCAAATACATCTGCATCAATGCAAAAGTAAGTGAAGATAACGCAGCGGCTAGTGCAACAACCGCATCTAACTCTGCCACTGCAGCAAGTACTTCTGCATCTAACGCAAAAGTAAGTGAAGATAACGCAGCGGCTAGTGCAACAACCGCATCTAACGCTGCTACAGCAGCAAAAGTACATCTGCATCTAATGCAAAAGTAAGTGAAGACAATGCGGCGGCTAGTGCGACAACCGCATCTAATTCTGCTACAGCAGCAAGTACATCTGCATCTAATGCAAAAAGTAAGCGAAGACAATGCAGCGGCTAGTGCGACTACTGCATCTAACTCTGCTACAGCAGCAAGTACATCTGCATCTAATGCAAAAGTAAGTGAAGATAACGCAGCGGCTAGTGCAACAACCGCATCTAACTCTGCCACTGCAGCAAGTACTTCTGCATCCAATGCGAAGGTAAGCGAAGATAATGCAGCGGCTAGTGCGACAACTGCATCTAACTCTGCTACAGCAGCAAGTACATCTGCATCTAACGCAAAAGTAAGTGAAGATAATGCGGCGGCTAGTGCGACTACTGCATCCAACTCTGCTACAGCGGCAAGTACTTCTGCATCTAATGCAAAAAGTAAGTGAAGATAACGCAGCGGCTAGTGCAACAACCGCATCTAACTCTGCCACTGCAGCAAGTACTTCTGCATCCAATGCGAAGGTAAGCGAAGATAATGCAGCGGCTAGTGCGACAACTGCATCTAACTCTGCTACAGCAGCAAGTACATCTGCATCTAACGCAAAAGTAAGTGAAGACAATGCGGCAGGATCGCAACAGCAGCTTCTACATCCGCATCCAATGCGAAAGTAAAGTGAAGACAATGCAGCTGGTTCTGCTACAGCAGCAAGTACATCTGCATCTAATGCAAAAAGTAAGCGAAGACAATGCCGCAGGTTCTGCTACAGCAGCAAGTACATCTGCATCTAATGCAAAAGTAAGTGAAGACAATGCAGCTGGTTCTGCCACAGCGGCGTCCACATCCGCATCCAATGCGAAAGTAAGCGAAGATAATGCAGCTGGATCCGCAGTAGCAGCTTCCACATCCGCATCCAATGCGAAAGTAAGCGAAGATAATGCAGCAGGTTCTGCAACAGCAGCTTCCACATCTGCATCTAATGCGAAGGTAAGTGAAGATAATGCCGCAGGTTCTGCCACAGCCGCTTCTACATCTGCATCTAATGCGAAAGTAAAGTGAAGACAATGCGGCAGGATCCGCAACAGCAGCTTCTACATCCGCATCAATGCGAAAGTAAGTGAAGACAATGCAGCCGGTTCTGCTACAGCAGCAAGTACATCTGCATCTAATGCAAAAAGTAAGCGAAGACAATGCAGCGGCTAGTGCGACAACAGCATCTAACTCTGCTACAGCAGCAAGTACTTCTGCATCTAATGCGAAGGTAAGCGAAGATAATGCAGCGGCTAGTGCGACAACAGCGTCTAACGCTGCCACTGCAGCAAGTACATCTGCATCTAATGCAAAAAGTAAGTGAAGACAATGCAGCTGGTTCTGCCACAGCGGCGTCCACATCCGCATCCAATGCGAAAGTAAGCGAAGATAATGCAGCTGGATCCGCAGTAGCAGCTTCCACATCCGCATCCAATGCGAAAGTAAGCGAAGATAATGCAGCCGGTTCTGCAACAGCCGCGTCTACATCTGCATCAATGCAAAAGTGAGCGAAGATAATGCCGCTGGTTATGCAACAGCCGCTTCTACATCTGCATCTAATGCAAAAAGTGAGCGAAGATAATGCCGCTGGTTCTGCAACCGCAGCGTCTACATCTGCTTCTAATGCGAAAGTAAGTGAAGACAATGCAGCAGGCTCTGCAACAGCAGCAAAGTACATCTGCATCAATGCAAAAGTAAGCGAAGATAATGCGGCAGCTTCTGCCACAGCGGCGTCCACATCCGCATCTAACGCAAAGTAAGTGAAGATAATGCAGCAGGCTCTGCAACAGCAGCGTCTACTTCTGCATCTAATGCGAAGGTAAGTGAAGACAATGCAGCCGGTTCTGCCACAGCCGCTTCTACATCTGCATCCAATGCAAAAGTAAGTGAAGATAATGCCGCTGGTTCTGCAACAGCAGCGTCTACATCTGCTTCTAATGCGAAAGTAAGTGAAGACAATGCAGCTGGCTCTGCAACAGCAGCTTCCACATCTGCATCAATGCAAAAAGTAAGCGAAGACAATGCAGCAGGCTCTGCAACCGCAGCAAGTACATCTGCATCCAATGCAAAAGTAAGTGAAGATAATGCGGCAGCTTCTGCCACAGCGGCGTCCCATCCGCATCTAACGCAAAAGTAAGTGAAGATAATGCAGCAGGCTCTGCAACAGCAGCGTCTACTTCTGCATCTAATGCGAAGGTAAGTGAAGACAATGCAGCAGGTTCTGCAGCAGCGGCGTCTACATCTGCATCTAATGCAAAAAGTAAAGTGAAGACAATGCAGCTGGCTCTGCTACAGCGGCTTCCACATCTGCATCTAACGCAAAGTAAGCGAAGATAATGCAGCAGCATCTGCCACAGCAGCAAATAGCTCTGCTACAAAAGCTGAATCTTCCGCTAATGATGCAGCATCAGTGCAACAGCAGCAGACAGCTCCGCAACTAAAGCTGAATCTAGTGCGACTGCAGCTAATAGCTCTGCAACAAAAGCAGAATTTAGTGCTAATGCAGCCGCTGCGATCCAACAAAATTTGACTAACTCTGGTATTACACCAGGTACAAAAAATGGTAATGGTGCTATGGCAATTGGTGCAGGCTCTGTAGCTAATGGAGACTATGCAAATGCAGTAGGTACAAATGCAAAAGCTCTTGCAGATAATGCAACAGCTCTTGGTGCTAATACAACTGTAATGGCAGGTGCTACTAACTCTGTAGCTCTAGGTCAAGGTTCTGTAGCTGATCGTCCTAACACTGTAAGTGTTGGTTCTAAAGGTAATGAACGTACAATTACAAATGTAGCGCCAGGTGAAATTTCTGCTACTTCTACAGATGCTGTTAACGGCAGCCAATTGTATAGTGCAACACAAGGTACTATAAATGAATTAGCGTCTACAAAAACTCGTTTAGATCGTGTAGGTGCTATGAGCGCGGCTATGGCTTCCTTGAAACCATACTATGTGGATGGTACTGAAAAAGGCCAAATTATGGCTGGTGTAGGCTTATACCATGGTGAAAAAGCACTCGCTCTTGGTTATGGTTATGCACCAAATGATCGTTTGTTCTTGAATGCATCTGTGGTATTGCTAAACAAGAGCAAATGTACGGTATGGGTGCTACATGGCGTATTGGTGCCGGTGAAAGCCTCGTTAAGAAAAATAACCAAGCTATGGACAATCTTAAAGCTGAAAACGAAGAGCTCCAAGATCGCGTAGCAAAATTAGAAGCACTAGTTTCAAAGCTAGTAGACTCTAAAGCATAATATTTTGTGCACATAAAACCATATTTTTTTGTATATATTCATGTATGAATATGTATATGGTGAAAAGCCACCACTCTTAATGAGTGGTGGCTTTTTTGTGTTAAAGTTATCGAAAAAATAAAAACAACATATTATTTATAAAAATAACTAAATTAATTACATGAAAGATAAAGGTATTATTAAATAGATTTGTATGAGATAAAAAAACACACATACTATTGTTAAATTATTTTATTTTCATAAATATAACTGAATGATATCTATACAGATTGATGTATAAAAAATAGAATATTTTTGGGTTATATATACATAGAATAAAATGAATAATACATATATTACCTGTAGTTATAAGAGGTTTTGTGAGAAAGAAAAAATTATTAAATATTCCTATTTTTGATGATATTCATTGTGTTGAAATAGTAAAATATGATAAAATTATGAAATATAGCTGGAAATTATAATTACAGTAAATTCCCATATATATTAGTTATTAAAACTACATTTTAGAGATATACAGCATATAGTTTTTGAGGGGTGCTTTGTAAAGAGGAAAGACAATGAATAAGATTTTAAAGTAATTTGGTCTAAGTCGAAACAGTGCTACATTGTAGTATCTGAAATCGCAAAGAACAAAACAGGTAAAAAAGAAAAATTGTAGTAGCCAGTATACTTGCGGCATTAACAATGACTGCTAATATTGTTACGGTAGAGGGCTATACCAGAAGGAACAAGAACTGATCATTTAGGTCTTGCTATCGGGACAAGTTCTAATTCTAAAAGTAATCAGTCTGTTGCGATTGGTTATGCAAGTTCTGCCGAAGCCCCAGGAGCAAATCCTGAAAATCCTGCTACAGCCGTAGGTGCTGGTGCCAATGCTAATGGTGCAGGTACAGTTGCATTGGGGCTTTCAGCAAATGCTACAGGTACAAATGCAGTAGCTCTTGGCGGTGGGTCTAATGGCGGTACAAATAAAACAGAAGCTACTGCGGCAAATGCTACTGCTATTGGTTTCAATGCTAAAGCTAGCAAATCGGGGGCAGCCGCAATTGGCTCTGGTGCTAAGGCAAGTGGATCAGACTCTATTTCTTTTGGTACAGATACTGTTGCAGACTCTGAAAAAGCTATTGCTATTGGTGCAGGTTCAAAAGCCACTAATATTGGTGCCACTGCATTAGGTCGTTCTTCAGCGGCCACTGCTGCATCGGCTACAGCAGTGGGTTCTCTAGCCAGTGCTACAGGTACAACAGCTACTGCTGTGGGGATAGAAGCCTCTGCATCTGGAGCTGAATCTCTAGCTATTGGTAAAACCGCAAGTGCAACAAGCGGTAGAGCGTTAGCGGTTGGTACAAATGCAAAAGCTACGGGAGCAAGCTCCGTAGCTGTTGGTAGTGGTGCAGGTAACTCTGGACCGCTAGGATTTACAAGTAGCATAAATTCCTTGGGTTCAGTTGTTAATTCACTTAAGACTATTAATTATGCTACTACTGCAGAAGGGGATTATGCAGTTGCATTAGGTGTGTATGCGAATGCTAAGAATAGTGGTGTCGCTGTAGGTCAGAATGCTTTAGCTGCAACAGGCGGTGTAGCTATTGGTAAAGGTGTTCTAGAGGATACGGGCAATAATCTTGCAGGTGGGGTTGCAATCGGCCAAGACTCTGCATCAACAGGTGCTTATTCATTAGCGATGGGACGACATGCTTTTGCTAGTGGTTCCACTTCTATGGCTATGGGCTATGAGGCAAGTGCCAACGGTAACTTTGCCGTTGCTATGGGCCGAAATGTGACGGCTACAGGAACATCTACAGCAATAGGTCGTCATGCGGTAGCCTCTAATGGTGGTTTAGCTGTTGGTAGTCAAGATAATGATGCTGCCACTGATAAAACAATAGCTTCTGCAAAAAGGTGCAGTAGCTATTGGTAAGAATACTAAGGCTAATTCAGAAGATGCAGTAGCGATTGGTACAAATGCAGAGGCAACTAGACTGAAATCTGTTGCGTTAGGTAGCGGTTCTACAACGGCGACAGGCGCTACAAATCAAGGTTCTACTACGATTAATGGTATTACCTATAATTTTGCAGGTGCCACAGGCAATCCAAATATGCAAGTTTCTGTAGGCAGCACTAGCGCAACACGACAAATTAAAAATGTCGCAGCAGGGAAGTATCTGCTACAAGTACAGATGCTATTAATGGATCCCAATTATATGCTGTAGCAAGTGCTGTTAAACCGCTAAAATACGTATCTGTGAACTCTACAGCAACAGGTACTGGTAGTAACATTGATAATGATGGCGCACAAGCTCCAAATTCTATTGCCATAGGCCCATCTAGCACAGTTACAAAACAAAAATAGCATTGCTTTTGGTAATAATGCTCAATCTTTTAAGTGATGATAGTATTACTATCGGTAGAAATGCAAAAAGCTGAATCTGGTCCAGTATTCACTGCTACAAGTAGAGCTATTGCAATTGGTGCAAATTCTAAAGTGGCTACAAATGTAACACAAGGCATTGCTATTGGTAGTGGTAGTCTTACTGATGAAGGTGCTGTTGTTACTGGTGACCAGTCTATAGCTATTGGTGGTAATGTAAAGGTTGATGGTCATGCTGCTATTGCTATTGGCGGTGATGATGCCAGAAACGCTGCAGGTCAGCAAGTCTCTTATACGAATACTAATGATAATGAAGTTACGGGTACCTTACAAACTGCAATTCTTAATCTAACAGGGTATAATTTGTCCAATTATAAAGGGACAGCTGCATCTCATGCTGGTGTAGCTTATGGTACAAGTGCTCTTGCCGGTAATGCAGGCGTTGCAATTGGTACTGCATCTGACAGTATGACTCGTATGAATGATAAAGGTCAGGTTGTTAATAATAAACCTGTTACTAATGCTGTCGCTATTGGTACAGGCGCTCGTGCTAACTTTGATAACTCTGTAGCTATCGGTGGTGGGTCTAATACTGACCGTTATGCAACAAAACAAGTGAATGCAATTATTGATGGTGTAGAAGTTAAATGGTCTGGCGGTGAAAACATTTCTCCTGGTGACGTTGTTTCCTTCGGTGCTAAAGGTTTTGAACGTCAGCTTAAAAATGTAGCGCCAGGTGAAGTTTCTCAAACAAGTACAGATGCTATCAATGGTTCTCAAATCTACTCTCTAGCTCGTAAAGTTACCAACATTATGAACGGAGGGGCAGGTAGTGTTGTTAATGTAAATGCATCAGGCGAAACCTCTTACAAAGGTTGTAACAGGTACAGGGGCATCTAAGGTTGAGAAATATTATCGCACAGTAGATGTTAAGGATGATGGTACGTTAGTAAATGGTGCTACTGCACAGACTCCAACATCCTTATCCTTAGTAAATGTTGACCAAACAAATGTAAACCAACAAACACAAGTGCCTCGTACACTTGGTAATGTGGCCAATGGTGTGAAGGATAATGATGCAGTTAACGTATCTCAACTAAATGCAGCAAAGGTAAAATACTTCTCTGTAAACTCTACGGATGCAGGTAACCGAGATAATACAGGTGCAACTGGTACAAATGCCATTGCCATTGGACCTGCAGCAACAGCGACAAAGGCCCAATCTATTGCTTTTAGGTAATAGTGCGACAGCAGGGGGTACTGATTCTATTGCAATTGGTAATGGTAGTGTTGCGGCAGATAAAGTTGCTCCTGTTGCTATTGGTAGAGGCACTCAAGCAAATGGTGATTTCAGTGTTGCTTTAGGTGGTGGGAACCATCAATTTGTGGGTGCCATTGCAAATGGTGTCGGCACAACTGCACTTGGTACATACTCAAAGACAGCTGCAGATACAAATTTTCAAACCGCTGTGGGATTTGGTGCTAATACGACTAAAGCTAATGCAACTGCAATTGGATATAACTCTGCAGTAAGTACTGAAGGCGGTGTTGCTCTTGGAGCGAATTCTTCTTCAAGTACAGGTCGTACTGTAGGTTATAATCTAATGATGGACGTACAAATACATATAGTGCTCTTACAGGAAATGTAATACGTAGCACAACTGGTGCGGTAGCTGTGGGTAATGGTACAGACGTGACACGTCAGATTACTGGAGTTGCAGCAGGTACAAATGATACTGATGCAGTTAACGTAGCACAATTGAAAAGCGTTAATCTTGCTTTTGTTGGTGATAGTGGTTTTGGTGATGTTAATCTTGCCAACAATGATACGACTAAAAGATTTGCTGTTAAAGGCGACTCTACCTATCTCACAACACGTGCCAATGGTAATTTGATTACTGTATCTGCTAATAAGAAGGATATTAGTGTTACTAATGGTACTGCTACAGCGGCTACTGGTATGGCAGATGCTAAAAAATGTAGCAGAAGCGATTAATAAGGCAGTTTCACAAAATGCATATACCTGGAATTTAACGGCAGATAACGATACGGCTGGTAGTCGATCTACTATCAATAAAAGAAGGTACTGTTAAATTCAGTGGTGATAAAAATATTACGGTAGCGAGAAATGGTAATACCATTACTTCAAGCTTGAATAAGTCCATTATTGTTGACTTTTGTGAAAGCTAATAACTCCGTTACAACGGGATCTGGTTCAAATCAAATTACTCTAGATGGTACAAATGGTTCTGTAAAAGGTAAAACTTTCAGTGGTCAATCCTTTACCGCTGACGATAATGTGTTGAGTAATACTACCTTACAAATTGGCTCACCTACGAATGGTAACAATGTAACTATTACCAAAGATGGTTTGACTTCAAAAAGCAGGTACTAAAACAGCTAAGTTTGGTGCTAATGGTATTGATGCAGGTGGCCAACAAATCACGAATGTGTCTAGCGGTGGCAATGTAGGAACTAATGCAGCTAATATTACGGATGTTAAGAATGCTGTATCTGACGTGACATTAAAATTAGATACAAATTCTAAAACTGGTACTGTTAAGCTTAGTGAAAGTCCACTTAAAAGTAATTGGGGCTAATGGTATTAGAACTGATTTAGTTGGTACAAACAATGGTAGTCTTGTAATCGGGTTGGATCAAGGCGACTGTAAATGCTACAACTAAGGGCATTGGTTTACTGGTGATACTGGTTCTCTACAGGTAATAAATACCTTAAAGATGGTGATGTATCCTTTGCTGTGACTGGTGATGGCAATCTTGTGAGCACATCTGCTACTGCAGCTGGTGTGAAAGTTGCAGTAAATCCGGCTAAAGGTAAAAGATTTAGCTGTAGAGGCAGTTGTTACTGTAATACGGTAAAGATACGCAAGCAGATAACCCAAGGATTACAGTAACACCAACAGCAGGTACTAACTCTAAAGATTATGCTATTGGTACTTTTGATACTACAAAACTGGCTGGTAAACAGACTTAACATACCGTGCTAATAATGATACAGATGCTAATGCACAAAAAAGTATCCTTAGCTAGATGGGTCTTAACTTTGTAAATGGTGATAATAAATGTTGCAAAAACTTTACTGTTGCTGCAGATGGAAAAGTAAATCCAAATGACCTTAATGTGGCTACTAAGACTAAGATTGATGATTCTGCCACAGCTGTTGCAAGAAAGATTTCTCTTGGTGCAGATAGCGGTACAGTATCTAGTCAATCCTTTAAAAGATGGAGATGTAGCTTTCAATGTAAAAAGGTGCTACTGGTGACTTCGTATCTACGAAGATGAATGGTAACACTGTAGAAATTTCCACTAAGCGTGCAGCCATTACTAGCGATGCAAATACAGGTGCTGCATCCGTAACCGGTAATGATGGCCTCGCAACAGCTAAAAAATGTTGCCGATGCAATTAACAAGGCTGCTGATGCGGCTAAAGCTGGTGCGGCATGGAACCTTACAACGAACTCTAGTACAACAGATAAAACATCTGTACAAGGTGGCGATACAGTAGATCTTATCAATGGCGATAATATCGTCATCACACAAGATGGTACGGATAAAAGAAAATTACTGTAGCTACTAAAAAGGATCTTACTGTAGATTCTGTTACAGCTGGTAATACGCTCATTAACACATCTGGTTTAACAA
>VOFG01003777.1_pt1 | contig 20360 bp, 28 predicted proteins | sample 5384171 | NCBI WGS metagenome assembly VOFG01 (sample SAMN12384726, study PRJNA508395) | human gut metagenome | isolation source: healthy gut F | host: Homo sapiens
TCTTCTAATGTCACGCAATCGCTCCTTCCATTGTGTCAATGCACCGGATACTTTTCCAAAAGAAATCTGTATTTTATCCAGCAGTGCATTTTGTCTTTTTATGATCTGGTTTTCCTCTACTTTCCATGAAGTAGAGGATGTCTGTCCGTTTTGAAATTTCTCGTCAATTTTTCTGGCATCTGCGCCCTCATGGATCGTCGGTATCTCTAATTTTCCCTGCCTTGCATAAGAACGATGGTCAATGTGATTTTCCGTTTTCAAATGTGAATTACAGACATTCGCCCATTCGCTCCGCCACAGTTCACAATTTTTCGGACTGTTCCATCCGGTAGCATCGGTTAATACACGTTTCCACTGTTTGCGGTTCCTTGTCCCGACTTTCTGGACTCCATTTTCATCAAGTACGGGGATTCGGATTCCATGACGGTCAGGGTTCTTTTATCCTGCCACCAGTCCGGATGGGATTCATCCACCACAATATTTCCATTTTCATCTCTGACAAACTCCCAATCCTTGATTTCTTTGTTACCCCATGAGTGGTCTGAATTGAATGGTCGCAACGTCACCAATAAATGCACATGGGGATTACCATCTCCTTTATCGTGGATACTCCAATCCGCACACATTCCCTTATCTACAAAGGTCTTTTGAATATATTCAGTTGTATAATCAATCTGTTCCTGTCGGCTCCATTCTTTTCGGAAGTGAGAACTCAAATGACCTGCCGAGTTGTGCATCTGAACTTTTTCTATCCTCAAGACTTCATTCCATAAACGCTGCTTCTGAAAAGTAAGTTTGAATTTTTCCAGTGCAGCATTTTGGTTATCTGCCCTTTTATATCGGACAGATTTCTGGAACCGTCTGATATTTTCAGCAGGTACATTCTGCCATTCCTGTGGTGCATTTTCACACATCAGCAGGCTGGTATAAACGACTTCTCTTTTTGAAGTATAGTAGCTGATCCTGCCTGTTTCTTCATTTTCATCACATCGCCATTGAGATAAGCAGACGCCGATATGATGGATTTCCCTTTGCTGCGTCCAACAATCTTTACTGTATAATGAAAAATCGCCATGATCCGTTTCCCCCTTTCTGCCGTATCCGGCTTTGATTTCCGGCAGGTAACGTTTTCCCAAAAAGAAAATGGTATCTGCCGGAACGCCCTCTGCGTAAGAGTGCCCTGTGCATAACAGCCTGCATGGAATGCGCCCCTCTGGCGAAGAGTGCCTCCTGCGGCATGAGCAGGTCTGCATGAAATGCCCGCCGACGGAACGAGCCCGGCAAGCGTAAGCGCAGACCGGTTGCCACCTGTGGCAAACTTATACGGACGACCTCTGGTTGTCCATAAGTGCGCCCTTCATGAAAAAGCAATGAAGGGAATGAAAAATCCACTCCCTCCGGCATTACACTTCCTCCGTATTCGCAACTGGCTCTTTCTGCATTGCCTTTGAGAAGAATCTCCCATTTGCTTCCTGCCTTTTTAAGAAGCCGATCAGCTTTGGGATATCATCTTCCTCAATCGCAGAACCCAGCACCGATTCCACCGCACCACCAATCTGGCAGAGCCTGTGTGTCCGCTTTTTGGTTTCCACATCTTTCTGACGTTTCTTCAGTTCCCGTTTCTGTGCTGCATACTGTTTTGCTTTCTCAAGGCTTTCCTGTTCTTTTTTTCCAACTGGAGCATACGCTCCTCATAACTCTTTGTTGATCTTGCCATAAATATCATCGTCCTTTCTTTTTCTTCCAAACATAAGTTTCCTGTTGTCTGTCAGACGAAGTACATGGTATAATCTGTTTGCGTGTAGGTATATCATGACTCCGGTCTGATAGAACCTTTGGCGGTTTCTTCGGGAACCGCTTTTTTAAGTTGAACCGTTTCTTGTGACTGCTTTCACATTTCCCTTATCCCTCAAGTCTCTGCCCTCGTTGGCTTCCATAAAAAGTTCCAGCATATCCGTTTTGATCAGGACTTTTCTCCCGACCTTTAATACCGGAAGTTTCTTCCATTCCACCAGTTTTCTCAGGGTGTTCCTGCCGATTCCCGTATAATCAGCAGCTTCTTCAATAGATAAGGCAATCTTTCTTTGTGTCATATGACCACCTCCTTTTAAATTGCATTATGCAATTTCATTTGTGCTGTCAGTATAGCGTGTTTATATTGCTTTGTCAAGCATTATGAAATTTTATTCTTTTTCCATTAATTGCATATTGCAATATATTTTGTTGCGTGGTATAGTAATGACATACCGAAAAAGGAGGCACATCAGCATGAAAGATAAAGAACTACGCAAGCTGATCGGCAGCAGGGCAAAACAGCGCCGTCTCGAATTAAATCTGACACAGCCTTATGTCGCAGAGAAGATGGGAGTTACCGCTTCCACAATCCTGCGTTATGAGAATGGTTCGATTGACAATACCAAAAAAGATGGTACTGGAAGGTCTTTCGGAAGCACTTCATGTATCGATTGAATGGCTCAAAGGGGAAACCGATGAATATGAAACTGATATTACGGATAAGAAAGAATTGCAGATTCGTGATGTGATGGGCGATATTCTCAAACAGTTACCTCTTGATCTTAATAAAACAGAAGACGCTTTTTCTAAAGACTTACTGCTGTTAATGTTAAAGCAATATGAACTGTTTCTGGATTCGTTTCAGTTCGCCTGTAAAAATTACAAAGGCAGTACCAAAGATGCGGACATTGCTAAAGTAATGGGATTTGAATCGAAAGATGAATATAATGAGATTATGTTTCTCAGGGAGATCACGCATACTGTCAACGCATTTAACGATATGGCAGATGTTGTAAGGCTCTATTCAAAGAAACCGGAAGCGGCAGAACAAAGGCTTGCAAATCTTTTATCCGAAGTTATGTATGAGGATTCTGAATCGGTATAGTAAGACAACCGGAGTTGTGATATACTTACACGCAAGAAGCATTTCAGCAGTTCCGATTGTCTGATATCGAAAGGAGACATACGATTATGGCAAAAGGATCTGTTAGAAAAAAAGGAAAGAAATGGTACTATCGCTTCTATGTAGAGGACGCAAGCGGAAAAATGGTTCAGAAAGAATACGCCGGAACCGAAAGTAAAAGTGAGACGGAAAAGCTTCTCCGCAAAGCACTGGAAGATTATGAAAATAAGAAGTTTGTCGCAAGGGCAGAAAGCCTTACGGTAGGAGAGCTTCTGGATATGTGGGCGGAAGAAGAACTGAAAGCCGGAACACTCAGCAATGGCACAGTGGAAAATTATCTTGGTGCAATCCGATGTATCAAAAAACACCCGATTGCAGACCGAAAGTTAAAAACAGTTACCGCTGAACATTTACAGAGTTTTCTCGACCTGCTTACATTCGGTGGCGAGTTTCCGGATGGAAAAGTGCGAAAAGGATATAGCAAAGATTATATCCATTCTTTTTCCGCAGTGTTACAGCAGTCTTTCCGTTTTGCAGTATTTCCAAAACAGTTAATCAGTTTCAATCCAATGCAATATATCAAGCTGAAACGACAGGCAGAGGAAGTTGACCTCTTTTCTGATGATGAGGTAGAAGAAGGTACACAGCCGATTTCACATGAGGATTACGAGCGGCTTATCAAGTATCTGGAAAAGAAAAATCCACCTGCAATTCTGCCGATTCAGATCGCATATTATGCAGGACTTCGCATCGGTGAAACCTGTGGTCTTACATGGCAGGACATCAACCTTGAAGATCAATGCCTGACCATTAAAAGAAGTATCCGTTACGACGGTGCAAAGCATAAAAATGTGATTGGAACAACCAAGCGAAAGAAAGTAAGGATTGTTGATTTTGGAGATACGCTGACTGAAATATTGAAAGCAGCAAGACGGGAACAACTGAAAAGCCGGATGCAGTACGGGGAACTTTACCACCGCAACTACTACAAAGAGGTGCATGTGAAAAACAGGGTGTATTATGAATACTATCACCTTGACGGAACACAGGAAGTCCCGGCAGATTATAAAGAAATATCCTTTGTCTGCCTCAGACCGGATGGTAGTCTGGAACTGCCGAGTACACTCGGCATTGCTTGCAGGTCAGTATCAAAAAAGCTGGAAGGATTTGAAGATTTTCACTTTCACCAGTTACGACATACCTACACCAGCAACCGTTAAAATGTATTACTTGCCTGTTCAGAATCAGCATCATAATTTCCAATAATTTTTACAAAGTTGTCATAATCAAGTGCTACCTTTTCATCTACAAAACGAATCATTTCCGTTGCATTTCCAGACAGATTGTTTACTGCCTCAATAACTTTTCCACTGATTTCCTGAATATTGTTTGCTGTCTCACGTGAACTATCTGCAAGCTGTCTGATTTCATCTGCAACAACGGCAAAGCCCCTGCCTGCTTCCCCTGCTCTTGCTGCTTCAATCGATGCATTAAGTGCTAGAAGATTTGTCTGTGCTGCGATATTTAAGATATTTTCTGTAAGTTTTGCAATTTCATTTACAGACTTAGATGCTTCTACTGCCTCCGCGACATCCTTTTGAATGCCATCAAATGTTTCTACTGTTTTTCTTTTGATGCAATCGCTTCTTTATAGCTATTTTCTGCAGTAAGCTTCACTTCACGCAACTTCATTGCAGAGTTCTTAGCATCCTCATTCATGCCTTCCATTTTCTCTAGCAGATTATTACATCCTTGGGCTAAATCATATAGAGAAGCAGATACCTCTTCCATGGATGCTGCAAGTTCTTCCGATGTTGCACTCACATTGGATGCACTCATATTTGAAGATTCCGCCTCATTTTGTATAAGATAGGAAGATTTTTTCATATCTTTTGATACACTCTGAATCTTTACCATAAGATTTTGTAATGTTTCAATAAAATGGTTGACACCATTTGCAAGCTGACCAATTTCATCACTGGTTTCATCAAATACTCTTAACGTAAGATTACCCTGTCCTGATTCTATACCTAAAATGATATCATCCAAATCATTCTTTGCTCTTTTTGCTGGACGAACAATGGACTTATTAATAACAATCGAAAGAAGTACGATTACAATAATATCAGCTACCACAAGTGCAAGATCAAAAATGATGCTTCCATTTATTCTGTAGTTGCTATGTCTGATGGCTTCTACCACTTCTATAGCAGTAAAGAGCATGGATGTTAGAGATAATTTCAAGAGTTTATGTGATAAGGTTTTTAATGGTGAAACATTAATTATATCAAGACCCAAGAACGAAAATATTGTTATGCTTTCCGAAGCTGAATACAACGAAATGATGAAAGCCAAGCGAAACGCTGAGTATCTTGCTATGCTTGATAAATCTATGGCAGAGGCTGAGGCAGGTGGTTTTGTTACTAAGTCCATTGAAGAATTGGAGGCATAGCTTTCCAATTCGCTTTACCATTTCTTCCTGATACATTGCATATTCAGTTTTACTCATACACACCGATCCGATTGATGTCTCATATACCTGACGGTCTGTAATTTCCTTTGGCTTCTGTTCCATCAGTAAAATGCTCCTATATCACAACACCATTACAATGATCAATCTCATGCTGAATTATCTGTGCAGTCCAGCCGGAATACTTCCCATGCTGCGGTTTGAAATTCTGATCCAGATAATCAACCTCTATTTCTTCATATCTTTTGCAAGGTCTGACTCCTTCCAGAGAAAGACATCCTTCCTCCGTCTGAAATGCACCCAGTTTCTTTGTAATTACTGGATTGACCATAGCAAACTGGAATGATCCTGCTGCCACCACAATAATTGCTTTCTTAACACCAATCATATTGGCTGCCATCCCTACACATCTGTCAAGATTCGCCCGCAATGTATCAAGCAAATCATTGATTACCTATTTATCTGCCTCTGTTGCCGGTTCTGATTTCTGTGCCAGAAACAGAGGATCTTTTACTATCTTTTTTACCATATCTGCTCCAAATCTTTCCTATTTCAATCATCAGAATTCCATTCTGATTCCGGTTCTTCCATCATAAGATCAAATATCGTTTCTTCAATGACTTTCACACACTCGTCTGTACTATGCAAGATATCCTTGCCTCAGAAGCGTATTATTGTCCATCCCATAAATAACAATTTTTATTTACAAATCCATCCCATAACGGTATAATAAATGCTGTAGTTGAATAAGATAAGTATGTGCTGATGGATCGGTGTCTATTTTTAGATGCTTTAGTCCTAAGGTGCTATCACAGTTAGAAGGGCTTCCTATACGGTGTCTGTTTATCAGATGCTTTAGTTAGGAAGTTCTTTTTATCCCCATTTTAACAAATCATAAATCATAATCAATCTTCTAACATTCGTTCTAATTGCAGGTTTTGAATTTTGTAATACATTAATATCATGTTCAAATATCTCTTTTAAGACATTGTCTAATTCCTGAACATCTATGTCCTGCTCTTCCAAATGTGCAATTAGATATGTCGCTCTTTCAATAGACGTTTTTTCATTTTCCCAAATCTGTGTAACCGATTTATAATTCCCTAATTTATTTCTATTTTTCTTGATTGTAGCAGAAATTATGTAATCAAAATTTTGTTTTTCTGCTAACTCGATACATTCTGGATAAACTCCTGTTGCTTCAGACAAATACTTATTTACTGGCAATCTTCCCGAATTTTGTTTAATCAAATCATCGAATGCATATTTCAACAAATCATCGGCCGAAAATTCTATATCCTGTATAACAATATTTCTGTACCACTCATCAGCCTTTAATCCATGTAAGCCTCTTAAGCAATAATCGCTATATTTACCTATAGCCATTACAAATTCTTCATCTTTTACCCTATCATCTTCTATCGAAGCAACTCTCATACTCGCTGTTGGCATATTTGTAACAGTAAAATCATACAATTCTTGTTTGAATCTTCTAAGAATTCTTACTGGCAACTTCGATTTTTTTCCCTTCTAATGCCTTATATATAAGTTTAAAATCCTCTACAACAATTTTGTCATCGCAAGTGGTTTATCATCTATCATTATTGTATACGGAGTAACTTCACTTCCAACTTTTCCAGGCTGATACTCAACAAATACAAATCTGTCTTCCAGCATTTTTAATTGTTGAACATCCAAGCAATCAATTATAGATTTGATTATCTTCTGAATATTAGTATCACTTATAGAATATCCTATAAAAATAATTGGATATTCCATAAAAATTGTCATCAGCTTAGCAGCCAAATAAGGACTTCTTTTATCAAAGTCAATATAATCCTGTTCATTTATAATAAGACTCCCCGGATCTTCTATCGAACCATGAATCTTAAATATTTCCGCAATTCCTTGAATCGCAGAAAAAAAACCAATTGTCTTTGCCCTACATATTTAGTATATCCATTAAAATTATTTTCAATAAAATCATCATAATTTGTTGTAATAACCCCAGCTATATTTTTTTTTCAGAAAGCTTTGTCAACATCTCTATTTCTGGTTTATATTCTTCCACAACGGTGCTTTTTCGAGTGATTCCAGAACCTAAGAATAAAAATGGTGTGGTATTAAATTTTTTTTTCTACAACATCTTCTATCCTCATAGCTAGTCTCCTTTCCAAGAGTATAATTTTCTAACATCAAAACTCTATTCATATAATCAATTTGTACTGTTTAGCTTGAAGCCTCTATCCACTAAATATATTCTTCGTTACTTAACGCATATGAAATTCCAATATTTTCTCAATCAGACCAAATTAAACTCTTCCATATATACATCTAAATCTTCTCTTATTCTAATCGTCTGATCAAATACATTCAGCACTTTTATTACATGTTGAATATCATTATCCAATAATTCCATACCAGTTCTATCCTTAAACCATTTTTGTAGTCCATGATATCCACCATAACAAAAATTCCATATCTCTTCTGTTACATTACTAAAGAATTGTGTCTGATTTATAAATAGCCCCTCCGGTTTTAATTTCCTAGATAATATGACATTGTCTCCTTCTCCTTCAAATTTAATATTTAAAGGATTTCCTATGTCTTCCTCCAACAAATGCAATCTTCTCATCTTTTTTCCGTAGTCAGAAATTATAAGAAAAGCTTCACTACTATTTGGAATCGGTATTCTTGGAAATCCGATCTTTAATAACTCAATATACTTCTTCACATACAATGGACTATTTAATATGCCATATATATAATCAAACAAGTCCATCATATCAAATTTATCCTTTGCATCCGTCAATGTCTCTGAAAATGAAAGCCCTATCTTTTCAGAAATCATAGAAACTATTTGCTCATTCACATTAGGCTTTGCTATTTCATCTTCATACAAAAACATCGGACACAATACCGGGATTCCCTATTACTATAATGAATACGATTATCTATCATATGCCTTACAATCTGAATGTGAGACCAATTATCTGTTACAACTTGGCGATCCATTACTAAACCATAATTTTCATGACCTATCATATGGTGCATTATATCATATCTATCTCTACTAATTTTTTTACGATCATAGTTTATATGACGTACATCAAATGGTCTATAATCATATAAATAATCATATATGTATCAAAAGGTGTAAAAAAACAAGATTACTATCATCGTGTGTCTTTACACCACCAAGAAAAGTCGGAAATAAATCTGACAATGAAATTCCTGTATCATAGTTAACTGATTGAGACAAATCAACTGGTTTAAAAAAATAGTATGGTGCTATTGGATTCACTATGGTCGATGAAATGTCATCCCATTTTATATTTAGTAAATACTGATATTTTTTCTCTCTTGAACCACTAAAATCCGAATAATACACTTTTGCATATTCAGTATTTTCACTGCTCTTTTTAATAAAAAAATGATATGCATACCCCTAATTGTATATCAATATATTCTCATCTCGTTCTTCCGAATCTGCAGCATCTCTTCCCATAACATTTCCATGCAAATCTAAAATATAAATTTCACTAAATTTTCTTAATAAATTCCATCGCATTCCCCTAAATGTTAAATTTGTTGCATAACTGCTTGGAATTATATAAGCTATAATAGCATTGTCTTGACTTTTTACAATTTCTTCAGCTAAACGAATAAATTTTACATAATCATCATTTATTAGTTTTGAATTTTTCTCATTAAGTTTTTTTTGTAGTTCCGGGTTCTTTCTTATAATCGTTCATCAAATCCATTATCCAAGAATTCTGATTTTTGCTATCAGCATGAAATGGAGGACTTCAATAACAACATTTATTTTTCCTGATTTTCGTATATCATCAGCAAGGAAACTTTCTACCTCTAGTGCATCATTTTCATTTTTAACATTCTGCTTTCCTTCAATTAAAAGAATTCGCCAAAAACACTCGCAATCTACTATCTGCAGGAAACAAATATCCCGTTTCTTTAAGTTTCATGGCAATTTTCATATGAGCCATTGCATATGGTGCCATCATGAACTCATATCCATAAATCCTTGGCAAAAGATCTTCTTTAAGATACCTCGTCCATTCCTCATTAAAATTCACATTCTCTATTTGTAGCCTCTTGTAGTTGTCGTATACAATATTTATCACCTTACACAAAAAAGTTCCAGTACCCACTGCTGGATCTAAAATAGACACTCTGCTATCTGCAAATCCATCTTTATAATGGAATTTATATTGTAATAATTCTGAAACGGACTTAATAATAAATTCAACAACAGCTGCTGGGGTATAATACACTCCGCACCTTTTTTTCGTTCTTGTTCAAACAAGTCCAGAAATTTTCATAAAACAAAATCAATGGGTCTTCTCTTCCATATCCAGTCTGTCTATTGAAATCTTCCAAAATAGATGTCATGTCTGTGTCTTTTAGTACATCAATCAATTCAGATACATTTAACTCATCAAACTTAACAGCACTATTATCAAGTAGCTCTTTCATAAGCATTTTAAGCAATGGATTTGTAGATGGTATACATTCAACTACTTTATCAATACTAAAAGATGCATTATTAGGACACATACAACGTGCAGAAAATAATCCATATACTATAGTTTGTGCATACATTTGCATAAATTCTGTCTCATTAAACTCTATATTTAATGCAGTATTAAATCTATGAAAAAGTTGATGAATTTTACCATTATCATTCTCTATCATATATTGATTAGATAATATACTCGTAAATTCAACTGCTTTATTAGCAAAGTATTTCTGTAAGCTGCTGAGCCGAATGAATATTCTGATTTCGACGTTTTAACGAGTGACTCCAAAATTTCAGCCTATCTATAAAATTTTCATTACTATTGCATTCAAGTAATGCTATTTTATTTTCAAAATTATGTATTCCTTCATTACTTTCAATAGTCGGTGTACAATATATAATTTTCATTACGGGTAATGTTTTACCATTCTCTTCAAAAGCAGAAAAGCCAACTGATCTAACAGCATATTCTCCCCATATGCACATAAAGAAAAATATGATCACATGCCCAAGTCATTCGATCTCTGTTTTTTCTCTTAGGAACAATTGCATTAAGCACCTTGCGAAGAGCTGTAACGTCAATGTGTTTTCCCTCGAACTCAACAAAAAATACAGCCCAGTCTTGGTTATCCGTTAAAGGTCTCATTTGCTTAAGAACGTTAATTTTTGCAAACTCTTCATCCTTTATTCCAAGATCCGAAGCAGAAAAATCATATGTCAACTCATCGATATCATCAAAGTACTCTTCATCAATATTCCATTTCAAAGAATCATTACAGTATCTCAACATTGATTCAATACTATTTACACTTTTTAACGGATAACCCATAACAGCCTCCGAAAACGTTATTTTTCTTATACGAATCAATAAATTTTGCAAAATATCTTTCGCCATCTTTGATGGAATTCCTTCACCAATGACAAATCGTAGAAAAGAATCATCAACCCAATCTGGGACTGGCCAATCTAAAGGAATCGACATAACAATAAATAATTCATATACTGACAATACTCTGGCATCACTATAAAGTATTTCCCCATTCTTCTCATATTGCCTACCTGGATGCACCGTAGCCAATGTTGACATATACCCATTATACATCGTTACCGTTCGCGCAGGTTTATCCCAACTCATTCTCCTATAGTGGTTATGGTGAGCTGAATTTCTGTACCATCTTTCTTTTGAGGGAAAAATTTTTCATTAAAATTGCCGATGTACCTGTAGGAGTATGCATCATCCATTCTACCTGTCTCCATGGATGTACCGGTGGGTGATGCCATTTTGAAATTTGTTCTCCTGCGATTCTTTTCTTTTCGTAATCTGGAAATTTTTCTAGTGTCAGTTTAATTCCTTCATGAAGAAGCGGATCAAGTGAAGGTAAATCTCCTATTGCCTCTTCCAAAGTAACAACCGGAACAGCTTCTGAAATTCCCATCTGAAATTCCACTTCTTTTTTACCAATAAATTTATATTTCGTTCACGTAACTGTGGAACTCCAAAGTCTTTCGCCTTTGCCAATGTTTTTCTATTAAATAAATACTCTTCCTCAAGTTCTTTTTTATATATTCAGGAATTTTAATAATTTCTCCGCCAATTCTTATTTTTGTAGATAATTGACGCGGAACATTTTCAAGCATAACAAAATCTGGGGAAACTCTTTTAATTATATCAATAGCATAAGAGATCAACTGATTTCGCGGATCTTCAGGATCTCTATTTCCAGCCACACTCATACCTTGACACGGAGGTGTTGCAATGATAAAATTCACACCTTTTCAATTGCTTTTTCAACAATACAATTTCTAATAGACTCATCCGTAATGTCTCCGCAAATCATTTCTGTTTTAGGATATACTTCTGAATAAAAACGGGCTCTTCTCTCATCAATCTCATTTGCCAAAAAGCATTTTTACTCCTATCCCATCAAACATCGACTCAGCAATGCCGACATTTGCAAAAAGGGATAGTCCTCTAATCTCACGCATATTCATCACCTACAGTAGTTATTTTTTCAAATACCTTCTTTACAAATAGAGGAGGAATTCCCTCCCCAATAACAGACCTAACGAATGCAACATTTGCATTCGGTGGCAATGGCCAATCATCTGGCAAAGACATCACGCGCATAAGTTCAAACAATGACAATACACGTGGATCTGAATAAACCACATCACCATTTTCGTCTTTTCCAAGATAATGTCCTGGGTGAACATTATTTTGAGAAGATATTTTTCTATTGTCCATAGTTACAGTACTAGCAGGATCAATCCATCGTAATCTACGATATGTACTTTTATACCCTTTTACAGCAGTTCCATCTTCTTTTCTTGGTATATATTTTTTATTATCAAATGCTGTTTTTCCAGTTGGTGTATGAATCATTGTAACAACCTGTCTCTTGATATGAGCAGGAGGTTGATGCCATATTGAAACCTTCTTAGCTATTTTTCCTTCTTTTTCTCGTATTCAGGAAACATTTCCCTGAACTCATTCTCATCAATATCTTTAACGAAGGGATCTAACGGTGGAAGATTGCCTATTGCGTCTTCCAATGTAACTTTGTTTTCGTTCTCATCCGGTAATTGCCACTCAACCTTCTGATCTCTTCGACTAAGAAGAGCAACCATTCTTCTCCTACTTTGTGGTACTCCATAATTTTCCGTATTAATTTGATGAAAAGAAAGAATATATTTATCATCAAATTACCAATCATATAATCTTGTATTAATGTCTTCTTACCATCTATAATGATTTCTGTTTCAAGAAGTTGCGGTACATTTTCGATAAATACATATTTCGGATTAATTTCCTCAATTAAAGAAATTACTGGCATAATAAGTAGATTTCTGGCATCATTTTTATCTTGATTTCTACAAGCTCTACTAAATCCCTGGCAAGGAGGTGTTGCAATGATAACATCAATATTCGCATCTATTGCCCTATTTCTTATTTTTTATACGTTTTTTCTTCAGTAATATCTCCACAAATCATCTCTGTATTTGGATATATAGCGCAATACAAATCTGCTCTTCTTTTTATTAATTCATTTGCAAGCACTACTTCAACTCCTATCTTGTCAAGATAAGCTTCTGCTACACCAATATTTGCAAACAAAGACAACGCTCTCATTTGTCTATACCTCTTTCTACCAGTTACATACAATTTACTAACTTAACTTCATCCATGTAACCAACCTTATTTTTACTCCTAAAGGTGCCTGAATTGCTCTCATATATTTTTTTTAATATGAGATTCAACTACTTTTTTTTTAACGAAAACTCTTCCTCTGTTGTATCAAGCACTCTGTTTGTATTAGGAGTACACTGGATTAACTTCCATATATCATAAACCTGCTCTGCTATCTGATTATCACAATCTTTCAAAAAAATACCATCTATATATACCATCTCCATCTGTCCACTGTCCATCTGCTCTTTTTGTTGGCAACTCATAACAGAAAAAGAAACCAGAAACATCAGACATCCCTTTACCACTATATATCTTTCTTGGCAATGAATTTACAATATTTTCATACTCAGGATTTTCTTCCATCAAATCCTGATATGCTAATGCCATTTTTTCATCTGAAGAAGTCTCTCCTTCATATTGCGAATTAAACTCCTTAAGTGCTTCATAATCATCATCTGGAGTAAGAAGTTTTTTCCCTTCTATACCAAATGTTTTTGAAATTCTTAATGTTTTCTTTGAAACAGTTTCATATAAAGATAGCAACTTTTCCAACTCCACTGGTGGCAGAAAATTCCAATAAACAGCTTTTTCACGATCTCCCACATACTCAGGATGATCCGCCAAAAGTTTTTTCTTCTATTTTAAGATTTCTACGCCGATCCACACGACCAATTCTTTGCATCAGCCGAACTGGATTCCAATGCAATTCATAATTAATTAAGCAAGATGCATCCTGAAGATTTAATCCCTCTGCCAGTACATCTGTAGCAATCAAAATATTTATTTCGTTTTCAATATCTGCTGATGTCTTATCATTGTAATAGGGTGCAAATCTTTGAACCAATTCATGACGATTTTCTTTACTTTGTCCGTCTGTTTCTTCAATATTCTTAAATCCATCTTTTACCAATTCTCTGTATATATACTTAGCGGTTGCTCTATACTCAGTAAAAATAATAACTTTCTTCCCACAAACACGAGAATCCTCGGTCAATATTCTTTTCAATTCACGAATCTTGTCATCATTAGAAGAATTAAATCCCATAATATCCTCAATAAATTCAGCCAAAACTTCCATATCAAGAATAGTATCGTCAATCATTGCCCTAATATCAAAATCTTCGACATTAATATATTCTTCTATCTCCCACACATATTCCGGTAGATCGTCCTCTAAATCTTCCACTGATGTGTCAATATTATATTCAATAAAATGATTTACGTACTCACTCACATTAGATTGAATATTCATCAATCTCTCAATCTGTTTCTTATTCCCATAATTCTGATAATCATTCAAAAACTTCCTAAGTCGTGCATAAATACGAATACATGTTTCAGCAAAGGCTTCAATAGAGCTTTCAAATCGTTTCAATAATAACTGCCTTATCAAATTAACAATTTGCTGTTGTCTCCCTAACACCATATCATCAATTTTAGAGGGATCTCCCACATAATATGTATCTTCATATGGAGAGTAAACTGCAAGGGCTAAAATGGGGAAATTTTTGCCTGTTCGCTTATCTTTTCTATAAAAAAGAATCTACAAAAATGATCTATAAGTTTTCCATATGATTTTCTCAATGAATAATTAGCAACAATTGGTGCTTGTCGTTGAGAAAATAATACTCCATCACCTTCTTTAGATAAACTACGTTTAACATAAGCACGACTTCTTTGTACTACTAATTCATTTACCAATGTATCCGCTCGAAATATATCTTCTGAAATATCTACTGAGTCAGACACATTCGTTCCTGTTATTGCTGACAACTTTGATTCCATACGTTTAAAATGCCCCGAAAGGCTATGTATTCCCAATGGTGCTGCAGCAAAATAATCATCTTTCCTCTGTGTAAACAATTCAATTAAATGCTGTAAATCCAAAAAACTATTATTTATTGAGTAGCTGTCAGCATAAACATTTGTTTTTGTCTGCCTGTTCCTATCATTTCAAAAAGTTTTCGATATCTGTTTGATGAACGATTACGAAAATGATGAGCTTCATCAATAACACAAATTTCAGCCTGTTCAGCAATTTGCCTCATTAAATTGTCATTTTTTCTAACAAAATATCTGTATGATTTATTATCTTAAATGGGAAGAATCCCTCAAGGATTTCTGGAATATATTTTTTATAGTTGTCTCCCATACAGATACCCTTGCTGATGCAGGCACTATAAGAACTACATTTTTCTTTCCTTCTTCACAAATCTTTCTATCAGCATCAAACCTATAAACGTCTTTCCTAAGCCAACTCCATCACAAAGAAATGCACCCTGAATAACGACTAGCAATTTGAACAAGATTGTTATACCCGTCTTTTGATACTGTGATAATATTCTATATACAATCGATTCATAATTCTCCCATTCCGAAATTGTTTCCTCTTTACTCTTGAACAGTTCAAACATTGACCGTAAATACACATCATATGGATTGTATTCTCTACTATGTGCTTCAATTACTTTAAGCACCGCTTCTGTTATATCAGTTCCCTCATTCCATCTTTCTTCATACCAATTCTGTAATTCTGTAACTTCCTTATCAACCTGAACATTAAGTTCTATATTTCTTGTTAAACCTGCATGTGTAAAATTACTTGATCCTACAAGTGCATATCCATCCGGTAAATTCATAGAAGAAATAAACTGTTGCTTATAGTCATTCCGAAAATATGTAATATACGCTTTAGCATGAAACTTATTTGTGTCATATACTCTACACTCGATTTTACCACTTTTTAAAGCATTAACAATTGCTGGAACTCCTATAAGAAACTCATTATGTTCCTGTTCATAATCTACACTATCTTTTAACCGAGAAAGCATAGTCGTAACAACCGAGTCAATAACATTTTTAGTCCGCTTTGTCAGCTCATTACCTAAGATAATTCTTATTTTATCTAATTTTGCCAACTTTGATCTAAATCCAATAATCCGCCTATTTCAAGGTAACCTGTTGCTATATCCATTTGTTTTGATACCTGACACCATTCTGTAAGATATCTTTTTACAGTTTGATTTTCAGATGAATTATCAACAACATATAAGCCTTGATGCTCCATAGTACTACCTCAACTTTCTTAATATTTTGTAGCATATTGTTATATAAAAAATCGTATATGCCTGTTTTATTGTATCAATTTTATAACCACTCTCACTTATCTAGATTTCTTTCAAAACTTATGAGGTCACCATAATCACAATCGTACTTATTACAAATTTTAGATAACACACTTAAAGAGACCTCATCTCCACGTCCCATTTTCGCTAATGTACTACTACTTATTCCTATCTCTTCAATTAGATCTGTTTTCTTTAGATTTTTGTCAATCAATAATTTCCATAACCCATTATATGATACCGACATATCTACACCTCATGTTTGCTGTTAGTTTTACTGTTAGTTAGGCTTTCATTATGAAAATATTGTATCATACTTGAATTTTAATTGGAAATAATTTATTCGTTTTCTCAAATATTTATTGTATTCTAATCGCTACACTAAGGCCGCAATCGTTGTTGCTTCGCAAGTTAGCAAGCAGTGCCCTCGTACGTACGTGAGCGCATTTTGCTTGTTGAGGCACATCCCCAATCTCCTTAGAATGTCATCTTCGATGTCAAGCTGCGCCCTCACTTTGTGAGTGCTGATACATTCCTGCTTTGCCGGAATTGCAAAAAAGTGGGCAACCATCAATTTTCATTTTGATGGTTGCCCGTAAGTTTATCTCTGCTGCTGTCGCTTCTTTTTTCAGGTCTTCCTCCTGATTCCATATCTGCTGTGCAGCATAGAAGGATTCCACATTTTGCTTCGCAATCTGATAATCCCGCATCTCTTTTTTTATTTTTTGTACTCGCTGTAAGCTGCTTTTTTCTCGGAAAGCAGTCGTGCAAATTCTTCATTCAAATTTTTACCTTCGGAATTTTTCCGTCCGGAAGTTTTGAAAATGCTTCCTTTGCTGCCTTATGAAGAATGATTTCATCACGATGCGCCTCATAGAATTTTTGCTGTAACCGGATTTTCGATACGCAATGTATGTATCTCTGGTCTTTGCATAATTGATAATATGAGTTTTGAGCACCTTGTTCTGTGCCATCTTTTCCTCAGCATCTTTGATGATTTTCATAAGTTCATGATATCTGGCCGAGCTTCCATCTACCAAAGCATCCAAAGTTTCCTTATCGTGAATATCGTGCTGCTGTAAAAACAGAATGGACTCGGCAAACTGTTTTACATTATATTTTTTTCGCCCAGCGGACATAACCGCCATTCTTTCCCTGAGCCATCTTCTCCTGAATATCCACCACCAGGTCAAACTTCCGTTTTTCTGATTTTACAACTTTCTGATCAAATGCTTTTTCATTTTTCTCTGGTAAATCTTTCTCCCCCGGCAATTATCTTTTTCAGATTTTCTTCCGTATAATCTTCTCTCAGAGAACGGAATCTGATAAAACGCATCTGCTCTTTCCACATATTGCAGTATGCTTTCCACGTTTAATCTCATACTCTTCCTGCTGTAATAATTTCAGAAGTTCTTCAAAATCTGCCGGCTTCTGCTTCAGGCATTTCAGAATATCTTCCCGGATAACATCCGCATACTGGTCCGTTCCGGGTACTTTGTTTTCCGCTGTCGCTCACTCGGTTTTACCTTCGGAATAATGGAAAGTCCATGCTCCAGACAGATAATGTCGCTGAGTCACTGCAATGCAATTCCCGAAAACCAGAAGTCACGAAACTTCCGGTCGCAGTCCAGATTGGTGGAATAGAAAATGATATGATTATGAATATGTGCCCGGTCCACATGGGTTGCCACGATAAAAAGCATGCTTCCCTTTTTGTGAATCTCATACCGGTTTCATACCCTACTTCATTTGCTTCCTCCGGTGTGATTTCACCCGGCTTGAAAGACTGGCGGATCTGATATGCAAGCACATCTCCCCTTAGGCTGCCGCCATGTTTTATGCAGATATTCTTTTTTTGCCTGAGCAAATTCCAGATCAACCAGCTCCGGATTACACTGATAAGATGAGATATATTTTCCATCTTCCGTCTTATCCCCCGTTCATTGCATAATCTGTTCTATCTTTCAGGCACTGCATCACGCTTTGTTCTGATGCATTGCTATCAGTTTTGTTCCTTTGTTCTGATGCATTGCTGATTATTTTTATCAGTTTTGGTTGCCGCCATTCTCTCACCTGCCTTAACACATAATTGCTGTTAATCTGTCCAGCATTCGCTTTTCTCATTTCCTGTAATATTCAATCGCTGTTTCAACGATCTTTTTCATGGATCCATCTGATCCACTTTTTCTGCCATAGGCATCCTCCTTCTTCCTGAAAAAAAATCCGCCCAGATTAGAACCTAATCTAATCTGAACGGAATACTCATTCAGGCTTGATATTTTCCAAGCAGAAATATTTTTAATCATTACCCTTTTGTTAGCTACACTAATTTACAACCTTTTACACCAGCTGCATTATAGCTTTTCATTCCTGTTAGCAAATCTACAATAATTTTACTGTTAGCAATTTGCATTTTCTGTTAGCAAAAATGCTCATTTTTTGATTTGCTGTTAGCAGAAAAACAACAAAAAAACGGCAATGATTTTTCTCTCATTACCGCTTAAAATAGAGCGTTCCCTATAGGAATCGAACCTACAATAGAGTCTTAGGAGGACCCCGTTATATCCATTTAACTAAGGGAACAAATGCCGTATTTTCGGGCTTTTCAGCCTTTTGGCTCCGGCTGCCATGTTTATGAATCAATCACTTTCGTGATGAATTGTCTCAGTTATTATATATTGATTTTAGCCTTTTGCAAACTCTAAAATCCTGTTGCTTCTCACTAAATGGTCTGCACTTAGTTGCCCCTTAGGAGGCTGTCGTTATATCCATTTAACTAAGAGAACAAATGCCGATTACCGGCAGTTCCTGACAATTTATTCAAGGCAAAGGTTTCCCTGCATCCAGACATTTCCACGAAAACGTCTGCCTATCGCAGGTTCACCCAATAAATCTTTTTCATTGATACACACATCGAACTGGATGTTATTGCACAACAACTTCATTCCATACAATTTTTCGTGTGTAAGTTTATTTTCCATCGTGACACAATCAATGATTTCTCCCAATACCGTATACTGGTCACTCTCAATCCCAAACGGCATAAACGTTGACTTCACGATACTGAAAATATCTTCCTTCATCACTCTCTGGGACAGCAGTGCATAAGTATCCATATCCTCCAGCGTAAGGCTTTCGATTGCATCTTCATCGCCTTCTCTTGCCTGTGCGATCAACTGATTGTGCCGGTCATTTTTTCTGGATAGCCGGTACATCATTTTTTTCTCTCCACAACGGGACAGAGTATTTTCCCTCGGTGGAAAGTCCTGCAAGCATTGCCCCATAATGTATTTTGGAAAGGTGCCGGTTTGTCTCTGCCAGATAATCCGCTACATTCTGTATATAAAAAATCAGTGTAACTCCAAGATTAACCTCGTCACATACTCCTGCATAGGACTCTTTCTCGGCATGTTTTTCTACATCAATCTGCTCATTCGTCGTAATACTGGTACCAAACACATACGGATAGTAATAATCCATATGAAAACTATCATCTTCCTGATAAGTACCCCGAACCGTAATTCCGGCATTTGCCGCAAATGAACCTGACAGTTCCGCAAACTCGTTTCCCTCAGAATCTTTTGTAATTTTCATAATCTCCGGACGGGTAATTACTTCATCCAGTATCATTTCAAGATCTTTTTTTGTAATATCTGAAAATCCAATCGCCCTAAGGAATTTGTGCACTTCGCGGTTCTCCTTTCTCCATACATTATTATATTCTATCATATTATTTGAAGAATGGAAATATCCTTTTGTAACATTAAATTGTATTTTTTTCTGACTCCCCGGAATGAAAATCCAGAACAACCGGACACTTCGGATCCTCTGTCTGCAAAACGACAATTCCCTCTGCCTGATTACTCATCTTCACTGCCGTTCCTACCGGATAATAGGCAATCTTAGATAGCAGGGTTTCCACCACTTTCCGGTCATACTTGTGTATGATTCCTTCCTGTATCTTTCCGATTGCATCCTGCAGGGGAATCCGTATGCACTCCATACCCGTAATATAACTGTCAAATGCATCGCATGCCTGAATAATCCTGCATTCCATTGCAAAATCTCTGCGGCGCATCGGAAACCCGCTTCCATCAAGTCTTTCATGATGAAATAAA
>VOFG01003957.1_pt1 | contig 20353 bp, 30 predicted proteins | sample 5384171 | NCBI WGS metagenome assembly VOFG01 (sample SAMN12384726, study PRJNA508395) | human gut metagenome | isolation source: healthy gut F | host: Homo sapiens
TGCTTCTATTCGGATGAGGATAAGCTGGATATGGACGGCGGCGCTTTGTTTGATCCGCATTTTTAAGCCGGATTTCAATATCGATCTCTCTGCGAGCGTCAACTATATCTGCCATCTGTTTGTCGCAAAGCCGACTCTGGCAGCGCAGGTGGGAACGGCTTCCGTCAGGAATACGACGGAGCGCAGGATTATGACTTCATTTTCCGTTGTACGGAGAAGGCGAAAGGAGATTCGCCATATCCCGAAGGTGCTGTATCACTGGCGCTGCCACGAAGGATTCGACAGCGAGCAACCCGGAGAGCAAGCTGTACGCATTTGATGCGGGTGCGCGCGATCATGGATCATTATAAACGCGTCGGTATCGAGGCGAAGCGCGTGGAAAAAGGTTCCTACGGGACTCTACTCTGTATATAAAATTCAGGGATTAGAACCGCTGGTATCGATCATCATTCCGAACAAGGATCACCATACGGATCTGGATCTATGCCTGCGGGCGATTGAGACGCGGGCAACGTACCGCAATGTTGAGTTTATCATTGTAGAGAACAACAGTCACGGAGAAGGAAACCTTTGAATACTATGAAAAAGATTCAGAAGGAATTTTCCAATGTCCATGTGGTAACCTGGGAGCGCGAGTTTAACTATTCGGCGATCAACAACTTCGGCGTGACCTTCGCAAAGGGCGAATATCTGCTGTTTTTAAATAATGATACCGAGCTGATTGCGGAGAATTTCATCGAGGAGATGCTGGGACTGTGCCAGCGGGAGGACGTGGGCGCAGTTGGCGCGAGACTGCTATTATCAGGATGATACGATCCAGCACGCCGGCGTTGTCATCGGATTCGGCGGCATCGCGGGACACACGTTTATAGGGCTTCATAAGGCGGAAAACAGCTATTTCCACCGTGCGATGAGTACACAGGATTACAGCGCTGTGACGGCGGCGTGCCTGATGACAAAGAAAGCACTCTTTGATGAGGTCGGCGGCTTTACGGAGAAGCTGGCGGTCGCATTTAACGATATCGATTATTGCATGAAAGTGCGGGCATCAAATCATTTAGTGGTTTACAATCCGTACGCATTGCTGTATCATTATGAGTCGAAGTCAAGAGGACTGGAGGATACGCCGGAGAAGGTGGCACGTTTTAACAGGGAGATCAAGATTTTCTCGGGCGCTGGCCGGAGATCTTAAAAAATGGAGATCCGTATTATAACCCGAACCTGACGCTGCGCAAGTCCAATTTCGCCCTCAGGGATCTGAAAAAGAGAAAATCGGAGAACCGTATCATCTGGAGGTATAACCCGGGATGGAGATTACAACGACAATTATTATTCCCAATTATAATGGGTTGAAATTTATGGACGAATGCATCCGTTCACTGAATACAGACGTATCCGAATTTCCGGACGCTGGTGGTGGACAACGGTTCGACGGACGGAAGTGTGGAGTGGCTGAAGGAACATCAGATCGATACGATTTTCCTGCCGGAAAACACGGGATTTTCCGGTGCAGTCAACGTCGGAATCAAGGCGGCAGACACACCGTATGTGCTGCTTTTAAATAATGACGTCCGGGTGGACGAGTATTTCGTGGCGGAGATGGTGCGTGCGATCGGTCAGTCGGAGCGCATCTTTTCCGTCAGCAGCCGGATGATCCAGATGTACCATCCGGACAGGCTGGATGATGCAGGCGATATGTATTCCCTGCTTGGCTGGGCGTACCAGCGCGGCGTGGGACGGGATTACGCACACGCCGTTCAATGCGCGGGCGCAGCGATTCAGGAGAGAGGTATTTGGAGAAGATAGGCTATTTCGATGAGATGCATTTTGCCTATCTGGAAGATATTGATGTGGGCTATAGAGCCCGGATTGCGGGTATGACAATATATACTGCCCGGCGGCGCTGGTATGGCACGTCGGAAGCGGAACCAGCGGTTCCAAGTACAATTCATTCAAGGTTAAGCTGGCGGCACGCAACAATGTGTATCTGAATTATAAAATATGCCGTGCTTACAGCTTATCATAAATGCGATTCCGATCGCAGCGGGATTTTCGTGAAATATTCATTTTTCAGGAAACTCGGGTTTGGAAAAGATTATCTGGAAGGCCTGAAAGAAGGCATACGGACGGCAAAGAAGTGTAAAAAAGTGGCGTACCGCCCGGAACGGCTTAAAAATTATCTGGCGATAGAGCTGGAACTTTTAGCTGGGACATTTCTCTATGTCTATGAATTTGCTGTGAGACAGATCGAGAAAAAAGCAGCATCTGATAAATCGTGAGGAAAAGGTTAGAGTTGTTACTGGGCGCGTATGCGTGGACAGTAACTTAGAGTTTGCGCGATGTGTGAACGGTCATGGTTTAGCAGATGCAACACGGAGAAAGGCTGCTTATCAGACAATGTCTGAGCGGCAGCAAGCAAGTGAAAGATGAGGTAGCTTATGAATTATGAGGATGATGAGCTGGAGCGCATGAGGGCGCGCCGCGAGGGCAGAAGCAGCCGTGCCAGTCAGGCAGGGTATTCTTCGCGCGGCAGTTCTGCTTCCGGCACCAGCCGCAGAAGAGTCAGCAGTACAGTTGAAAATAGCCAGAGAAAAGGTGAGGCGGGCAGCAGTTCAGTACGTTCCGGCTACAGCGGTCCTAAGAGCGCTGGAAGTGGAAAAAGAGTTCGGGACGCCGCGGCAGCCATTACTGTAAATCGGCGCGCCACAGAAAGCATATGATCATTGCGGCGGAGATTGTCGTGATTATATTGATGATTCTGGGCGGTGCGTTCTGGTATATGTATCACAGAACCTTCGGTTCTATGCAGAAGATTGATTTCAACGAGGACCAGGTTAAGAACGTCAACCTGTCCCAGGAACAGATCGATGATATGAAGGGCTACATGACCGTAGCGTGCTTCGGTGTCGATTCGCGAAGTCAGCACGGGCAGATGAATGTCGAAAAGGTACGAACGCGGATGTCAACATGATTGCCAATATCAATCTGGAGACGGGGTGAGATCCGCCTTGTATCGGTATTCCGGGACAGTTATCTGAATATCAACGATAAAAACTCTTATAATAAAGATCAACGCCGCTTACGCACAGGGCGGTCCGGAGCAGGCAGTTAAGGCGCTGAATAAGAACCTGGTCTTAACATTACCCAGTATGCGACGTTCAACTGGAAAGCGGTTGCGGATGCCATCAACATTCTGGGCGGGTAGATGTCGAGCTGAGTGATGCAGAGTTCTCCTGGATCAATGCCTTCATCACGGAGACCGTAAAGGAGACTGGTATCGGTTCTCATCAGCTGACCCATGCGGGCAATGTACATCTGGATGGTATCCAGGCAGTTGCATACGGACGTATCCGTTATTCAGATACGGACTATGCGCGTACCGAGCGTCAGAGAATTATTCTTCAGAAAGCCTTTGATAAGGCAAAAATGCAGACTGGGCGACACTCAACTGTCTGATTCAGACGATCATGCCGCAGCTTGCAACCAATGTTGATATTACGGATTTGATTCCGCTGGCACGCAATATCGCGAAGTTCCATATTGGTGAGACCGCGGGATTCCCGGCAGCCAGAGGTGAGCAGGATGTTGGAAAGATCGGTGACTGCGTTATCCCGCAGACACTGGAGTACAACGTAAAAAGAGCTTCATAAGTTCCTGTTTGATGAGGAAGATTATCAGGTTCCGTCTAATGTTAAGGAGTACAGCAGCCATATCGCGCAGGTAACGGGGCTTACGACGAATGCGAAGCTGATTGGTCATGTTCCGGTCGATCAGGGTGTCAGCGCCCAGACGTTTATCAAGAAACGGGCGAGCCGTATTGCCGCGCAGGCAGCGGCGGAAGGATCCGCTAAGAAGTCATCGACGAGTGCTTCGGACGAGTCGGATGACGAGAGCGGGATGAGACCAAGAAGGGCGAGAGCGAGAGCTCGATCGGATTGACGAGATCTTTGATCCGGATGAAGACTGGATTGACTGGGAGGAAGAAGAGTCGAAGAGCAACAGCAGTAAGGGACCAGGAACAACGACGACTCCCCGGCAAGAAAAATCATACGGATAAGACAACCGAGGCGGATGATTCTTTATCCGGACCAGGCAGCACATCGGAGACGAAGTCTTCCGTTGCAAAACCGGGATCTACAACCACGATAGCGGCAGAGACAGCGGCATCCAGTGAAAAGACTTCTCCGGGTGCATCAGATAATTCCGGGTGAAAAGCCCGGTCACAGAGATTCAGGATCCGGGGATTCCGGAAACAGCGATGCAGCAGGCCCCGGCGGTCCGGCAGGTCCGGGAGCTTAATCCGAATTCAGGTGATATACTATGATAAAAGATAACCAGAAACGGCTGAACCATTTCCACGTAGTGCTGGACGCATGTGTCATCGCATGCGCCTACGCACTTGCGTGGTTTATCGTCAATGGAACGTCGTGGTTTAATGTAACAGGGCATAATAAGAGCGCAATGGCAGTCGTCTATCTGGCGGCTGGCGTTCTTATTGTACCGTTTTATTTGATTTTATACGCATTTTTTCATCTTTACACGCCCAAACGGGTTCAGGGAAGACGGGTGGAGTTAGCCAATATTTTCAAGGCGAACATCATCGGTCTTTTGGTGATCTCACTGATTCTTTACCTGGGCGGTAAAAATGAGTATTTCCACAACTTCTCCCGTCCGATGGTATTTTTGTTTTTGGCATCAATCTCTTTGCTGAGATTCTGATGCGGAATATCCTGCGGATAGCGCCCGGTCGATGCGGTCGAGGGATATAACCAGAAGCATCTGCTTCTGGTCGGTTACAGCCGGGCAGCGGAAGGGTTCATTGACCGTGTGAATGTCAATCCGGAGTGGGGCTATAAAATCCGCGGTATTCTGGATGACCATGAGGAGTGGGGCAAAGAATATAAGGGAGTGCGCGTGATCGGCAAAATTGACGATCTGGATACGATTCTGGCGCTCAATACGCTGGATGAGATCGCGATCACCCTGAGCATCCAGGAGTATGGAAAACTGGAAAAAATCGTGGCGGGCTGTGAAAAATCGGGTGTGCATACGAAATTTATCCCGGATTATTATAACTTTATCCCGACCCGTCCGTTTATGGAGGATCTGCAGGGACTTCCGGTGATCCACATCCGCCATGTGCCGCTCACGAATCTGCTCAACGCAACGATGAAGCGGACGATGGATCTGGTCGGCGGCATGATGGCGCTCATCCTGTTTTCACCGGTGATGCTGGTGACGGCGATTCTTATAAAGGCGACTTCGCCGGGACCGGTCATTTTCTGTCAGAGCGGGTGGGACTTCACAATAAGCCGTTTAAGATGTATAAGTTCCGCTCGATGGCGGTACAGTCGGCGGCAAAGGAGAAAAGCCAGTGGACGACGCCGGGAGACCCGCGTGTGACTCCGATTGGAAGATTTATCCGGAAGACGAGCATTGACGAGCTTCCGCAGCTGTTTAATGTGCTGAAGGGCGATATGAGTCTGGTGGGACCGCGCCCGGAACGCCCGTTTTTGTTGAAAAATTCAAGGAAGAGATTCCGCGTTATATGATCAAACACCGGATCAGGTGCGTCCGGGAATGACCGGCTGGGCTCAGGTCAACGGATACCGTGGAGACACGTCGATCCGCAAGCGCATTGAGCATGATCTGGATTCATTTACGGAACGCCGGGAGGACGGATCCCACGGAGCGGAGATAGAAGCCGAAGTGGTCAGAAAGCGGCAAGGGGACAGACGCAGCCTGGCAGCAGCCGGGGAGAGCCGGAATCAGGAAAACCCGGACCATGAACCGGTCGGATATTTACGCCGACCCGGTTAAATTGAAGGCGCGCCGGAAAAAGAAGCGGAAGATATGGTTTATTCTTCTGGAGAGCGTGATGCTGATCGGGATTCTCTGCTTTGCGGGATATTCGTATATCAGCAGCCGTCTGGATCTGATGCAGCGGCTTCCGTGGAACGGATGAGATCAAAAACGTCGAGATTTCGGAGGAGAAGCAGGAGCAGATGAGCGGTTATTGGACGATCGCAGTTTTCGGCGTGGATAGCCGTAACTCATCGGTCGGAAGGGCAACAACTCGGATGTTAATATTCTCTGCAACATCGATCAGGGAACCGGTGAGATACGTCTGGTTTCGGTGTACCGGGATTCATATTTAAATATCAGCGACAAAGAATACCTACAACAAAATCAACGCTGCTTATATGCAGGGCGGACCGGAGCAGGTTGTCAAGGCGCTCAATAGGAACCTGGATATCGATATTGACGATTATGCGACCTTTAACTGGAAAGCCGTTGCAGATGCGATCAACATTCTGGGCGGCATTGACGTGGGATCACGAAATCAGAGTTTTTATTATATCAATGCGTTCATTTCTGAGACGGTCAAGGCGACCGGCGTCGCTTCGACCAGCTTAAATCAGCGGGCATGAACCATCTGGACGGTGTGCAGGCGGTTGCATATGGGCGTCTCCGTCTGATGGATACGGACTATGCCCCGTACCGAACGGCAGAGAAAGGTTATTTCCCTCGCGTTTGAGAAGATGAAAAAAAGCAGATTGGGCGACGATCAACAATATTGTGCAGACGGTATTTCCACAGGTGGCGACCAGCATCGAGATCAATGATCTGTTGAAGATAGGACGAAATATTACGCGTTACCATCTGACCGAGACGACCGGTTTCCGTCGGAGCTGAGGAAAAGAAGATGGGACGCAAAGGGCGCCTGCGTCATCCCGCAGACGCTGGAGAGCAATGTCATCGAGCTGCATCATTTCCTGTTTGGCGATGAGGAATACACGCCGACTGAGACAGTCCGGACGATCAGTCAGAAAATTGTATCAGATACGGGCGTTCATGGCACGAAACAGGCAGAAACGAAGGCATTGCCGAAGACGACCGAGGCGACGACAATTTCCATCCTGGATCCGACGCAGGAGAGCGGCGCGGACAGAAAGCCAGAGAAGCCGTAGAGCGGCAGCGACGAGTCGGAGAAAAGACTTCGGCCAATGCTTCCTGAAACACAGGAGAATGACGTTTCTGAGCAGGAAAGTCGTCCGGACGGTACGCATGCATCAAAGGAAAATGCGCGGGAGAGCAGTGAGGCAGAGTCTGGCGGTTTCGCCGGCATTTCCGGGCGGAAATTCTGGCACCGGCACGGAGAATGGCAGAGAGAAAAAACCTTCCGGCAGCGGTTCCCGAATGGAAGCAGTGCACCGGGAAGTAAGACGAATGGGAAATCATTGAGTGATGAGAGTGTGAAACCGAGGAAATGCTTTTGAATTTAGATGGTTTTGTACCGGACAGGGAATGTTATTTTCCCTGATGATTCTGGGTGCATTCTTAAAGAAGAAGGGAATTATCACGGATGAGGGAAAAAGGGTCATTGCGGATCTGGTCATCTTTGTGACACTTCCTGCAGTATCATCATCGAGTCATTTGAAGTAGAACTGAGCATGGATATCTTAAAGAGCAGCGCACAGGCGCCGCTCGTCTCGTGCATGGTTCCAGGTGGCTTGTTATATCTTAAATATGGTACTGTACCCTGGTATTGGAGGAGAGGAAAAGAAGAAGGTCCTCAAATACGCGACGATGGCGTCCAATGCCGGGATTCTGGGAAATCCGGTGGCGGAGGGCATCTTCGGCTCGATGGGGGCCTTTTCTACGCCTCTTTTACCTGATTCCGCAGAGAACTGCGATGTGGTCGCTGGGAATGACGTATTTTACGAAGGCTATGCCGGATCGGAAGGAAGACTCTGATTAAAAAGATATGCACGCATCCGTATTGTCTCCGTATTCATCGGCTTTGTGCTGATGCTTTTACAGATGCAGATTCCGGGATTCCTGGGAGATACGGTACATAGCTTAAACAAAGGCAAACACGGCAGTCTCCATGATTTTTGTCGGAACCGTTCTGGCGGGAGGCAGATATGAAGACGATGATCACGCCACTCAGCTGCTACTATGCCGCCGTGCGCCTGATCCTCGATCCCGGCGCTTTGTGTGCCTGGCGTCTGCTGTTTCCATATCGACACGCTGGTGATGGGGATTTCTGTGGTGCTGGCAGCGATGCCGGCAGCAAGCACGACGGCGATTCTTGCCGCGAAATATGGCGAGGATGAAGTCTTTGCGACGAATGCGTGGTATTTACGACGCTGCTTTCGATGGTGTCGGCACCGGTTTGGTGTATGGTGCTGCAGCGGTAAGTATAGTTACTGTTCACGGGTGGGCACTTTTGGAACCGAAAAGTGCCGTAAGAAAAACGATGGTGGCAGCAGAATTTGCCGTGCATTTGAATGCGAAGCCACGGCAAATTCCTGTTACTGCCAAATGCATGCGTGAACAGTAACATCCCTTATGAGTTCGTATTTCTATAAAGGGGTTTCGCTTTGCATTGGATGAAAAGATATGTTATATTAGGGATAGAAAAAAGGAAAAAAGCCAGAGGCGGCTTACCTGAATAAATTAAACAACTGTTTATTAACAGCCGTCATTATTGCAGTAATGGCGGCTATTTTCCCCTTGAAAATTGTATAACAAATCCAACAAGGGCGCAAATGAATATTCCAATCTGAATCAAATCAGAGTATGTAACATACATTGGCAATGCCCTCCCTTTCTTTCGTCTGGAGGGTTAGATTTGTGCCTCGTTCAGTCTTTGATAAACAAGCTTTGCTGAAATCTAGCAACCCTCCGATAACAGAGGGTAAGCCGCCTGGCTCTCTGGTTTTTCCCATGTACGAAGTATATCATATTTTATCAGAACAGACAATGATAAAAACGAAACAAATCCCCTCAGATTGCTCTGAGAGGATTTTGCATATTCATGATTTATAATAGCAGTTCATATTGCTTGGTTATAGTCTTACAAACATTCTGTAATTTTTACTTCTCATCCACAACCTGAAAATGTAGAATTTCAGGTAAACACTTAAAATTCCTTGATTTTCCAAGGCTTTCTCCTTGTTAAATACGTTTTCTACACCACATTTACACCATTTCTGCAATAATAGACATTTCATCCTTCAACGTAGAATCTAATACATGACAATACAAATCCATTGTCATTGCAGGGGAATTGTGTCCTAACAGCTTTTGCAAGGTTTTAGGACGCATCCCTTTTTGTGATACAGTTCGTTGCAAATGTGTGTCTTAGACAATGTGGCGTAAATACTTCAAATGTTTGTGCGGGATTTTCTGTGTTTATACGATTGACCAGATAGCGTATAGCAGTTCTTATATTGCTTTCATGCAGAGGATGATTGGTTTTTGCTTGTAAACACCAGATTTTCAAATCCCGGTTGAGCTTTTAAATCTGTTGTTTACCTTGTCCCGCCATCCTTTGCTCTTGCAGTATTTCCATGACCTGTTTAGACATGGGAATGTTCCGTTTGCCTGCTTTACTTTTTCGGTGGATGAAACTCATAGATTGCAGTTCCATTGTTGGGAAGATAACATAGCGTTTTTTCTACATGGATGAAACCGGCTTCAAAATCAACACAATCCCATGTAAGCCCAAAATTTCTCCCATTCGCATACCAGTATTTAACGCAAGAACAAAAAAGGGATAAAGCTGACTGTTTCTCGTTGATTGATAAAGTACCTGAATTTCATCCGGTGTTAATACGTTTTTTCAGGTTGTTCCGTACCGTCTATTTTGGTATTGACTGATACAGCAACATTTTTATTTACCAAGTCTGATTCAAAAGCCCTGTTAAGCATATCAACAAGGAGCGCCTTACAATCCCGTCTGGACTTATCGCTTTTTAAATTATTGAAAGCGTTTTGAATAATGACCAGATTCAGATTTGTCAGTTTACGCCAACCCGGAAGTTCTCACGAAGCCGATTATACTGGACGGAGTAGGTGCGTCTGGTTGTATCTCTGCAATGTTTTTTACAGGTGGTCATCCATACGTTATACCATTCGTCCAAGGTCATATTACTGGTAACTACATTTATCTGCTTCTCGTCCTCATATTGTGCGTCCCGCAGCTTTTTTTGTTATATTGTTGTATGTTTTTGCATAAATCGTCTGTCTTTTGCCAAAACGATTGATAAAGCGTGCCTGATACAGCCCGTCTTTACGTTGGGAAATGCCTTTCCCTAATTCTTTCCCTTTTAATGATTTACCAATTCTGTACTCCTTTTCTATGGTAAATCAAAAGGGTATTGCTAAGATGTACGCATAGTATATCACAGCAATACCCCTGTTTTCAATCTATACAGCCATTTTGTCCAGCCATTTATCCAGCTTGTTTTTATCAGCATACCATCGGTTTCCAATCTGTACCCCCGAATCCGTTTTTACCTCTGACGAGTTCCCTTGCTTTCGTTTCTCCAATTCCCAGATAAGAACATAATTCTTTCAGGGTCAATAGCTTCTTTTCCATAGGCTATTCCTTGAACGGTATAGAACACTGTTCAGACTTTGTCAGTGGATGGAAGTTGTTATTTCTTTCGAGATATTCTTTTACTGAAAGAGTAGGTTATAACGTGTTCTGCATCCTGATAGAAAATAACCTGATGTATCCGTCGCAAAAAAGCCTCCCATGTTGCCGGGCTTTCTGCCTGTACATTTACATATTGTTGTTCCAGAAGAATATTAGAAATAATATAGACTTCCAGATAGCAGGCTGTTTTGTTATTATACCGGGCAGACAGTTCACAGGGATAGCCGTCAGATAATTGAGCATATCCTGTATTTTCAGACTGCTTCGGAACTCTTCAAAAGATAATAACACTGTGATTTTTATAGCTGTCAAATGGATGTATGTAATCTGTCACACGAAATACATTACTATATCCGTATTTCTCCATGACAGACCGTGTTTTACCAGTTTCGGTTTTCCCGAAGATATAAGTAACAGTAAGTTCCGCCATGTATTTTTTATATTCGTCCTCAATTAAAAGCTGTCTTGCCCGGTCTATTTTGTCCAGATAACGCATAGCCTGTGGAAATGCTTTTTAATATTTCTGCTGTACTTCAGTCGCTTTCTATCATATCATAGATCAATTGTAGTTCGCCCTTTTCACTCATAGTTTCTTTGGCGGGCATAATGCCATATTCTTCAAAAGTTCCAGCGATAGAAGTTTCTGTTTTAGAGGTCTTTTCCATTTCCGGCTTTCAGAATATAATCTTTGTTTTCTGCTGATGAACCATAGGCTGATTCTATGTGTCCTTGTGGAAAACGCTTTTTACCGTAGAGAAGCGGATAGGCGAAGCGCTGTACAAATAGATGTGTGTATGTGGTGTCTGCTCTTTCAGCCCGATTTCATCCGCCATACACCAGTAAGATACAGAGCTGAGTTTTCCAATTTCTTCTTTAATTTGCGGATGGGTCATAGGCGGAACCATACTAAGAGGATTATTAAGCGTTATATTATATTTTCGTGCCTGTCGGTCTTTTGATTCCTGTATTTTTCTTTTCTTCCATAAGATTCTCCTACTTGCTACAAAATGATGTAACAGCCTAAAACACTTGATTTTATTGGATAATCAGAGGGTTGCTACAACCCCCCTTGTAATACTAAAGGGTTGTACCGCCCCAGTTCCCCGCCGTTGGCGGTCACTGGGGCAGAAACTTTTATTCCCCATTGCTTTTAACCTGACTAATCAAGTGCGTGATTTTTAATATAAGGTGCTACAAATTCCCGTGGTCTGCTGTCAAGCCCGGTTCTCATAATCAAAACCAGAGCCGATTTCTCCATAGCGAAGGTTTTTAACATCTGCATATTCAGTTCCGAAAATCATACTGTATTCACTAGCTGACATCTGACCGAGAGCAACTTTTAAACCGATATTTCCACGGATACCACTGTTTCCGAAATATTCTGCTAATCCAGATTGTGAAATCAATCCGGCATAAATATTTTGCTTCGTCCACTGACAATAATAGCATTGATTTTACCTAAAGTCTCTTTATACAGCTTGTCCGGAAAGACCAGTTTCATGAGGATAATTTCATCACAGATAACACAGACAGGATTAAAATTAAAATCTGTATTTCCATCAATTCCCTGTTGTTCCATGTTGGTAATATCGACTGTCCTGCTTTGTAATTCTTCTGTTATGAGTGAAATTTCTTCTGCTATCTGTTTTGGTTCATACGCATAAGTAATTGCAATATTTCCATGACAAAATTGCTCCATTTCAACGTCTCTTTTTACATCCAGATAAAGGATACGGACACCGCATTTTAACAGACTGGAAATAATAAAGCGTGTAAAAGTTGTTTTTTGCCTGAACCAGTAGAGCCTACAATCCAGAAAGTGCGGGATTTTCCTGTAATTCCATATAAGGGATGGGGAGAGGTAAACTGTAGTTTCTCCGGAATCCCCCGGAATATCTGTTTTTGGATGAAATGACAAGAGCTTTTCCTGCTCTAATTCAAACAGATATTCTATGTATCCCCTTTTTCATATATGTTCAGGCATACCTTTTCCAGACGGTCAGCTAACCCTGTTTCCAGTCCCCGCAGATTGATTTGGTTTCCAGACAGTCGGAAGCGGATATGCAGCGTATTAGAAGCTGTGTCCATACACCAATCCGTTTGTGGGTAAAATGTGTAAACTTTCTTTCTTCCCCGAAATGCAGTTTCATATAATTGGTTTTCTTCGATATGCTTCTGGATAAGGCGGGAGATTTTTCCCGCCTTGTAGAAGTTGGTATGTTGTACTACTGTAAAAACATGACCAAAATCAGAAGCATGACAGCCAATGCGATTGCAAAACTTATGTTTCTGGTTACTACATAAGCTGTCAAAAGATAACCATGAGAAACATATACAGGCTACAGCACCATTTTAACCACCAAAAGGAATGGGCGGTTACTCTGTGGTATTTCATGCCTGTGCGTCTCCTTTATTTACCCGCAGTCTGGGTGGATTGACAATCTCAATCTGGTCAGCTACGGCACTGATTTTGATTTCATTGCTTCTAAAATCCTGCCAGAGTTTCGCATCAGATTGTTAAAGATAACCGGAGTCGGTTTTCCATTAAATTCTACAGATGGAACAGTTTCTTTTACTTTAACCACGAACTTTTCCCACTGCCTTGTAGAAATAACCGGATAGCCGATAGCTTCCAGTTCATTTGTACGTTTTCCGTCTGCATAGACATAGACTTCTTTCGGTTCTCCGATTAACATCAGTTCTCAAAGGTTTCATTAAAATCAAAACTACTTCACTTAATCTCATGTATGTATCCTCCAAAATTTGAATTTTTAAGCCGCGCAACTTATGAACTGGATTATAGTGGAAAATGAGGCGGTTGGATATTACATGCCAAGTAGAAACGGAAAGGCGCATAAAATAAGGGATTTTAAAAAACAAATTTCAGAGTAGCGAAAAAACGTGATAAACAGGTGAAATTTTTACAGACCATGTAAAAAGATGTGAAAGAAAATGCACGCTGATGATTCAACAGTGCATGAAACAGATATTTATGAATTTTTTTCTTACGTTTTGTAACTTTTCTTCTGCAATAAGTACCAAGCCAGTATTTTGTTCGATACCAAGTTGCCCTAGTATTTCGTTACACTGGTCTATGCTCCTGTCACGACACTGGGTTAAAAGAAATGTATAAGCATAGTCTCTTTTGTTAAAACGATTGAATCCCAGTCCAAGACTATAAAGCAGGGTTTGTGCCATCATTAAATCCAATTTATAGGCAATACAAACTGTAATAAGCGTATTTCTCTGTGGCGGGTCTTTTTCATCAACCTGTTTCTTTAACCGATAAAGCATATTTTCACTTAATCCTGTCTTATCAGCAAAAGATTTATAGGTCTCATTTTCAAGGACATCACTAATCAGTGCGCTAAATGGTTTGTTGTATCTGGTTGAATTTTCATAATCTTTAAGAAACAGACTTTCAGACGTACCCATTCTTTTGTAATCGTATCCTGCAATCATTTTGGTCATTTGTTGTGGACATACTGCATCCCCCTTTCATTGGTTTTAGAAGTATCCATATCATTTAAGCGCATATTCACATCGCCTGAATGACAAAACTGGAAAATGTCACATCCTGATTGACGATTGCTTTATCTATTCTATCAATTAGTTCTACTGGGAAGCGTATAGTCTTATTTTCTGATTCTTTTCGGTTTGGTTTTAGTTGAAAAAGCCATAAGCATTACCTCCTGTCATTACTATCATATTGCTAATCACTATATAAATAAGCATTGCGTATTGCATTGCAAAATATATTGCAAATTAAATTCAGTATGGTAGAATTGACAAAAAGGAGGGTTCACATGGTTTACAGATATGATTACGATGTAAAAATAAGTTGATTGATTTACTGGAAAAAAGCAAGACTTTTCCGGTGTACTGGAAATGCCCTACTACTTAGAGCAGTATCATCAGGAAACAAGCACAGCAAGACAGAATTTGCAAAGATTCCTGATTTACAAACTGTCATATTATTTGGATGATTCTGATTTAAAAACAATTTGATTGCGATGTATGTGAAGAAATGACTACTTCTTATCTGAAAACATATCATTGGCTTGACGGATACCGGAGTGAGCAACAACCATCTACGGCGGTCAAATATGAAGTAACAAACGGGAATATAACCTATAGAGGAGATACCATGACCAGTGCATGAATTCCCATAGAAAATTATATTCAGTTAAAAATGTCTAGTCAGATTAAAATGCAAGGGAATATGTTGGAACTTTATTTTCTTAGGAATATGGAAAAAATAAGATTGTCACCGGAAGCCGGACGTTTTTGCAATTAACGCATTCTATTGGTAATTTTATACCTGTTCCGAGAGGATTTAATACTGGACGGAGTGGAGAATATGCTAAATGGGATTCATGGGATTTAACACTGGAACAGATATTCCAATGGTACACGGATAATTCTGATATGACGGATATTTGTAATCATGGAGCATTAGAGTGTTTGTTTACTTATGCAAAAAAAAGAATCGGCTATTCAGTATTGTGAAGCATGGTTACAACTATTTGGAACATGGGAAAATTTTGTGAAAGAAAATTATTTAGAAGCATTTGTAGATAAAAAGGAGTGCCGAAGAAATTTTTTTTCTGGGACATTCCTTAGAGAACCCCGCTTCCGAAAACCTTAAAAGAATATGAGACATTTTTTCAAACAGTAAATAAGTGTATTGAGCAGCGGGGAAAACAGATTGCCAATTTTCTTATGAATAGAGAAAATGGGGCAGAATCAATGGGTAAAGGGGCTTCAACATTCAGTTTTTCAGATTTACAAAATGCGAAAGAGACGTTTCTGGAATATGTATACAGTTTTATGTCGATAAGTCCCTGGAAACTTAAACTTCTGGGATTTTTCCTGTTCTGTATTATTTTCAGTCCGATTATGGTAAAATTTGAAATATATCCACTATATCAAATGATTTTTTTGTTGCATTTATAATATTTCTTGCATTTCTTATCCTTTATTTTTCTTTAGGGGCTATGTATAAGTGTCCTACTTGTAAGAAACGGTTTGCGTTAAAACGGATAGGAAAAGAGCTGGCTAGTTCTGAACGTATTTCTATTTTACAGGAAGTAAAAAAACCAGAAATCGTAATGGAAATGTTGTTGGAACGCAGGAGCAATATATTCCGGGAACAAGAAGAACATACGAAATTCATTATGTCTGTAAAAATTGTGGCGAAGATTGTTATAGACAATATGAAAAAAGAAACACCCAACATATAAAGGAGATTTGACAATTTATGAAATTAACCAGAAGATTATGCTTCCTTATGATGATAGGAATACTTGCAAGCTGTACTGCCTGTGGTTCTGAAACAACCCCTGTACCTGTGAAAGAGAGTATTCAGGAAGAAACAGACAACAGTGTTAGCAGTTCCGAAGAAACACCAGTTTCAGAAAGTGAGGAAAATTCTGATACGCAGGAATTAAAATTAGACCACACGTATGTAACGCAATTTGGAACAGTAAACGCAGTATCATATCCCTATCCATACTTTTCAGCAGCGCTTCCGTTTTTGCTTCAAACTCCGGTGTCACCGCATGGCCGTATTGCAGTTCGTGCAGGACGGAGCCTGTGAAGAACTGGAACTCCGCCTCCTGAAGAATAAACAGCACTTGCTTTTGCAGCTGCTTTGGATTTTGCGGCTTTCCGAAAAGCATTATCCTGCCGCCGGAGGGGCGGTAAAGCCCTGCAATCAGCTTGCCGATGGTCGTTTTGCCGCAGCCGTTTGCGCCCACAAGACCGACGATCTCATGCTCACGGACGGAAAAGCTGACACTAGAGAGGGTATCTCCGGCCTTCCTGCCGTATGTATAGCGGACATCTGAGACGGCAAGCGCCGTCGGCGCGGTTTTCGGCAGCGGCTCTTTCTCCGGCACGGTGATCTCCGCAAGGTCGAGCGTGCGCAGAGAAAGTGTTTGTCTCCGCTCCGCCGAGAACGCCTTTGCCTCTGCGGCAGTGTATTTTCCTTTGATCTCGCCGTCTGCCATGACCCAAAATTCGTCGGCAATGTCGGCAAGATAGTAGAGTCGGTGCTCGCTGAGCAACAGCGTTTTGCCCTGCTTTTTCAGGGCAAGCAGAATCTCTTTTTAACTGCTGCGTGGCTGCAAAGTCCAGGTTGGCCGTTGGCTCGTCCAGCAGAAAAATATCTGTGTCCATGGCCCACGCGGACAAGATGGAGATGAGCTGTCGCTCGCCGCTGGACAGCTTGTAGACATTGCGATCCTTCAGCCGCTCCAGATGAAAGATCCGGAAGGCCTCGTCCACCCGCCGCCGGATTTCATCCTGCGGCAGACCGTGATTTGCAAGACCGAAGGCCACCTCATTGGAACTGTTCACGGTAAAAACTGACTCCGCGGATCCTGAAATACCGAGGCGGCCAGTTCTCCGATCTCACCGATACGCAGCCCGGCGGTGTCCTGCGCGTTCAGGCGGCAAAAGCCCTTTAGCTCTCCCTCGGAAAATTGTGGTATCAGTCCGTTGATGCACCGCAGCAGTGTGGATTTTCCGCATCCGCTGCCTCCGCAGAGCACCACGCAGCGTCCCGCCGGGATGCTGCCGCCGACTTTTTGCAAGGTGGGCTGCTTTTCTTCTGCATATTGAAATTCAAATTCAAAATCTATCATCGTAAACTCTTCTCCGCGAGTTAGCCACCTCTAACTGATGCCCGTAAGAAATGGGCGCCCGCACCGCCCAATTCCTTTGCCAATTTATTTCAGGCTGTCACATAGCTGCCGCCAACCGGCGTTGGTGAAATCAAGGACCGTCTGTAAGCAGGTAAGCATTCTGCCTTCCTCCATATGCTGATCCAGCAGCTGGCGGAAGTACCAGAACTGTGAGCCCATCAAAAGACGGATCGCATCGGCATTTGGCGCTTTCCCATAGATATGTGAAAAGAATTCCACCGTTTGTTCCGCTTTTTGATCCATTAGTTTATGCAGCACGGTTTCAATGGAGCTGCCATCGCTGCGGCAGAAAAATAAAGTGCAGTCATCATGGTGCTCGGTCAGCAGTTGAAAATATACCTGTTCTTCGGCGTTTATGGCGCGGAGGATATCCTCCGGCTGCGCGCTGCACTTTGCTTTTTCGTATTCCTCAGCGATGGGCGCAAACAAGGCCTTCATCGTCTCAAAAAAATCCTGAAGCAAGCTGGCAAACAAGGCGTCTTTATTCTTGTATCTTGTGTAGATTGCCCCCGTAGTGACACCGGCTTTTTCGGCGATCTTGTGCAGAGAGGCTTTCTGAAAGCCGTAAGCAAGAAATTCCGAATAAGCAGCCTGAATGATCCCATCATCCAGGGAATGATCCCTATTGGCCATGTCTTCACTCCTCTGCACCTAAATAATAACGTCATTATCGATAACAGCATTATTATAGTATTTTTTTTGCTGCTTGTCAATGCAAATTGCACACTTCTTTACAAAAACATACCTTGACAAATCTCGTCTCAGGTTTCAATTCTCCTAACTTTTCGCATATAAAAACCGCCTCAAACGTATCGTTTAAGACGGTTTTGGTACGCCCGACTGGATTCGAACCAGCGGCCTTTAGAGTCGGAGTCTAACGCTCTATCCATCTGAGCTACGGGCGCGTATTTGGTTGTGGGTTTCTGCAATAGTCGTCAAATAGTAGTCAACGACCACGCATTTTTTCTCTGCCGTTCCCGCAAACGCATGGGCGGCAAGGCTTTGCGCCATATCTCAACTGGAGACGCCTGAAATGTCGGAGTCTGACGCTCTATCCAACTGAGCTACGGGCACATATTGAATTGGGACGCAGGGGTTAACAAAGTAAGTATAGCAACTTTTTCCACTTCTGTAAAGCTAAAATTTTCGTCAAAGATCGTTAAAAAAATTGACAACTTCTTCTATCGATAGTATAAATGCAGTATCCTAAAACAACGGATCGTTCCTTATGAAAAAAACGCAAAATTTCCGACGCTGTCGTCCGGCGTCTTCCCCGTTACTACCGCTATCTCGACGATCTGCACTCCAAGGGCATCGTGCGCATCTCGTCGAGCTCGCTCGGCGAGCGCATGGGCATCACCGCCTCGCAGATCCGCCAGGATCTGAGCTGCTTTTGGCGAATTCGGCCAGCAGGGCTACGGCTACAACATTTTGGAGCTGCGCACCGAGATCGGTCACATTCTCGGCGTGGACGAGCAGCACCGCCTCGTCGTCGTCGGCGCGGGCCACCTGGGCCACGCGCTGCTGCGCAACTTCGACTTCATGCAGACCGGTTTCCTGCTTGACACCGCGTTCGACGTCTCCCCCACGCTCATCGGCACGCGCGTCAACAACGTGCTTATCCGCTCGTTCGACGAGATCGGCGACTATTTCGCCGCGTGCCATCCCGATGTTGCGGTACTGACCGTGCCCAAGCACATCGCGCAGGAGGTCGCCGAGCAGCTCGTTGCGCTCGGCGTGCGCGGGATCTGGAACTTTACCAACACAGAGCTGCACGTCGGCAGCGAGGTCTTCACCGAGGATGTCCACTTTGCCGACAGTCTGCTCACGCTGAGCTATCGTATCTCCAAGACCTCCGCCGAGGCGGAGGAGGAAGGAGCCAAACCGTGAAAAGGCCCATTGCCCTGCTCGCATCGCTCCTCGCAGTGACGGTGCTCGCCACCGCGGCCACAGCCGCAGGGGGAGACAGCAGCGACCCGCTGATCTCGCTCAACTATCTGCAAACAACGTTTACCACCAAGGCGACTTCGTCCATCGACGCCGCCCTCGACAAGTCCGATCAGGCGGCGTATGCAAAGGCTGAGGCCGCGCTCCGCTCGACCATTGCCGCGGCAGAGGCCAACGTGGGCGCGCAGCGCGCCGACGTCTTCACCCAGTCGCGCCTCAAGCAGGGTGACATTCTCTCCGGCACGACAGGGCTTCAGGTCATCGTGCTGGCGGGCAGCGTCAATGTGCAGTTTTCCTCTGGCGCGGTCGTCGACGTGACGACCGGCAGCGAGGTCAAAAGCGGCGCGGCGCTCGCGGAAAATCACCGCTATCTCGTCGCCGAGGACACGACAGCGCTTTTCACCGTCACCGGCAAGACCGCGGTCGTGAATTACTGCGGCTTCTATTCCATCGCAAGCTCTTCCTCGGTCGACTATGCCATGGCTGCCTCGCTCAAAACGCTCACGCTCTTCCGCGGGTCGGACACGGGCTACGGCGAGGGCTTTGACCTCGAAAAGGCCCCCACGCGCATGGAGGCGCTCATTATGCTCATTCGTCTTCTCGGCGAGGAGAGCGAGGCGCTGACCTGCACGGCCTACCAGCCCTTTACCGATGTGCCCGACTGGGCGCTGCCCTACGCGGCCTACGCCTACTCCAAAGGCTACACCAACGGCGTCGGCCCAACGACGTTTGGCACGGCGATGAGTGCATCGGCGGAGATGTACACAGAGTTTCTGCTGCGCGCGCTGCGCTACAGCTCCACCGCACAGGCCGATATCTCCAACGCGCCCGAGCGCGCGAACTTTGCGGGCGTCCTGACCGCAGGCGAGGTGAGCGCTTTACGCGCCTCCGCATTCCTGCGCGCCGACGTCGTATACCTCTCTTACTACGCACTCGAAACGAACGTCAGCGGCGGCAGCAAGCTGAGCGACACGCTCAGCGCGCGTGGTGTCTTCTCCGACGCGGCCTACCGCGCTTCCCGCGCGATGGTAAATTCTGCGCGCATCGGCTGACACCTTTTTGCGTTCCCACCATACTATGGATTGAGACCGCCGCGCGGGCGGTTTCAATCTTCATAGGGGGTTCGTTTTATGTGCAATAATAACTGTGGTTTTGGCGGCGGCTGCTGCCTGTGGATCCTGATCCTCATCATCCTGATCTTCGCCTGCGGCGGCTGCGGCGGTGGCTGCGGCTGCAACAATGGCTGCGG
>VOFG01003896.1_pt1 | contig 20352 bp, 30 predicted proteins | sample 5384171 | NCBI WGS metagenome assembly VOFG01 (sample SAMN12384726, study PRJNA508395) | human gut metagenome | isolation source: healthy gut F | host: Homo sapiens
ACCTATCCCGCGTTCAACGACTGGGAGACCCCCCATTGAGACTACCATGACTGTGACCTTCGGGGAGCAGTTCACTGTGGATCTGAATGGCGGCGATTCCTACTATACCCACCAGGGTGACTTTTCCCTTCACCGTGGATGAGACAGAAGCCACCCACGCGCTGGACGGCAACACGGTCCGCGTACCGGCTGACATGCCGGCTGGAGCTATGACGCGGGCGCAAGACTTTCACCGCGAACTGGGCGGAGAAGACCTACAGCGTGACCTTCAGCGCCAACGGCGGTTTCTTCAACGACAAGTCCACCACGAGCACCGTGGAAGTGACCCAGAACAAGTATGTGGACCTTCCCGATGCAGGCGACGTGTCCCGCGAGGGACGACTATGTGCTGCTGGGCTGGTCTGAGAAGCAGAACGGCAGCCTGCAGTATGACCTGAGCACTGTCGTCAACATCCCCTATGACCAGAACAAGGGCAATCTCATCCTCTACGCCGTCTGGGCGCAGGTGGTGGACTTCGGAACCGTCCCCTATGGCACAGCCCGCTGAAACCGTGGACTATGACGCTGCGGGTGCATTCTTGTCGAACACCTCTGACCACCAAGCTTGTAAGATGTCTGTGGAGGATACTACCGTTCTGAGGATCCGGCCCGATTCGGAGCTGGCGCCCTCAAGACGCCCTATGTCGATCTGATCCGTGTGGTCCTGAATGATGGAAGATCCATTACATCCAGGCCAAGGCAACAGTGGTTCCCAGAGGAGATGACCATTTCCACCAATCTGAATGAGTCGGCTCACATACCGTGGGTGAGACCTTCCAGGTCTTCGTCACCACAGCCCCGGGCAGGACCTGACCCTCGACTGCGCTGGCGCTGGCGTTTCCTGGAGTGCGGCGTAAGCAAACTGGCGGAAGTCGCCGACACCGGCACGTACGTTGCCACCTACAAGGTCGTGAAGATCCCTGCGGATCAGCAGGAGCTGACCTTCACTGTGAAGGACAACACCTATGACGCCACCGCCACGTTGGAAGACCATCAACCTCCGCACCCTGGTCATCGTCACCGTGAAAGGACGGTGACGGGTCCAGGGTCAACATTGGTGATTTCTACCTCTACGGCTTAGACGACACCAATCGGAGAGAGGGGCTTCCAGTACAATAGCGACAGCCAGACCTACACTGCTTTGGCGGATAAGTCCGGTTGGGATTACGTGCAGTTCATCACCAAGGATGGCAGAACCATCACCCTGGAGACCACCTCCACCGGTGCTAAGGTTGCAGACGCCATCCTGGGCAACACCGGCATCGTGACCATTGACTACAGCTTTGCGGATTACACGGTGATCGGTAGGCTGTATGTCAACGGCACCTGGCTCCAGGATGCTGATATTAAGATCAGCGTGAGCGGAAACTATGGGGAAGGCTTCAACCCCGATGCCCTGAAAGACCAAGCGCGCGACTATGTATCAGCGGTATGGCGAGCCGATTGGTGACGCGTTTGACACAACGGTGACCACCGTCGGCGGCCATCCTGTACCTGGAGACCTTTGGTCAGACCGGCTTCGAGTGGGACGCCAACAACACCCTTGCGGTGGAGATCCACATCACGGTAGGGTACAATGTCTTCTATCACAATGGCAATCAACTGGAGTTTACCGAGTTTGTCAAGCACGGCGAGCATGCGGACAATCCTCCCGCGCTGAGCAAGGAAGGCTATGCGCTGACCGGCTGGTACACGGATTCCGATTGCACACGGCCGTATGACTTTGCAACGCCTGTGACCGAGAACCTGAATCTCTACGCCAAGTGGGAGAGAGGCCTCTATACGGTGACCTTCAACAATGGCTACGGCGGTTCTTATGGCGCGGACACCCCCTGGGCACCGCAGTATGTGGGTACTGGAGAACCGTAACTCCGCCCACTGAGTATCCTACCCGCAGCGGGTATAGTTTCCAGGGTGGTCCACAACCGCGGACGGAGCTTCCGGCTACTGGAACTTCTCTGAAGACAAAATCAAGGGTGACACGACTCTGTACGCCATTTGGAAAGGCAACCTGTATACCGTGACCTTGGACGCCAATGATGGAATCTTTACGTTACAAGGCAGCGCCACCCAGAAAATTGGTTACAAGGATGTTACCTATGGCAGCCCTGTTGGTGAGATGTGGACCCCCACAAGGGAAGGCTACACCTTTGCCGGCTGGAAAGACGAGTATGGTTACGATGTCACAGCGGACACGATCTACTTGATCGAGGGTAACAGCACCTTCTACGCCCAGTGGGAACCCGAGTTCAAGACCTATACCGTGACCTTCCATCTGAACTATGAGGGTGCGGCGGCCGCCACGACCGATGAGGTTCAGGGAAGGCCAGACCGTTACCAAACCTGAAGATCCCAGCCGGGAAGGGTATACCTTTACGGGCTGGTCCACCACAGAGAGGACGGCACCAGCGGGTTCTACAACTTTAGTTCCCCGGTGAAGGAAGACGTGACCCTCTATGCCCAGTGGGAAGAGGATACGATTTCCGGTCAGGGTCAATTCATTGTTAAGGAGCAGACCCGTACAGTGGTGGCTCTGAAGAATAACGATGGAACGCCTCTGGACAATATTTCGGATCTTAGACTTACCATTAAAAGTGAAGATGGATCCAGAACGTTTGTGAATGGTATGAAAATGCGTGAGCTTTCGGAAGTGAGATCCCCTACGTATGGGACAAGAGCTTTGCGTACTACACTCTGGAAGACCACGTGAAGCTCACAGGAAGCGTAGTGTATACTCTCGAAGCTGAGGGTTATACCTTTACCTACGAATCTTGACACCAACTAATGGAAGGGAGTGAACCTCATGCGTAAGAGAAGAACATGGCGAACCTTGGCATTGGTGCTGGTCTTTTCTTTGGTGCTGAGCGTGACGGCGTTGGCAACCAACGTTGATGTTGGAGGCAACACGGAGACGTTCCCCACGGAGGATTCCGGAGGCGGCGGGGACCACGACCGCCCCGTGCACGACCCCCACCTATGACATCACGGTGGAGGAGACCGACAACGGCGGCACCGATTCTGACAGGGATTCCGCCAAAGAGCGGCACCACCATCACCATCACCGTGGACCCGGAGGAGGGCTACGTGGTGGAGGATGTCACCGTCATCGTAGATGACACCGCCACGGAGGTCACCGTCACCGACCAGGGTGACGGCACCTACACCTTCGTGATGCCTGCTGGCGACGTGACTGTAACGGCCACCTATGCCCCCTCCTTCGGCCCGGACTATACCGGCGTATCGGACCTGCTCATCACCGACCAGCACATCCGCTACCTCAACGGCTACCCCGGCGGAACCTTTGGCCCTGGCCAGAAGATGACCCGGGCAGAGACGGCCCAGATGTTCTACAAGCTCCTGCGGGATCAGAACGTGGACGTCACTGTTTCCTTCACCGATGTGGCCGAGGATGCCTGGTACGCCCCTGCGGTGAACGCCCTGGCTTCCTGGGGATTATCAACGGTGTGGGCGAGGACACCTTTGCCCCGGATCGGGCCATCACCCGGGCGGAGTTCACCGCTATGGCCATGCGCTTCACCGATGTGGATGTGGCGGGGCCAACCCCTTCTCTGACGATGCTTAAGCAGATGCCTGGTACCAGGAGTACGTGGTGGACGCCAGTGAGTTGGGCTGGATCGGCGGTTATCCCGACGGGACCTTCCGCCAGACCAGACCATCAACCGCGCCGAGGTGACCACCATCGTCAACCGGATGCTGGGCCGTGTGGCCGACGAGGCCTATGTGGACGCGCACCAAGAAGAAGAACTGGCACAGTTCTCCGACGTAGTGAAAGCCCACTGGGCTTACTACCAGATCGTGGAGGCCACCAACGCCCACGAGTACACCAAGGACAACAACACGGAAAGCTGGACCGAACTGGTTTGAGCTCGGTTTCCAGCTGAGGAGAGAGCAACTCTGCGTTCAGAATTTGCTCTGATCCACACAGCGCGGCAGCGGCGGCTAACAGCCCCGCCGCTGTTTGCGTAGAAAGAAGAACCGCCAACAGACTTTGCTGTAACAGAGAAGGGTTTTGTAACCGAGAAAAACAGGACGCCTTCATCTGGCAGCGCCGTTACTGGCGCACAAACACGCCATCTGCCCTCTGGTACGCTGCATTGGCCGTCCCGCACAGGACACACAGTATGGGGCGGGAGGCTTGCTCTTTGGGTCTACCTCGCTCTGCTTTTGGATCTCTAGCAGGTTTTCTACCGCGGCGTCGATCTGATTGGCCCCCAATTTGAGCTCAAAGGCGCACCACTGGCTGTTGGGCAGTTCGGTCACAGCGTCGATCTCCTGATTTCTGTAGACCTGATCTCCGGCCTGAACTATGACGCAGAAACTGGCACCTACTCCATAGACATGGCCATGACCGTGGGTGGCGCAGAAAAAGGAGGACGGCGAGCCCATTGCCCTCGACGCCAACAAGAGCTATAAAGTCGGCGTCTCGGCGTACAAGAGCACGGAGATTACCACCGGCACGGACGAGGACGGCGGTTCTGTAACGAACTCGGCCAAGTATTATGGCCCCGAAGCAGTCCACCCCGGCGTATCTGCCGGAGTATGAGAAGGTGGAGTTCGATATTTCTTACAGGCAGTACCCGCTCGAGCCGGATGAAAACGGCATGTACACGCACTCGGTCAGAGAGATCATGGAAGATGCTCAGGTTAAAGTCGACTGGCACAGCCAGAGCAGCAGTAAAACTTACAGCTGCGCGGTGACCCGGACGGATACGGGTGAAGAAATTTCCACAGAGCAAAACGGCCCCGTTGGCGCTGCATTTGATGTGCCTGAGAACTTTGTCGGCTCCCTCCCGCTGCGCATTGAGGTCAACGTCACGCGCACAGACAACGGCGCCACCGTCACCGACACCACAGTGAAGTACCTGACCATCATCCTGGACGATGTGGCACCCGTGGTGACCTTCGATTTGTCTTACTTCTACGCCGACGAGAACGGGAACTTCACTGTCACCGGCCTCACGGAGCCCGGCACGACGATCCGCTATGCTTTACCGATGCAGGATGGCAACGACATCAAAGTGGGCGACGGCGGAGCTTCTCCATCAGCGGCACACTTGCGGATGGCGAAGGGCTTATGTTGACGGTGGAAGCCATAGACGAGGCGCTCAACTCGAGCAACGCGTCCGTCATCATTACAGCTGAGCCCGACACGCCCGACATCCCTGACGAACCTGACGAGCCGGTGGTCCCCACCAACCCCAACTACCGCATCGACATCCCCGCCACTGAGGGCGGCACCGTCACCGCCGACCCCACATCCGCCAAAGGCCGGCACGGAGGTCACCCTGACCCCCACCCCCGACGCGGGCTTTGACGTGGGCACGGTCACTGTCACTGACCGCTTCGGCGACGCGGTGGAGGTTACTGCGAATCCCGATGGCACCTACACCTTTACCATGCCCAACGGTCAGGTGAGTGTAGCGGTGACCTTCGTGGAGGCACAGCCCGAGTCCCTGCCCTTCACGGATGTTAATGAAACCGACTGGTTTCGCGACGCCGTGAAGTATGTCTACGACAAGGGCCTCATGGACGGCGTGGGCGGCAACCGCTTTGCCCCCAACAGTGAGACCACCCAGGCCCAGCTGGTGACCATCCTGTACCGCCTGGAGGGTGAGCCGGAGGTGTCTGGTACCAGCGGGTTCTCGGATGTGGCGGCCAGCATCTGGTACACCGACGCGGTGGCCTGGGCCGCAGCCAACGGCATCGTCAACGGCGTCAGGAAACGGGTTCGCCCAGGAAGCGACATCACTCGGGAACAGTTGGCGACCATCCTGTTCCATACGCCGAGGCAAAAGGGCTACGACGTGTCCACGGGCGGACCTGGAGCGCCTACCCCGACGCCGATCAGATCCAGTCCTACGCTGCGGAGTTGTGGCCCGGGCCGTGGCCGAAAAGGTCCTCATCCAGGGCTTCGAGGACAACACCCTCCGCCTGCTGTAACGCCACCCAGATTGCTACCATTTTGATGCGGTTCTGCGAGGGTGTGGGGCAGTAAAAGCATCGCGCATCCGAACAGATCCAGGAGCCGGGGACCGCAGGTTGGTCTCGGCTGCTTTTTTGCTGCCTTTAGGTTAAAGCCCCCTGGTTCAACCAGGGGGTAAATAAAAGGCCTTGGCCAATAAAACCTCTGTGCTACAATCGAGATGGTTTGGCAGCCGCATCACGAAAGAGCAAGGAGGTTTTGCGCAAGTGAAAATGAGGTAAAACACACGGCGCACATTCGAGCTATCGGTGCGAATACCACCTGGTATTTGCGCCGAAGTACCGCCGGAAGATAATTTAGAAAGAGTTACGCAGAGACATTATCGAAAGCATCAAGAAGTTGTGCAAAGGAGCTGAAAGTAGAGAGATCATCGAGGGAGAGGCATACCCGGATCACATTCATCTTCTGGTGAGTATTCCACCGTACATGGGTATAGCACAGTTCGTGGGAACGCTCAAGAGCAAAAAGCGCGTTGATGATTTTCGACAGGCACGCGAATCTGAAGTACAAATACGGGAACCGAAATTTCTGGTGCAGAGGGATACTTTGTGGATACGGTAGGAAAGAATGAGAACTGGATGTCAGCCACATGGTGCAGCCGGGCACAGACTAGCATCATAGCAGAGTTATCAGCTGGGAACCTGCCCATCACACGGAAACGACGAGACAGCTTTTCTGGTGGGGCTGTTCCATGAAATTGTTGGTACGGATACTGGGCCAGCGTTCCCTTGACAAGTCGCCCACGAAAACCGCCTGCAGAAATGCAGGCGGTTTCCCTAATCCACATCGTTCATTCTGGTGCTTCATCCTCCTGCGTATCGCCAAAGAGGACACGCAGGTAATCCAGGCGGGCATAGAGGATGCGATCCACATAGACGTCGTTGCCGGATACCCGGTAAAAGGTGAGGTAGTTGCCCGTGACCAAAAAGCGGTAGTCACTTTCTACATTGGCAATCGAGGACAGCGGCGCGCCCATTTCTGCATGATTCTCCAGATGATCCCATCGTTCATGATGCGGTTCACGATACGCTCTGCCGCAGAAACATTTTGAAGGTTGTATGCAATATAATCCCATATTTCGTCCAGGTCTCGCCGCGACTCCGTTGCGTAGTGTACCTTATTTTTTCCCCATTTGCCCTTGCACGGAAATGTGCCCTCATATCATCCGGGGTCAGCCAACCTTCCGTTTCCCCAGACTTGTGCCCTTTGGCAAGTTCATTCATCAGGCGGATGGTGGCCTGCGTCCGCTCATAGTCTTGGATATCTACAATGGCATACCGGCCCCGGCCATTCTTCGTTAGGAACACCGGAGAGCCCACTGTTACATCATGCAGAACCTCCGTGTAATTGCGCAGATCCGAGATAGGCTTGATGTTCGGCATGGTACTCAACTCCTTTCACATCCCTAGTATATCTCAGGTTGCTGTAAAATTCAACGACATTTTTGCAGCAATACCCGCCCTACGCACAATCTCTTGAGGTCTGCAGGGTGGTACGATGAATGAGACTTACAAGGAAGCGCTAAAACAAAAGCCCTCCGGGAATCGACAGGATTCCCGGAGGGCTTCTATGCCATCTTTGAGGGACTTGGTACTGGTAACCACCGCCCTCGTTCAGGCGTTCCAGCCTTGGTCTGCATTTGCCGGTGGGGTTTGGGGAAAGATCATGGTACCATACCTCTGTCCTGCATCAGCGGGGAAACGGGAGAGAGACCATCCAATCAAGGAGGACGCACCATGTACCAGCGCACGATCACAAAGGCCACGCTCACCGCCTTTCACCGGCACCTGCAGGAGGCGGAGCGCCGCCCTGCCACCATCGCCAAATACCTCCGGGAGGTGCAGGACTTTGCCCGGCACCTGGAACCGGGGCAGCCGGTGGAGAAGGAAACCGTTCTGGCCTGGAAGGCCGCCCTGGCCCAGCGCTACGCCGCCGGCACGGTCAACGGCAAGCTGGCGGCCTGAACACCTTTTTTCACCTTCCTGGGCTGGGGGAGTGCCGGGTGAAACCCCTCCGCCGCCAACGGGAACTGTTCCGGGATGCGGGGCGGGAACTGCACAAAGGGGACTATCTGCGCCTGCTGGCCGCGGCCAAGGGGCGGGCAACTGGCGGCCTCTACTACCTCATGGAGACCCTGGCCTCTACAGGGGTACGGGTGTCGGAACTGAAGTTTGTCACCGTCCAGGCCCTGCACGCGGGGCGGGCCTGGGTGGAGGGGAAGGGGAAGGGCCGCCTGGTCCTCCTCACCCCCAAGCTGTGCCGGGTGCTGGACAAGTACTGCCGGAACAGCGGGGGATTGCCACGGGCCGGTGTTCGTCACCCGGACGGGGCGGCCCATGGACCGGTCCAACATCTGGAAGGAACTGCACCCCTGTGCGAGACGGCGGGGGTGGAGGCCAAGCGGGTCTTTCCCCACAATTTCCGGCACCTCTTCGCCCAGGCCTTCTACGCTTTGGAAAAGGACATTGCAAAGCTGGCGGACCTCTTGGGCCACGCCAGCGTGGAGACAACGAGAATCTATATCATGGAGAGCGGCGCCGAGCACCGGCGCCAGGTGGAACGGCTGGGGTTGGTGGTTTAGCAACAGAATTTTTTTTGTGGTAAACCGACTTTAAAAAAGCCGGGAAACTTGCAGATTACTGAAAAAAGAAATCTGCGTTTTTACATATTTTAGCACAAAACCGTTGATGAAATCAACACCCTTAAAAAAGAAAATGCACAAAAACCGGCCGAAAAAAAGAAAATAATTTTTTCGGTTCTCTTTGATGCACTTTTTATGCAAAAATGGGAGTTCTTAGGCGCAATCTCGACGTACCCGGGTCCAAATTCTGCCCCCGACTACCACAAAAAAAAATTCTGTGGTGCTCTCCTTCCATTCGCGAAAAACAGCAGATCCAATCAAAAGATCCGTCAAAAACACTATCCGAAAAGGATATTTATGATAAAGAATGATGTAAAAAGGAGGAAACCCTATGAAAAAGCGAGTACTTCCCATTCTGTTATCTCTGTGTCTGATGGCATCCATGCTGCCCACTGCACTGGCAGTGGATACGGACACGCCCTCGGCGGAACAGATTTCCATCTCTGCCGAGGGAAGTAGCACGCCTATGACTTCCGTTCCAGATGGCCAAGCCCTGCGGATGGATATCCCCAACGATGTGGTGCTGGATTTGGGGTCCATTGGGATGACCACCAACATGGCGGTTACCCTGGGCAACGTTCCCACCTCTGACTCGACTACCATCTATGCCGATGGAACCAACCTGAAAATTGCACTGAGTGTGAAGGGGGCACCCTACACGGTCAATGCGGCAATGAGCACCACTGACGGTATTCATTGGACGGAGAAGGCGATGTGCCTGATATGGAAGGGGGTCACAGACCTGCCCATCGGAGCCTTGGCCAACGAACTGGGCGACACCAACATCAGTGTGGCACCTGGAGTACTGGTGGCGGGTGACCAGCAAAGCGTGGCTGCCACGGTGGGGCTGAATCAGGACGCAGAGAAGGTATACCTGTACCTGTATCCTGCTTCTTTGGATACCTGCACGGTGACCTATAACTATGGCTCCGGCAGCTATACCTTTACGGTACCGGAGGGCTCGGCGCTGGTGGATGCACAGGTCCCGGTGCTGACCGGCCAGACTTTAGTGGATGGAAAACGGCGGACGGCGCAGATGCTCCGCTGGGCCAACCGGTTACTGCTGACTTGACGTTAAGCGGTACATATACCTCACAACCGGGCACCACTTCGTTTGATAATGCCCTTACGAAACTGCTGGACGGCGACGCCTCTGGTCTGGTAGACGGCGCGCTGCCGATCAGCAATATAGCGGATTTTGCATCCTTCGTTTCCCGTGCAGAAGAGGTGCCGGCTGGCCAGCTGGTTCGTCTGCAGAACAACATTGACTTGGGAGAAAATATCTATTCTGCGATCTCCGACTTCAAGGGCGACTTTGATGGCGACAACCATATCATCTCTGGTGGTACGTTTACCGCAGTCGGTGATAACGCCGGTATGTTTGCAAAGCTGGGCGCTTACAATGGCCGCGGCCAGCGGGTCGGCAACCTGAAGCTGAGTGGCGTCACCGTAAATGCCAGCGGCGCAGACTATGCAGGCATCCTGGTGGGCAATGCCAGCGGCACGGAAACCTCCAGCGATAAGTTTGTGCAGATTCAGAATATGCAGGTGACCGGCGGCTCGGTGAGCGGCCGCAGCGCAGGTGGTATTGCTGGCTTTATCCACTGGACTACTGTGCAGTACTGTACGGTAGACGGCACGGAAGTCAGCGCTACTATAAACGGCGGCGGTATTGCGGCATCTCGTATCGGAATATTGTAAACTGTGGGGCAACAGTTACCCCAACAGCAATACCGCTCTTTGGCAAGGTAGGCGGTATTGTTGGTAAGAATCTGGAAGCCAGCTATATTGACTGCTGCTGGACAACCATGAATAAGCTGGCAGGTTCGGAAGCTGATGGAAGTGAAACGACGGAAAACGTTGTGATCAACGCCATGGCTGGCATGCCGGAAGCATAGTACACATCTTTCGGATTCAGCAGTGACGTCTGGGATTTCCCGACGGGCGGCTATCCTGCTACTGATACGGAAGCTGCACGTTTGGCTTTCTAAGGAGGCATTGTAAATGAAGTTGTGGAAAAAATGCCTAAGTGGTATCTTATCCGCAGCCATGCTGGTGGGGATGCTCCCCACCAGCGCGCTGGCGGTACATGCGCCTATTACTTCTGCTGGCGGTCAAGGGCTTGCAAAAAGAGGCTTCTCTTTACATCAACGAAACCGCAACAGATACCGAGCTGGAACCGGTGGAAAATACAGAAGCAATGTACTTGAATTCATTGGCAACAAATTCGTCTGTATATCCTTATACCATTCCGATTACGCCTGGACAGACCGAAACGGAGATATACGCGAAAGCAGGCGTAACCATGAGTAACACTGTTGCGAATTCACTGGAAACCGCTGCTTATGAATTGGACGTTGAGAGAACCAAATTTGTGATCCTCATGGCTCTCGACGAAAATATGACGTTGGATACCAGCAGCACCTTTTTATTCAACAGCACATTCCTGATGCCGGATGCGGATCAAATGAACCAATATGCAGGCACGGACAATGCAATCACTGTCGCCAAAGATACTAGCTACGACGGTTATCAGTCAGACACTGCAAAAGACATGCGGTGGAGCATCAGCGGCGACTTAGATGCACTGTATATTAATATTAAAAATCCAAACGAAGCAGATACACAGACCTCTAATGCCGGTGGATTTGAGTTCCGTGATTTTTTCTCTCAAGACTATCAATATATTGACGATAACGACTCCACGAAAGGTTCACAGGCCGGAGAAGCGGTAGACAACGAATGGAACGATTTTACAGGAGATGGCAACATATCCAATATGAAGTTCTATGCCATTCCTGTAAAAATGAACTGGTCTGCAATCGCGGAGAGTGCGGACCAAGCTCGCATAACCTATGACGGATATACACAAGAAGATTGGAAATGCCCGATGGAGTTGACGGTCGCCAAAAGATCCGGAAGCCCGTATGAGGGTGTGAAAATCACCATTGATCTTGGAAATCCGACTTCGGATGATGCCGCAGGACAATATATTAACAGCACGAACCGCGGCAGCTTTTGACACAGCTGAAAACCTACCGGCTTTGCCTACAACGGGTATTGACTCATTTATTTGGACCACAGACGATGCTGACCCATATAATATGTTTCAAGGACGGCAAGTGATGGGCCTTGTCAACAGCATGCCTGTTGCAGGCGCTATTGTCGGTTCGATATGGCGATTAAATGACGTGATAATGCATGCGGCAGAGATTATACATCCCGGCCACATCTATATCCAGTTCGCCTACGCCACCCGGGCACAATCAAGGTCACCAAGACCATTGAGGGCCTGCCTGCGGATGCGGAAATGCCGGACAGCCTGGCTGTGACCATCACCGACCAGAACGGCAACCCCGCCCGTGATCTGAACGGCAATGTGGTCACTGCGTCCATCGATAAGGGCAACTGGACGTATGATGAGGAAACTGGCAACTGGACGGCTACCATTCAGGTGGAAGGCCTGCGCCCCTACGACGAAACCTACGGCTGGGACTACCAGTACAACGTAGCTGTCGCGGAAGAGAGCGGCTTTGAGGGCTATTCGCGGGATGGCGGCATTTCGATCTCGGACAACACAGAACTTACACTAGAAAACCAGTACGAACTGACGCGAAACGAGGACGGCACAGTTAATTACGAGGAAAAGAACGATGCTACTGTTCCGGAAGTCAAGGTAACCAGCAAGTATACCACCGAAACGCCTCCGGTGGAGCAGGTCACCTGACCTATGACGGAAACGGCGGCACAGGTGAGGCGCCAGCGGAGCAGACCGTGGATCAAGGTAGCAATGTGACCATTGCGGCCAACACGTTCTCCCGTGACGGCTATACCTTCACCGGCTGGAACACCCAGGCTGACGGCACGGGAACGGCCTATGCGGCAGGGGAGACCATTTCCCTGTCGGAAGACACCACCCTCTACGCTCAGTGGGCTGAGATCGTGGACTGGAATGGCAGCGAAGTCGGCAAGACCGCTACCAACCTGGACATCAACTATCAGTCCGATGTGACCTTGTCCCTGCCTGCGGCCGGATACCAGAAGGAAGTTGATGTCGTCTTTGCGATTGACTGCTCCAGTGTATTGGAGAACAATGCGGCGGACATGGCAAATGCACTGTACCAGATGGCACAGGAACTTCTGGAAAAAGAACATATCCTTCTGAATATCGGCGTAGTGGGTTATGGCCACAATGCGGATGTGCTGGCAGAACTACAGCCGGTCAATGCAGAAAATGCAGATGACTTCCTGGCTGCGCTCACGGTTGCATTTGAAAACAGCCTAACGGATGATTCTCAGATCGATCACGATGGCGGCAGCAATGTGCAGGTAGGGATCCGCGTGGCGAAAAACCTTTTTGGATAGTAGTACCACTGGAACCACAGCCAACAACCGCCATCTGATCTTGATGACCGATGGGGCTGGCTTCTATTATTGCCGCAGTGATGAGGATAGCACCTCGGTCAGCACTGTGCACAACGGCGACAAAAAGCAGGCCATGGGCAATATGGACGCCACGACCGATGTCGGCGGCGAAGCCCGCATGAATGATTCCATGTATATTCGTATGGGGAACGGCAAAGACTTCGGTGACTTCATCACGGGGCAGGGCGAAGCAATTGAGAAAAGTGCTATTCACTCGTTCTCCAAGTCGGAGGCGGCGAACGTGTCCGACGCGCAGTCGTATACGACTGCGCAGGTTAAGGATTTTGACACCTATCCATACATCAACATGGAACGCGGCACCTACTTTGCAGCGCAGGAACTGCTCAAGGCCAAGGATGCAGGATACCAGATCACGACCATCGGCTATCCTTATCAGGCGGGATCGGGGGCCAAGGCCCTGCAGGCGGTAACGGAAGGATTCCGCGCCTGGACAGCGACCATTGGCGACTACTATGATGGTTCGACGAACATTGATACCATTCTCAGCTCGATTTCCGATGAGTTCGGCCAGTATGTCGATGTTGGTTCCAAGGTCGTGGACGAGATCGGTTCGGGCACGGACAACCTCGGCAACGTATACAACTTTCATTTTGTCAATGATATTGACCAGTTGACGCTGACCGTGGGCGGCAAAGCGCTGAACAAAGCGACTGTAACAGAGGGCTTGCCCGTCGGTGAAACTGCACGTTACACCTTCGGTACGGAGGAGGCCCCCGATCAGTTCGTGCTGCACTATTACGGAAACGGCACCACGCTGGACGAAGAAACCTATAACGAATGCTTTGTCTGGGACATCAATGTTTCGGTTACCATGGAAGCACCGGTACAGCTGAAGTATACGGTGAAACTGACCGATCCGCAGACAGCTGCAGGCACCTACGGCGAGTATGATGAGGACGGACTGGATGAAGAGGGCAATCCGCTGGCCAACGAAGGCCGCAGCTTGTTCACCAATAACAGTGCGACCCTGTTCCCTGTTAGCTCGGACAGCGTAGCGACTGCACAGGTTTCCTTCCCGAAGCCGACGGTGTCCTACACGACAGGCGCAATCCGGATCTGGCCGGCGGACATCACCATCTACACCGGCGGCGATGGCTATGAGAGCGTGGTTACCGGCAGCGGTAACAGCCAGGTGGGCACCGCCAGCGACGGCTTGCCTGAGCCTGGTTTCTATGTGGAATTGCTTACCGCACTGAACCAGTTTATGATCAACAATGCCAACCAAGAAGATGTTCGCGAGGTCGAAATAACAGACGAAGACGGTACTGTTACTACGCAGAAAGTTGTTGACCTGTCCGCCTACCTGAGCTTTACCTATAAAGACGACCAGGGCAATACTCGTCTCTGGAAGCTGGAACGCTATGACAAACAGACCGGCAATGACAGCATGGCTTACAGCCGCTATATCTACCGCATCCTGCCCGCTGTGGTAGGCGATGAAACAATCCCGATTCGCCTGCAGTTTGAGGCACCGGACGGCACGCTGACCACGAGCGATGACTTTACGATTCACCTGGACGGCTTGTTCCAGAAATATGGTATGTCCATCTATCCCGGTGCGCTGAATCAGGATATGGTCCAGGCACAGATTACACTGGACAACAAGGATATGTATTACGACACAGTGGTCGATAAGGGTAAGCTTACCGTTCGTGGTGTAACCGACCAGGATACAATCACCACTGAAGTGGTAAAGGGGGATGCACCTGCTGACGAAGTGGAGGACATTACGGCACATGTGCCGGGGGATACCCAGTTCTACATCAACGAAAGTCAATTGGAAGTGGCGGATCCCAGTAAGGTAGAGTTGCTGGTAGACAGCATTGTTCCCGATGAGAATAACACCTTACAGAACAGTGCGATCAGCCAGTTTGATGAGATCACTTCCAGCCAACAGGTACAGCTGAACTACCTCGACCTGGTGGACACCAGCAATGGCAACGCCTGGGTCACTGCTAGTGATCCAATCACGGTTTACTGGCCCTATCCGGAGGGACAGACCAGAGCGATACGTTCTATATCGTCCACTATGAGGACTTGGACCGCAATGACAACGATGCCCTTGCAACGGGTGACTACACAATGGAACTCTATTCTGCAGCCCAAGGAAATCTGGAGAACACCCCTCAGGGCATTAAGATCACCGTGGAGTCCTTTCTCCCCCTTCGCCCTGTTCTGGGAGAGACAGGAGACCCCTGATTGGCCTCCCTGTAGACCCCAATCCCGAGCCTGACCCCGATCCCACCCCCGACCCGGATCCAGAGGACCCCGACAAGCCTGAGCTGAACACCGAGGACCACTATGCCTACATCGTGGGTTATCCCGACGGCAACGTGAAGCCCGAGGGGAACATCACCCGTGCTGAGGTGGCCACCATCTTCTTCCGCCTCCTCACCGACGAGAGCCGGGACGAGTTCTGGAGCCAGACCAACCCCTACCGGATGTGTCCGAAGATGACTGGTACAACAACGCCGTCTCCACCCTCAGCAACGCTTCGGCATCATTGACGGCTACGAGGATGGGACCTTTAAGCCCAACGGGAACATCACCCGGGCCGAGTTTGCCACCATCGCCGTGCGCTTCTTCGAGGCCACCTATGATGGGGCGAAAACCTCTTCCCGGACATTGACGGCCACTGGGCCCAGGACTACATCAACGAGGCCGCCAACGCTTAAGCATCGTGGATGGGTATCCCGACGGCACCTTCGGTCCCCAAAAGCTCATCACCCGGGCCGAGGCCATGACCATGGTCAACCGCACCATCGACCGGCACCCTGATGCCGACCACCTGCTGGACGACATGATCGTTTGGCCCGACAACCCGGAGACCGCCTGGTACTATGAACAGGTCCAGGAGGCCACCAACTCCCACGAGTACACCATGAACACCGACGACGAACAGAATCCTTACGAGATCTGGTAGAAAATGTTGCCAGGATTTGCAGGAAATTGCGATAAGAAAAACATTCAATATCCTAGGGAGGTTTATGGGCTATTTCTTCGGCGAGTTGTGGTAGAATATATCAATCATTATAGATTTTGCAGAGCGGATTTTCGTGATGCCTTGCCGACCAACGGTGCCTGGAGACAAAAGAAACGATATGATAGGCTTGATCGCTTGGAAAAAGTCTTTCTGGATTGGAAGGAAAAGGAAGCGTACACCCCTTCCCAGAAACTATGACCTGGGGTATCCTGGAAAAGCCAGAGACAGACTCTCTAGGGACAGAACAGAAGGAACGAGAAGAAAGTTGTTGCAGTGGAGGTGATTATCGGGAGTTTTTCCGATGGTTAGATGGTAAGCAAGATCAGGGGTCGAGTGAACCAGAGCCAGTGCGCAGGGGAAAGGAATCTATGAGGAGAGGCAGAAGTGTCTTCAGGGGGCGAATCCGTTGGGTTCTCTCTGATAAGGAGAAGTCATGGATTCCGTTTAAACTGCTGCTCATGGTGGGGGTGCTAGAGCGTCAGATTTGGAGTTATTCAGAGAAAGACAGGAAGATAACAAAACGTATTCCAAAATCCAATATGTATTTTAATGGCCCCAGTCAAGAACGGCAACGAATCCTGCAGCTTTGGATGTTGCAGAAGCTGATGGATCTGTTTGAGGTAGAACAGGAGAGTAGGATCTCGCAGTGGGAAAGCTTCCTTTGTATCCAGGGGATCGAGATGGCCAACCATGAGGAGGTAATGTTTTGGCGACATATCTTAAAAGGCAGTATGAACAGCTTCCGTGCATTGGCTTCCCAACTATATTTTCTGAATAATATTTGGCAGGCGGTGCCTTTGCAATTGCATATTTTAAATGTGGATGTATCAGAGAGGCGAATTTTGGGCCAAGGGTAACGGAGAGTCAGGTTACCACTGCTTCTATAAAAAGAATATTAGACAAATCCGCAGAGGGGTCAAACTGCTGGCAGAGTATAAAGATTTTGTGAATAAATATCACGAGGCCTGGAACAAAGACAGGAAAGAAGATGGACTCTCGCCGAAGGAAATTTTAGAAAAACTGATGCAAAAGGTGGAGGTCCCTTTGCAGAACGCGGACTGGGACTGTACAATGTGGAACCAGGAAAAGTTCAATCAGGCAAATGGGAAACTACACAGGGACTCAAACAAATGATCTTGAGACCCAATGCCGTATGTACATTCGTCGTGATACGGTAAAGGCGTTAGGGGAACGATTTTATGATTGCTATGAGATTTCTTTGATGCAAGTCCTTCGGAAAAAAGGAACGATAAGGATAACCTTTGAAGAAAAGGGGTGAACCTGGAAAATAAAACGATAGGCGGATAACGGAGAATTACCCGCTGGACAACCAGTTTTACTGGTGATTCCTCTGGAACAAAGATTTCCTGCGCTGCCTTAGCAACCCTTCCTCGCCCTGCACTGGAGCCGGGTGGAAAAGTGTCGGGTTTTTGCCAAGACCGTGGAGAAGTTTCTGCAGACAACAGCAGAGCAGATGACATCATTGTCCTGGAAGACAGGAGAGAGTAAAGAACCTTTCTGCCATGCTGGCCATGTTTCGGAGGCAGCTAGCGTGGATATCTGCCTCCACACTACTAAACCGATGCGGCCAATGGCGCGGTCATGGCCTACGCTGCCCCCAATGAGCAGGGATTCTCCCTGCGTGTTTTTGTGTGCCCAAGCGTCGTGTGAACGATTTTGAGGGGATCCAACTCATTACCATTCAGAAGGATTGACCGGAAAGAGGCGGAGCAAAGGTGGTGTCAAGCACCAAAGAACCCTCCTGGAATCCAACGGTTCCAGGAGGGTTATCAGAAGATTCCTGTTTTGCGTCATCCACGATGTACTTCAAAATTCGCTTGGGGGAATAGCGGACCGTCACCACAATCACCGTTTTCGTTGTCTCGTCGATGCGAAAAACAGCGGTGTAGTTTTCGACAAAAAGCTGCCGGTATCCTCGATTGGCATAGGCCCCTCGTTTCCGTTCTGGGCAGCGGTAGGGCATGGTCTCTAGGGACAGGATGGCGTCCTCGATCCGGTCCACCAGGTTGCGCGCCGTCTCTGGCTCCAGCAGTGCGTGGGTGATGTAAGCGTAGATACCGTCCAAATCCCGCAGCGCCCGGCGCATCAGTTTGACGTGGTAGTTATTCAAAATGCTTTCTCCTCAGAGAAGCCAGGGCTTCCCTTTGCGTCGTGGAGCTGCCCGTCCCGTGCAAACTCGGCTTCTGCGTCTGAAATCGCGGCGTCTATCGCTGCATTTTCCACCATCGCTTCGTAGGTTTCGATACTCATCACCACCAGATCGCCATATCCGTTCTTCGTGATGAAGATGGGCTCCCGGCGGGCATGGCAGAGGTCCGAAATTTCGTTGGTGTTGCGAAGGTCTGTAATCGGTCTGATCTGCGGCATATCACCACCTCCTCTCTTTGTACATAATTATAGCATAATTGCGCGCAAAGATACAGGGGCTAGAAAAAAAGTTTACAAAGGTTTTTCCTGGACGATTCCTACCGCATTGCGCTCTGGGAATGAGGTAGGAAGCAACGCCCCCTTTGGTCCTGAAAACCACCGCCCTCATTCCGGTGCGCCTGCCCGTTCCGCCGAGACCCAACGGGGACAGCAGGTTCTCGGATGTGCCCGAGTAACGGGGTGGTTGGCGGATCTAGAAGGATCAAAGCTGTTTGAACACAGGGACTTCGGCAGGATGGGTTCTAAGAGGAGTCCCGTTTAGAATGCTGTGCTGAAAAGTCACTCGGCGGTTTACTTACCGCAAAAAAATGAACCCAATACGTGTATTCGATAATATCCTGGAGTTATTATGATGGGAGGCGTTGATCTTTCTATGTCTTTCTGGTATCCTGTTATTATAAAACCACTGCCCGTGTTGGGGTTAAACATGGCAGTATGCAATCGTGAGAAGCTCTGCCGTGGGGTAGAGCTTTTTGTATTATTAAAAAGTATGTTTTTCCGCTTGTTCATTGCACAAGGCTAGTGTGATATGGGGATGCAGTAAGGAGGCACAGTAGATGAAGTTGATGCAAGGCAAGTTCTGTCTACAATCCATGCAGCAGGATGAGGTTATACAGCAGGAAAGGTTCGTTGATGCAGGGGGTGATCATGGAACGGATCCGTCCAACTTATGGAGAGGTGCTTCATAGGTCGGAATTGAAACCTTACAGTCAATACCTATATTTTCAAAAAAGACATTGGCCCGGGTGTGGGTATTGAACACATTGACGCAAGAGGCTTCGGAAGAGGGTGTGGAACATTGCTGGACTGAGACAGTTATCTTTATTCCATCTGTCCCACGACAACTGTGATATACAGGTGACAGAGCGGCAGATCACGTGTCTTTCAGAAGATGACCTGCTGTCTCAGACCTTTTTCCAAACTTGCCCAAGGACAGTGAAGATACAATTTATCACACCGACTTCCTTTAAAACGCAAAGGAATTTACCAGAACTATCCTACGGTTCGGCACCTGTTTCAAAGTCTACTGAATAAATTCAATGCGGTCAGCAGTGGATCACAAGTAGACCAGAAAGTGTGTTGGACGATATCGAGCAGAATACCGCTATCATAGATATCGCCTGCAGAGTACACAATTCTCTGTGGAAAAAGTACGCATCCCATCTTTTCTTGGAGCATTAACTCTGAGAATTAATGGCCCACAGCAGTTGGTCAATTTAGTGTATATGTTGCTACGGTTTTGGAACCTACTCGGGTGTGGGGATCAAAACAGCGATGGGTATGGGTGGAATGCACCTTGTAGAGAAAGGGGAGGAAACATGGAAACTGTGACGAAAAATTGCAATCGGAGGATTGTTACACGACTTTGGAAAGTTGCTGTTCCGATGTGGGGAGATGGGCGAAGCCACGCGGAAGAAGTGGGTATGCATTTCTGCGGGGCAGGCTCATCGACAGACCAGGATATCCTCGCACAGATTCCGCTACCATCATGCAGCAGGGATCAAGGAATGCATCCACATTCCACCAGACTCACTGGCGTGCATTACCTATATTGCCAGACAATATCGCGTCTGCGGCAGACCGGCAATCGGACGAGGAGGGGCCGTGGATTTGTACGGGACCTGGCCCTGGAAAGCATTTTCAACCGTTGAATGAAATGACAGATGTTTCACTATGAACCCTGGGAGCGTTGAGAGATGGTCCGATACCCTCAAAGGGAATGATCACGTACGGAACCCAGTTTTTTTTATAACAGATAATGTGAATCGGATCCGTGATGCAGTCAAGGGA
>VOFG01004769.1_pt1 | contig 20340 bp, 47 predicted proteins | sample 5384171 | NCBI WGS metagenome assembly VOFG01 (sample SAMN12384726, study PRJNA508395) | human gut metagenome | isolation source: healthy gut F | host: Homo sapiens
CGTTTATCGAGCAGTGTAGAACAGAAGGTAAACTTGAGACTCGGGAGTTCTTCCAACAGATAGAGCCGAGAGTGGATAATAGTTTGATGGCGGGAGGCATTTTATATTTTAGCAAAAACGGGGAGTTTGAGGGGTTGAATAAGATGTGTAAATAGGGAAAAGGGATAATGCTCTAAATTGAGGGTTTAACTTTGAGTAATAATGGAATTACTCGTAATAGATTTAGAAATAACTTATTGTAATATTTCACTGGAATTAAGTGGATTTAATCTGTAATTAATATTAACCTATGACGAATAAAATATATTTAGGTATGACTGCGGATATTATGCATCCCGGTTTAATAAACATCATTCAAGAAGCTACGAAGTATGGCGATGTTATTGTCGGTTTGCTTACGGATCGGGCCATTGCAACTCACAAACGTTTGCCATATTTGACTTACGAGCAACGTAAACAGGTGGTTGAAAGTATCAAAGGGGTGAAAGACGTGGTACCTCAAGATGAATGGAGCTATGTACCGAATTTATTAAAATACAAACCTAAATATATAATTCATGGAGATGATTAGGGTGGAAGGACCTCTTGTGAAAATTAGGGAAGATGTATACAAGGTAATGAAAGAAATAGGGGAGAGGTGATAGAGATTCCTTATACCAAAGGAATTAATTCTTCTGAATTTAATAAAGATTTACGCGCAATCGGAACAACTCCGGAAATAAGATTAAAATCATTGCGACGTTTAATAAAAGCTAAACCTATTGTTAGAATTTTTAGAAGCTCATAGTGGGATGTCTGGTTTGATTATTGAAAATATTTCAGCACAATATAAAGACAACGTTCGGGAGTTTGATGGGATGTGGTCAAGTAGTTTGACTGATTCAACATGTAAAGGTAAACCAGATATTGAAGCTGTTGATTTGACAACTCGTTTGAACGATTTAACCAATATATTGGAATGTACGACGAAGCCTATTATTTTGATGGAGATACAGGGGAAAAACAGAACATTTTGTTTTTACTGTTAGAACGTTGGAAAAGAAATGGTATTTCAGCTGTGATCATAGAGGATAAGGTAGGGTTGAAAAAGAATTCGTTATTTGGTACGGACGCAATACAGTTACAAGACTCTATTGAGAATTTTTTGCTATAAAAATAGCAGAGGGGAAAAAAGCACAAGTTACAAAAGACTTTATGATTATAGCTCGGATTGAAAGTTTAATTGCCGGAAATCTGTTGATGACGCAATTGAACGGGCTTTGGCTTATGTGTCGGCTGGTGCAGACGGTGTGATGATTCATAGTAAAGAAAAAATCAGGTGTAGACATAAAAGAGTTTTGTCTGCGTTTTAGAAGTGAAGATAGTGTAACTCCAATCGTAGTGGTACCCACGACATATAATCAGTTTACAGAGGCAGAATTACATTCATGGGGAATAAATGTTGTGATTTATGCAAACCACATGTTGAGAGCTTCTTATCCTGCCATGTATAATGTGGCAAAGTTGATTTTAGAGAATGAACGATCTTTAGAGGCAGACCCTTATTGCATGCCGATAAAGCAGATATTAGAATTGATTCCGGGAACAAAATAGATTTGTCATGATTGATGTAAGAAGAGTGTTCGGGAGACATTCGTAGCTTGTGGTGTTAATTTTTTTACTGGAGTTCCAGATTCTCTGTTGAAAAATATTTGTGCTTATATCACGGATCACACAGGGAAAGAAGAGCATATTATCGCAGCTAACGAAGGTGCGGCTGTGGGAATTGCTGCCGGGTATTATTTGGCAACGGGCAAGATCCCATTGGTGTATATGCAAAATTCCGGTTTGGGGAATGCGATTAATCCCTTGTTGTCTTTGGTTGACAAGGAAGTCTATAAGATACCGATGTTGTTCATGGTGGGATGGCGCGGAGAACCCGGGGTAAAGGACGAGCCACAACATAAGAAGCAGGAGAGGTTACTCTTGCTTTTATTGGATGCTATGCAAGTAGCGTACACTATTTTGGATGAAGAGGAGTATGCAGCATTGGAACAAATTGAAAATGTGATCAAGCAAGTCGAGAACGAGGGTATACCTCACGTGTTGATTATTCGTAAAGATGTATTCGGTAAGTATAAGTTACGGAAAGAGATAAGGAATGATTATGAATTGTCCCGGGAAGAGGCGTTGAAAATTGTGATAGATCATTTGGAAGAGGGCGATATTATAGTTTCTACCACGGGAAAATTGTCAAAGAGAATTATACAGTACAGGGAGTCCCTCGAACAAGGGGCACGAGAAAGATTTTTTGACTGTTGGTTCCATGGGGCATGCGTCTTCGATTGCATTAGGGATTGCTATTCAAAAGTTGAAAGGAATGTCTTTTGCTTTGATGGAGATGGTGCATTTATCATGCATGGGGGCAATAGGTAATATTGGAGAGCTAGCTCCTTCAAATTACAGGCATATCGTGTTTAATAATGGTGCTCACGAATCTGTAGGAGGGCAGCCGACAGTTGCGTTTGAGTTGAATATTCCTAATATCGCCAAAGCTTGTGGTTATAAGCATGTATTTATGGCAAAAAAACAGAACATGAGCTTCAAAGAGGTTTTAACTAACATAAAAGTATGAAGGGACCGAGTATTATTGGAAATTCAGTGAAAAATTGATTCGAGGGAAAACCTTGGACGTCCAGCAACTTCTCCAATTGAGAATAAGTTTGATTTCATGAATTATTTGAAGAATGAACAGTAAGTTTGTCATATTATCGGATATTCATGCTAATTTATCTGCATTAAAAGCAGTGATTCGTGATTTCAAGGAAAATATAAGCCTGATGGAGTATTTTTGTTAGGAGATACAGTGAATTATGGAATGCGTCCTAATGAGGTTATACGGGAAATGGAGTTATTGGCAGAGGCGTACCCGATAATGTGTAATTTGTGGGGTAATCATGAAAGCTTTGTTGGATAACGGTCAGTTTCCCCGATTTTCAAGTGATCGTGGACGTTCTATTTTGGAGTATACAAAACAAGTGCTAACTAATGATAGCTTTGAGTATATTCGTGATGAAATGAAGGGTGGGGGATTGGTAGAGTTGGAGTTGAATGGTTGTTCTATTTTTGTGTTTACATGGGAATATAGAAGATGAATATTGGGGAAAGTTGTCTGTGGAGTCAATGACGGACGAGAGGTATTCCATGTATGATTATGTTTTTTTCGGGGCATACTCACGTTCCTCATCATGTAGAGGTATTTTATAAAGGGGGAAACGAGGAGTTACAGGGGAAAGAAAAAACTATTTTTTTAAATCCTGGATCGGTAGGGCAACCCAGAAACCAGAATCCTTGTGCGCAATATTTGTATTGGGATATGGAAACTAATTTATTCCATCATAATTCTGTCGTTTATGACATCGAGACAGAACGAAAATTGTACTCCAGATAACGTTGATATATTCTTCAAATTTTTTCAATATGATTTGAATAACGAGTATCAAATGAATTTAGTGGAACAAAGAGTTAAAGAGTACGCAGAAAAAACGGGTTTGATATTTTCTATATAAATTGTGCAGCGGTTGTTCATACGGAACATTTTTATAAAGTAGAAAATACTTTCACTACGAATGTTGTCGGGATGAAGAACTTTTTTAGAGCAAGCGGTAAGGGTTAAGGCGAATGCTTATATTAATTGTTCAACTTCGGAGGTTTACTCAATGCAGTCTTGGAACGAGGATGGTGGGTGTTCGAGAGTTATTTAATAGTTGTCAACAGCGGAACATAGCCAACGTACAAGTTATGCGGTCGGGGAAGTTATTAACTGAATTTTCATGAAAGATGCTAGATAATAATTTAATCAGTTGGCAAGCTCTATTCGCTTTTGCGAATGTTTATAGTAATCACGAATTGTATCCAAACATATTATCCCTCATATTATTACTAGTTTGAAGAATGAGGGAAAGTGGAATTATTGAAAATTCAAGAAAAAATAGACGTTCTTTCTTTGCACAATATTGATAGTTGTCGTGCTTGTGCTTGCATTATTAAACTCACCGGATGCTTTAGACGGTTTGTTTATAACGTGAAGCTACGGATGGAAGAGATATCGATCGTGGATTTGGTCGGATTGATTGGAACTAAAATGGGTATAGAGAAACCAGCTATTTTGTTTTCAGGTTACAGAGCTTCTGATCCGGAACGACGAATTTTGAATACGGATAAAATAAGACAGAGAACGTGTGGGGAACCCGTAGTGAATCTTTCGCAAAGGTTTAGACATGTGTTTAAGAATTAACAATAAGAAGAGATGAAAGTGGTGGTGATTACTGTTGCGGGAACGGCAACTCGTTTTAATCAAAGATACCCAGGAAGAGGTTTTGAAAGTTCTCTATTATAAGGATAAGCCGGAATATAGTTTGTTATATCAAATACTTCAGAAAGTTGGGAGAAGTTGATCAATATGTTATTGTGGGGGATACTTGTATGGTAAATTGGAGGAATATGTAAACACTTGTTGTCTGGAATTTAGGTCTCGGATAAAAATGGTTTATAATGAGAAATATAATGTGTATGGTTCCGGTTATAGTTTGATGAAAGGGATAGAAGCGATAGAGCGGGCTGATGAGGTTATTTTTGTGGAAGGAGATTTGTTTTTTGATGCAGATAGTTTTAATAACGTGTTAATGTCTCCTAAAAGATGTTATAACTGTAAATAGGGAATTGATTTTTAGCCAATAAGGCTGTTCTTTATATGTTGATAAAGATGATTCAGTATATTATGTTTATGATTTAAATCATAAATTATTATGTATTCCAGGGGCTTTAAAGCGATTTATAATTCTGCCCAGATATGGAAATTTTTGAGCCTTTCTAAATTGAAAAGGTTATAGCAAGATTGACAGATCGGCAGATAAAAGGGACAAATTTGGAAATCATACAAGGGTATTTTTTAGTGATATAAAGACTTTGACGTGTCTATATGTGTGATAGAAGAATGGGAAAATTGTAATACTGTTGCAGATTATTTGCAAATATACTCTAGCATAAAACGGCGTTCGGATGGAAACAATAAATAATAAATTGAATTTTTGCAACAAAAACTGGATTCAGGTGATACCGTGAAAGTGATGATCGTCGGACTTGGAAGTGTTGGCGGTTATTTGTTGGATTATCTCGTTGGTTTACAAGATGTAAATATGGAAATAATCGTGGTGGGGAAGAGAACGAGATAAATTGGTGCAAAATGTGAATATCGTGCGGACTGCGGCTACCATTAGAGGGGTTTTTGAGGAGTAAAATAACAATAGACGGGGGATGTGATTTAGACAATATAGATTCAATAGCGGAAATATTTTCTCGTTATCAGCCGGATTTTATCGTGAATAGTAGCCGCGTGTACGCAGGATTGAAGTATGGGAGTATATCTTGGTATGCATTGAGAGCATATGGTGTTTGGACTCCACTTTCTGCTCGTTATGCTCGTAATATAATGACAGGATGTTGTATGGCGGGATGCCATGCGATTGTGATTAATACATCGTATTCGGATGCCGTGATTCCTTGGATAAAGTCTGCAGGAGGGTTATTTCCAGATTTTGGTAGTGGAAATTTGAATCATCTGATCCCAAGAATAAAATTCTATATAGCAGAACAATATCACATTGATAACTTGAATGACATTGATGTTACTTTGGCGACCAGTCATTTCCATGATGTTGTTATAAGTAAGGAGGGGCATACAGAAGGACAGAAAATATTATTGGACATAAGATATCAAGGTAAACGCTTGGATATAGAACAATCTGAAATATTTAAACATTGTGCGATAGCAATGCCCGTTGACCAGAAGAGAAATATGATGAATGCTTCTAGTAATTTCAATATAATACATGCTGTTTTAGAGGCAATTCGTTTAAAAAAAAAATGAAGCTACATTCACCGGGAGTTCAAGGTGAAATAGGGGGTACCCTTATATTATTGACGGGGGAGAAGGCCTGCTCTTACTTTGACGAAAGTATCTTTTCAATGTCTCGAATGAGGGATGCGAACCGGAAATCAATAGCTCTTGACGGGATTGAGGATATTGTTGATGGGAAATTGATATATACGGAGGCGTTGATTGAAAAAGTGAGAAGTACTTTTGGTGTAAATTTGCCTCATGTCGTTCATTTTACCGAAATTGATGAAGTTGGTTCTTTTTATTGTGGAGCAGATTATCGAAAAATAAGTAATCTTACGATATAATTCTAAATAGATTACAAGATAAGATTCAACGAATGTTGTTGAATTTTTGAAGTTAGCTTATTCAGTAGCCTCTAATTATATTTATGATTATATGAAGAGAGAGTTGAGTTTAGAAGAAATAAAAAGGTATTCAACTTGATATATTGAGCCAAGTGGCAAATTATTGTGATAGAAATGGATTGCGTTATTTCTTGGCATATGGAACTTTGTTAGGTGCAGTTAGACATAAAGGTTATATTCCATGGGATGATGATATTGATATTATGATGCCTCGTCCGGATTATATGCAATTTATAAATTCGTTTAATGAATCATGTTGTTATTTGAAAGTGGTTTCTCACTATAATGATACGAATTATCCATATGCATTTGCTAAAGTATTTAATAATACGACTTCTCTTATCGAATATGTGGATATGAAATATTTGATAGGTGTAAATATAGATGTATTTCCTTTTGGATGGTTTTACCTGAACTTAAGAGAGAAGCAAGTAGACACCTAAGTAAAATAAAGGTTTTATTGTAATCTGAAATTAATTAAAACAATAAAATATAACAAGAAACGTGTTTTTTTATAAAAGTTTTTTTATGTGTTGCAAAGTTTTTTTGATTTTAATATCATATCGAAAATTAATATTGAAAATAGAAAAATTGGCTTTAAATTATGATTATGCAAATAATAAATTTGTAGGAAACTGTGTTGAGGCTGGTGGAAGGAATGAATTTATTAATAAAGAAATATTTAAAGAAAAGACTGTAGTTTTTTTTGAGGGGAAAAATATTATGCTCCTTTGTATTATCATGAGTATCTTAGCAATTTATGGGAATTATATGCAGTTTCCCCAGTCGAGGATCGGGTTACTCACCATGCTTTTTATTGCTTATAAAGTAGAGTAAAATGACTATTTCGATGCGACATATATTGCTTAAACCAATTTGTTATGCAGAAATATATTTATGTGTAATTGCGGTATTATTCTTTTTTGGACCAATTCGCTGGGAACAACATAATTTGTTTTATTTTTTCATTTTTATTATTTCTCTATTATTATTTTTTTGAAGGGATATCATTTGGCGATTAATTCTTCCAAAGTGTCAACATGGTATTGGCATGAAGATCAAGTCATACACTTTCTTAATAAAATGATTATTGTAAATCTTGTTTTTATAATGATAGCTGCGATAGATATATTGGTTTGCAATCTTTTCTATCACAGCGATGGTGAATTCTGTTATACTTGGAGTCATAGATGCTGGTGTCGCTTATAAAAATAAGTTTGATAGTGGAGGAGAGTTATATGGGGGGCTTTCTTTTCAAGCATTTATGTTTTTGGCTCCATTATTATATCCAATTTTACCATTGGCCATGTTTTATTTTAGTAAATTGAAGTTGAGAAATAAAATCTTTTTGTTTTAACGGTTATAATTGAAATTATTAGGTGGGTTGCAGTAGGTACAAATAAAGGTGTTTTTGATATATTTTCATAATAATCACGATTCTATTTGTAAAAGTAGTATTAGAAAAATATGAATGTTTATACGAAAAGAAAGAGTGGTTGGGGAAAGAAGGTCATTGTTTTGTTACTATTCTGTTTGATATTAGGTTATTTGGAAATAATATTTCATCACGATTAGGAGGAAAAAGAGACCATAAATTTAAGTCAGATGACATTAGGAGAAGGAGCAGAGTATAATCCTAATTCTATCTTTTTCTTTAATTTCCCTTCTGAAATATTGCCAGTATTTGTTTTTTGGATTTTTACTTGACTCAAGGGTATTATTCAACTTCTATAGCAATAACAGAAACTTTTTACTCCAATGCTGGGCATCGGAAATTCCAATGTTCTTGATTGATAATTTTAATTTCTTATTTGATGATAAATTGTTAGACTACTCGTATCAAGCTAAAATTGAAAAATATGGTATAGATAGATTTGTAAATTGGCATTCTTTTTATACTTGGGTGGCTAATGATGTTTCTTTTAGGCGTTGTTTTTGTGATGTTTCTTTTTAGGCTATTTGGGAGGAGCGATATATAAAAGATGTTTATATACTCAAATCCGATTGCGATTGTGTTGTTTTGTTTGTTTACACAGATAGTATTATATATTCCTGCTAATAATCAAATTTTTGCACAACCAATTTCATTTATGGCTTTTGTCTGTTTGTTGATGATGTGGCTAATTCGAAGGTATAGATTAAAGGTCGGAAAGTATTATATTATTTGAAATGATGATAGGTGCGTCAAATCTGATAAAAAATTCGTTTTATGCCGTCTTTGTACAAGGAGTTACTTTAGGGGTTGGCATATTGAAATCGTTTATATTACCGATTTTACTAGGTGTGATCGGTTTTGGTTATTGGCAGATTTATTTGCTATATGTGGGTTTTGTTGGTTTATTTGCATTGGGGTTTAATGATGTAGTTTATTTAAAATATGGTAGGTATGGATTACATTCAATTGCCCTAAAGGAAGGTTGAAGTTTAGTTTGTTGTGCTTTGCTTTATTTTGAAATATTTCTATCTTTTTTTATTGTTTTTTTTGTTTGTATTTTTCGGAGAAGAGGAGAAAAAAGAAATTTTATTTTATGTTATTTTGAATATACCTTTAATGGGTATGATCGGTTTTTATATATATATTTATCAAGTAACAAATCAAATAAAAAATACGGCTTATATTCATTGCTTGATAAATTTATTTTTTGTTATCGTAATTATAGTTCTTTTTTTATTTGATATTGATGATTATCGATTGATAATTTATCTAGATATTTTTCTAAAATATTGGTATTATGTTTTATGATGTTTTTCTTGTCAAGATATCTTGAGAGCTAAAGGATCTTCTTTTTTTGAAGGTTTGAAGAATGGTGGAATAATATATTAGTTGGAATTAAATTGATGCTTGCCTTGTTTACAGCATCTTTTAGTAATGGAATTGCTAAATTGTTTATCGAGAAGTTTGATGATATAGTAAATTTTAGTTGTTTCTCATTTGCTTGTTCTGCTGCTAATATTTTATTATTTTTTGTGAGTGGAGTTGCTTTTAGTTATTTATCCAGCTTTAAAAAGGCTTCGAAAAAGAGAAATATGGTCACTATTTTCAACAAATGAATGTGCTTGTTGTTAGTATATTTAGTGTAGGGTTATTAACATATTATCCTCTTTGTTATATTGTAAACCACTATATGATAGATTATGTGGGCATATTTAGGTATTTTCCTTTAATTATGGCTTTAATATTTCTACAATCTAAAATGCAGATAGTGATAAATACATTTTATAAATGCTTACGAGCGGAAGGGAGGATGTTAAAATAAATTTGTTAAATATATTATTATTTTTTATTTTTCTTGGTTTCTTTTTTAGTTTTTTTTTTTTTTCTGTAACAATTGTTGTTTGTGCTATATTCTTTTTCTGTATTATTTGTGGTATATTTTCTGAAATATATTTAAGACGAATCTTAAATATTCAAGAGAAAAAAGATTTTATTGGAGAAATGTTGTTGTTGAGTGTATTTATTATTACGGCTTATTGGAATACTTTGGATAGGAATTGTGATTTATCTTCTCTTGTGTGTAGTATATGTATTATCCCATTATAAAACAATTTATTCTATTATAAAGTCATTGTAAATTCTCATATGAAAATAATTTTTGTCTTAGGATCTTATTATCCATTTGCCTCTGCAGTTGGGAATGTGTGTCTATAATTGCTACGGAATTAGCAAAGAGATATTCAGTTATTGTTGTGTGTGTGAAAAATGAAATTGATAGTCTTGAAGAAGAAAATTATAATTTGCATTTAATAAGGAGAATAACGACAAGATTTTATGCCGCTAGATTGAAATTTTGTAATATGGCGGATAGTACGAATGTGTTTTTGAAATACTGGGGAAAATTAATATATACATATTAAGAATAGTTTCTTATTTCAAATCAATATTTAGCCAAGAAAATATTGATCAAGAATTGGTTTTCTAGTTATACTAATTGTCTTAAAAAATGAACTTTAAAAATGAACAGGTTGTTTTGATCCCTTGTTGTTTCCCATTTGAGAGTGTTGTTGCATCTATTAAATATAAAAAAGAATTTTCAAATGCTTCCATTTTACCGTATCTATTTGATCGATTTGCAGATAGTAGTACGCTTCATCGTAATGAGATTAATAAACAATTGAAGTGGAAAAAGACATTTGTTTTTAGAAGAACTTATGTTGAAAAATTGCAAAAAGTACTTTTATAGAATCATGGCGAGAACACTTACTGGGTAATTTTAGTAAATATTCTTGTAAATTTATTCAAGTAGAACATCCATTGTTATGTGATATTAACGTAAATAAAATCTTTTGAATTTGATCGATCAAAAATTAATGTGGTGTATACTGGTGCATTATTGAAAAAAGAGAGATCCCCTAAGTATGTGTTAAATTTATTCGAAGCAATTTTGAAAAAAAAAAAATGTTAGATTACATTTTTTTTGTTTTTGGTGATTGCGTTTCGATGATTGATCGATTGAAGAAGAAGTATCATGAACAAGTGTTTAATTATGGGTATGTTGATCTTGATACGGCTCATTCGGCAATGTTGGGAGCTGATTTTTATTAGCTATAGGCAACAAACATCCAATACAGGTTTCTAGTAAAAATATTTGAATATATTTCTACAAGTAAGCCTATTGTTTTTTCATATAAAGATAAGGATGATCCGTTATGTGATATATTAAAAAATTATCCGTGTTGTTTTATGTTTAACGAACAATGGGATAATTATCCGGTTGATAAGTTAATGGAGTTTATTACAACTAAACACGAAATTGTTTCTAATGATCTACGGCAGATTTATTATAACGCAATCCCAGATTATACGGTTCAACTTATTGAGAGTTTAATAAAATAATTATTTTATATGAGAACTAATATTATTAGTGTTATAATTCCTGTTTATAATGGGACTAAGTATAAAAAAGAATTCTAGATTGTTTGAACGCTCAAAAATACAAAAATTTTGAAGTGATTTTTGTTAATGATGGTTCCATAGATAATTCTTTAAAATTATTACAGCAATATAAGGAAGTATTCCCTTTGCAAATTAGAATAGTAGATCAACCAAATCAAGGTGTTAGTGCTGCTGAAACTCAGGGTTGGCTGCTGCAGAAGGTGAATATGTTTGTTTTTGTGATGTTGATGATTGTATCGCTCCTGATTACTTGAGTGCAATGTATTTTAATATATATGATAAAGATGGCGATGTTGTTATTTGTAAGAGTGGTAAAGAGAGGTCATTTCAAAAAACATTAAGAATAGTCGTGGAATTGCGCAAGTTTACGCTACTCAAGATTTCTTGGAACTATATTTGTATGGTAAGGTAATTTCGGGTGTTTGGACTGCTATGATAAGAAGAGCAATACTTAAAAGAATGATATTGAATTTGCAAGTGGATATCACTATAGTGAGGATTTACATTTTATGTGGCGTGTTTTTGCATATAGTCATAAAATTATATTTCTTGATCAAATTTTGTATTTTTATGAATGGAATGCTGGATCAGCAATGTCTAAATTTGATTCTCGTAGGTTTGATGGTTATTTTTAATGAAAAAGTTAGAACCTTTTTTTGAAGTTAAAATGCTAAATTTTATCCATTAATTTAAGAAATACGCTGCAGCTCGAATAATGTGGTCTATAATGCGACAAGGGGCTTGTAAACTTGCTTATAAAGATTATAAATCTTTTTTTTTGAAAAATATAATTTGAAAGAAGAAATGTCAAGATTATTGACATTCCTGAATATTAAGGTCCGGCTGTCAGCTCATTTATTTAATAGCACCATTTTTATTTTATTGTATGGCGAGCTATATTGGAAAGAATAAAGTTCATTGATTCTTAATATTTTATATTGTTATTATGTCTGTTTTTGAGAATAAAATTCTGTTAATTACTGGGGGTACAGGATCTTTTGGAAATGCCGTATTACGGAGATTTTTGGAGTCAGATATCAAGGAAATCCGGATATTTAGTCGAGATGAAAAAAAACAGGATGATATGCGGCATGCATTGCAAAGCTCGAAGGTGAAATTTTATATCGGTAATGTGAGGGATCGGCAATCTGTTGATAGGGTTATGGCGGAGTTGATTACGTGTTTGCTGCGGCAGCGTTAAAACAAGTGCCAAGTTGTGAGTTTTTCCGTTGCAAGCGGTACAGACAAACGTGATTGGCACAGATAACGTGTTGGAGTCGGCGATAGCTCATGGTGTGAAAATGTGGTTGTATTATCAACTGATAAAGCTGCTTATCCAATAAATGCGATGGGTATCTCAAAGGCAATGATGGAGAAGGTGGCGATTGCTAAAGGGCGAGCTCTTGGGGAAGGGGCTACAACAACGATTTGTTGTACACGTTATGGTAACGTGATGGCGAGTCGGGGAAGTGTGATTCCTTTGTGGGTGGAGCAGATTAAATCGGGAAAACCTATTACGATTACAGATCCAAATATGACTCGTTTTATGATGACGTTAGATGATGCTGTTGATTTAGTTTTGTACGCTTTGAACATGGTTATAATGGAGATTTATTCGTTCAAAAGCTCCAGCTGCAACATTGTTCGTACTCGCAGAGGCGTTGAAGCAATTATATAAGGCTGACACGGAAGTGAAAGTGATTGGAACTCGTCATGGGGAAAAACTTTACGAGACGTTGGTAACCCGAGAAGAGATGGCGAAAGCGATAGATATGGGAAACTATTATCGGGTTCCTTGTGATAATCGGGATTTGAATTATGATAAATATTTTAAAGAGGGGATGAAAAAATTACTATGATCGAAGATTATCACAGCCATAATACGGTTCGTCTTGATGTGGAAGGGATGAAAAAGTTGTTGTTGAAACTTCGTTTTATTCGGGAGGATTTAGGGCTGGATGAGAGAAGAAAATCTTCAGAAATACGCTCAGAATAGTAAATCGAGAATTGAATTAGATTTGAATAGAATTTTATCGAATCTGGTAAAATCATAATTTCATAACATGAATGTATTAATAACGGGAGCTAAGGGTTTCATCGGGCGAAACCTCGTGTCCCAATTGAGGAATATCCAGTCAGGTAAGGTAAAAAATCATAACGTGTCTGGAGAGTTAAACGTTTTTGAATATGACGTGGATAGTGACTCGGGAAGTTAGAGGACTATTGTAAGGAAGTAGATTTCGTTTTAACTTGGCAGGAGTGAATCGCCCGAAGAATGAATCTGAATTCATGAAGGGAAATTTCGGGTTTGCTTCGACCTTGTTAGAGACGTTGAAGAAGCATAGAAACTCGTGTCCGGTTATGATCTCGTCTTCGATTCAAGCCACTTTGGATAACCCTTATGGGGAGTCTAAAACGAGCGGGAGAGGATTTGATGTTCGAGTATGCGAGGAGACGGGGGCAAGGGTATTGGTTTATCGTTTCCCGAATGTGTTTGGGAAATGGTGTCGTCCGAATTATAACAGTGCAGTAGCCACGTTTTGTCACAATATTGCCAATGATTTACCGATCCATGTGAATGATAAGAGCGTGATGATGAGACTTGTGTACGTGGATGACGTGGTGGACGAGTTGATCGGGGCTCTCTCTGGGAACGAGCATCGGGATGGAAATTATTGTTTCGTTCCCACTGTACACGAGCTCGAGCTTGGCAAGATCGTGGATTTGATACTCTCGTTCAAGAAGGATCGGGAGAGCTTGAATGTTCCGGATATGGAAGATCCTTTCACGAAGAAGTTGTATTCCACATACCTATCGTACCTACCGAAACACGGTTTCGGTTACCCGTTAAAGATGAACGTGGATGACCGGGGAAGTTTTACAGAGATAATTCGTACAAGCGATCGGGGACAATTTTCAGTGAACATCTCTAAACCGGGAATAACTAAGGGTAATCACTGGCATCACACGAAAACGAGAAATTTCTGGTGGTGAGTGGTCGAGGCGTGATCCGTTTTCGGGATATGAATGACCCAAACGGGGAGGTGGTCGAGTATTTTGTTTCCGGAGAAAAGATGGAGGTGATTGATATTCCCACGGGATACACGCATAACATAGAGAATCTTGGAGAAGGGAAATGGTCACGTTCATGTGGTGTAATGAGTGTTTCGACCCGGAACGTCCGGATACCTATTTCGAGAAAGTTTAATTTGTGGTAAAGTGACAAAATCATGGATATAAATATAGATTATTCCGAAATCCGTTTTCGTGATAACGGGAAGTTGAAGTTATTGATCATTGTGGGTACGCGCCCAGAGATTATCCGATTGGCGGCTGTGATCAATAAATGTAAACTATATTTTGACTGTATTCTAGCTCACACGGGGCAAAAATTATGATTATAATTTGAATGGGATATTTTTCCGGGATTTGAAGTTGGAGGATCCGGAGGTGTACATGAATGCAGTGGGGGATGATTTGGGGGCCACGGTGGGGAATATTATCAATTGTAGTTATAAATTGATGGTGGCCACGAGGCCTGATGCCTTGTTGATTTTGGGAGACACGAATAGTTGTCTTTCTGCGATAGCGGCGAAGCGGTTACATGTTCCGATATTTCACATGGAGGCGGGGAATCGTTGGGACGAGTGCTTACCGGAGGAGACGAACCGCCGGATTGTTGATATTATTTCCGACGTGAACATGTGTTGTAGCGAGCATGCTCGTCGCTACTAGCCGAGAACAGGTTGCCCAAAGAGAGGACGTATGTGACTGGATCCCCGATAGCAGAAGTGCTACATGCTAATTTAAGAGATATCGAGGCCTCTGGCATTCATGCAAAATTGGGTTTGGAGAAGGGAAAATACTTGTTGCTCTCAGCTCACCGGGAAGAGAATATCGACACGGAAAAGAATTTTATTTCCCTTTTTACGGCGATTAACGCTATGGCAGAAAAGTATGACATGCCAATATTATATAGTTGTCACCCGAGATCAAGAAAACGTTTGGAGCTGAGTGGTTTTAAATTGGATCGTCGGGTGATACAACACGAACCATTAGGTTTTCATGATTACAATTGTCTCCAGATGAACGCTTATGCGGTGATTTCCGATAGTGGGACTTTACCGGAAGAGAGTAGCTTTTTTTACTTCGATAGGTTATCCCTTCCCAGCCGTGTGTATTCGTACTTCAACGGAGCGGCCGGAGGCGTTGGATAAGGGAGGATTTATCCTTGCCGGGATCGACGAGAAGTCGTTACTTCAGGCAGTGGGAACGGCTGTAGAGATGACAGTGAAAGGGGACAATGGTTTACCTGTGCCTGATTATATAGAGGAAAACGTGTCAACCAAAGTGGTGAAGTTGATTCAAAGTTATACGGGGGTTGTAGACAAGATGGTGTGGAGAAAATATTGAGAAGATGAATGTGTTGTTCTTGACATTAAGCTGGATCACGGACATTAACTTGCGAGGAATATATACGGACTTGCTTCGGGAATTTATTCACCATGGACATACTTGTTATGTCGTGACTCGAATGAGCGTTCAACAGGAAAAACTACGGGAGTAATAGAGTTCCCCAGGGGAAAGATTCTTTGGGTTAAGACGTTAAATATTCAGAAAACGAATATAGTGGAGAAAGGGATCGGGATATTGTTGTTGGAAAGACAGTACTTGCATGCAATACGGAAATATTTTGCGAATATTTATTTCGATTTGATTCTTTACTCTACGCCGCCAATTACTTTTAACCAGGTGATTGAGAGTGAAAAGAAAAGGTGTGGGGCGAGAACTTATTTGCTGTTAAAAGATATATTCCCTCAAAATGCGGTAGATTTAGGGATGTTTTCTCGAAAAGGCTTATTTTATCGTTTTTTTCGTAAGAAAGAACAAAAGTTGTACCAAATTTCCGATTATATAGGTTGTATGTCTCCGGCTAACGTGCAGTTCGTGTTAAGGTATAACCCGGAAGTGGATCCTCGAAAAGTGGAAGTTTGTCCCAATTGTGTGAAATTGAGGAGACAGAGAAGGTGGTTGACCGCAAACAAGTATTAAGTGAGTTAGAATTCCTTCCGAGAAAACGGTATTCGTGTATGGTGGAAATTTAGGAAGGCCTCAAGGCGTGGATTTCTTGATGGAGGTTTTAGAAGCGAACGAATGGAGGGAAAACTCTTATTTCGTGATAGTTGGTAGTGGAACAGAATATCTGAGGTTGAAACGTTGTTTTTTAGATCATGATTTTCAGAATTCAAAACTATTGTCAGCTTTGCCCAAAGAACAATACGATAATTTAGTCCGAGTGTGTGATGTTGGCTTGATATTTTTAGATTGTCGTTTTACAATTCGAATTACCCTCGCGTCTGTTATCTTATTTGGGAAGTCGGATACCGGTGTTGTTGGCTACGGATCGGAATACAGATATTGGGATGATGGCGGTTGAGAACGGTTATGGTTGTTGGGTAGAGAGTGGGGATTTGGAAGGATTTTTTAGTCTTGTTGAAAAAATTAGTTTGGAATGTTAATTTGCGAGAGGAGATGGGACAACGGGGATATCAATTTTGAAAGAAAATTACACGGTAGAGAAAGGTTATGAAATAATCATGAATCATTTTGAATGAAATGTATAGAGGTTGTTTTAAAAGGTGCTTAGATTTTTTGATAGTCTTTTGTGTGCTATTTGTAATTTGGCCAATCTTGGTCGTGATTGCGCTGGATTGCATTTTTGTCAATAAAGGTGCTGGTGCATTTTTACACAGGAACGTCCGGGAAGAGGCGGAAAATCTTAAAGTGATAAAGTTCAAGTCGATGACTGATAAAAGAGATCTTATGGGGAATTTATTGCCTGATGAAGAACGCTTGACGAAGATTGGAAAATTTATTCGTACGACTTCTTTGGACGAATTACCACAATTGATTAACGTGCTGAAGGGTGATATGTCGTTAATTGGTCCGCGCCCTCTGTTGCCACAATATTTGCCATTGTATTCGACGGAACAAGGTCGCCGTCACGACGTTCGTCCAGGAATTACGGGATGGGCACAAGTTAACGGAGAAATGATATTAGTTGGGGAAAGAAATTTGAATTAGATGTTTGGTACGTGGATCATCTTTCGTTTTGGTTGGACAAAAAATCATTTTTTTGACAATTGGGAAAGTCTTGAAAAGGGATGGCGTGTCAAAAGAAGGGATGGCTACAACAGAACCATTTAACGGGTATAATTAATTTTAAGTGTATGATAAAAAAATCAATCTTATCGAATATTTTGAAACCACGCTAAGGAATGCGCGGGTAAAACTGCCGTGATAAAGAGAGGGAAATCACGTTTGATAGTCTTGGAAAGTATAGTAAATCTTTGGCCTGGGACATCGTTCAGAATGGGAATGCGATAAAGCGGCCTATTGCGGTTTATCTCAACAAGAGTATCGAAAGTGTTTATGCTGATTTAGGTATTATTTATAGTGGTAACTTTTACATGAATTTAGATGTAAAAAACACCGGTTGGAGAGAATAAAAATATTTTAGAACTCGTACAACCGGTAGCTATCGTACTAATAACCAGTTTGAAAAATATAAAAGATATTCTTCCGGATGAATATCTTTGATAAATTTAGATTTAATCGATAGGGAGCAATTATCATGGAATGATGATGAGTTGAAAAGTCGTTTATCATTATTGATTAGACACGGACCCGTTATGTATCATCAACACTTCCGGTTCGACGGGACTCTAAAAAGGGTCGTCTTGAACCATCGAAGTTTCTTTGACTTTACCGAATGGGCTTTGAAAGAGTTCAAGTTCACGGAAATGACGTGATAGGTTCGCTATCCCCTCTCGTTTTTGATATCTATAGCTTCGAGTTGTGCTTGTTGATGTCGAAAGGGTGTTCGATGGTTTTGATTCCAGATAATCTTTCAGCGTTTCCAGTGACAATTTTAAAATTATTGAGAGAAAAAAGGTATCTTTCATTTTTGGGTTCCAACGATCATGGTGAATATCGCTAATATGGATTTGTTGAGCCAGATGTCGTTACCCGATTTGAAATTGTGCTGGTTTGCAGGGAAGTATTTCCCACGAAACAATTTAATTACTGGCATCACAAATTGCCAAACGTGGAGTTTGCCAGTTAACCTTACGGTCCAATTGAAATTACCCTGGATTGTACTTATTTTAAAGTCGAGCGGGAATTGAGAGATGAGGAACCGATTCAATAAGTTTCGCCGTAATACGGATATTTTAATATTGATGAAATGACCAACAGGTGATAGCAAAAAAATGTGGAGGGTGAATTGTGTGTTCGAGGTACCTCTCTGGCGATGGGATATTACAATAACCTGAGAAGACAGCTGCTGCTTTTGTTCAAAATCACTTTAAACAAGTCCTATCCCGAAATTATTTATCGAACCGGGGATATTGTCTTTATCAACGAGGGGAGATCGTGTTTAAGGGAGGCGTGATTCGCTGGTAAAGCACTTGGGGGTACCGAATCGAATTAGGTGAGATTGAGTACGTAATTATCAATAATTGAAGCTTGTGAAAAATGGGTGTGTCGTTTACAATTTTTTGCCAAGAAGGAGATCACGTTGTTTTACGAGGCGGAGAAGGAGATGACGGTTTCGAATTTCGTGTGGCGATAGGTCAAGAGTTGCCTAAATATATGATCCCGGTTGTTTTCCATTATTTACCCGAGCTTCAACGAAATACTAATGGAAAGATTGACCGATTGTATTATAATAAAAAAATGAATCAGTGATTGGTGTTAAGTAATATAAAGCATTTTGATGGAAGGTAAAAATAAAAATTGTTTTTTAAGGGGAGGATTCATTTAGCAATGTTGTTCTTTCCTCGCTAATAAACGCAGGACATGAGATATTAGCCGTGATAACTCCTTATTATGAGAATTTGAAGTATAAACGCTTGGAATTATCATGTTTAAAAAATAAAATACCTTTAACCGTTTCAAGAAGATTGATTCTGATGAGGTTTATGAGTTCGTGGTAAGGTTAAAACCTGATTTGTGTGTAATAACACATTTGAGAAATTGATTCCCGCTAAATTACTTTCTATACCCCGGTTGGGATTTATAAATTTGCATCCATCATTGTTGCCCTTGTATAGGGGAATGTCCCTCAGCATTGGCCGATAATTAATGGGGATAAAGAAACCGGATTATCTGTTCATTATGTCGATGAAGGGTTGATACGGGGCACATAATTGTTCAAGAACGTATATCTCTAACTCAAGATATGTATGTATCTGATTTACAAAATATGGTTGGATAGATATCCTTATGTAATGATGGAGGCGATAGAGAATACTGCGGGATGAAAAGGTGATAGAACAGAAAGGTTTGGTTGGAAGTTATTACGGTAGGTTGAGAGAAGAACAATGTAGAATATCTTAAAGAATATGTCTATTCAAGAAACCTATAATTTAGTAAGAGGAGTTTCTTTACCTTATCAAGGGGCAAAGTTACTGAAGATATAGTTATTTATCGGGGACATGTAAAACATGGATACGGAAATTGATTATAAGTTCCGAGAACTTGAGGGTGATGGTTTGTTCGAGGATGCCAATCTCGGAAATGTTATTAAAAATTGAATGGAGGTATGTTAATAATAGATAAAAGTTTAGAAATTATGAGAGAAAAATAGTAAAAATTCTGTCAGAACTTCGTCCAGAATTTAATTTTGAAGAAAAATTTGAATTTTATAGAAGAGGGGATGCTTGACTCCTTTGATGTGATAAATCTTGTGACCACTCTTGATAACGGTTCGGATCTCTATAGATGGTATGGATGTGTTGCCAGAGAATTTTCTTCTTTATCCAGTATAGAGGCATTGTTGATAAAAAAATGGGGTGAAAGCATGAATTTAAGTTTTTCGTGATAAGAAAATCACAGGTGTCTTAACAGTGTTACCGTCTAGGGTAGTACTTTCGAGGACGAGATGGGAAAACTACAATTTTCAGAAGCAAAATCATGAAATTGAAAATGGCTTTATGGGGGTACAATAAACATTAAATAGTTTGATGAGAATGTTTGTGTTTCCTGATTTTATGTGTATTCGGCTATCTAGTCTTTTTGATAGAGAATTATTGAAAAAGAAGACGTGGATGCGTTAATTTTGGTTACTCAATCTCCAGATTACTTTTATGCCAGCCACA
>VOFG01004251.1_pt1 | contig 20336 bp, 42 predicted proteins | sample 5384171 | NCBI WGS metagenome assembly VOFG01 (sample SAMN12384726, study PRJNA508395) | human gut metagenome | isolation source: healthy gut F | host: Homo sapiens
TTGAAGTGTGACTACGGAAACCTCAAGGTTTGATTGAATTTAACTTTTTATGAGATAAGAGAAAATATCGTGAGTCTGATCGCTTGGGAATCGGAAAAGGGAAGCCTACTCTTTGCTACCGCTCCTCACCAAAGGTCCGCTTCAACCAGTTTTCCACCACCGCCACAGACACAGCAGCAGCACCGCCAGCTGCACCACCATCACCACGGCGCCGGGAAGAGGCCCACGGTGCCGGTGTCCTGCCCCTACACCAGGAGCATCAGCCCCACTGTCACCGGCAGCAGCACCAGACCCCAGCGGAACCAGAGTTTGCCGCAGGCGTGGTGGGCAAAGTTCCAGGCCTCTTGACTGGCCATGGACCGGCGGGCGGTAGCCGAAGACCGAATTGATCTCCTCGGGGCAGTGCTGGAAGAGTTTGCCGAACACCACCATGATCAGGGGGAGCAGAAAGTCCATCACCAACATAAAAAATCCAAAAATCCTGTTTCCATAAAAGCATCCTTTCTGCAATGGTCGTTTCTAGGATACTACGATGGGCGCTTTGGTTCAAGGGGGGCCTTGTGGGAATGTCCCAAACCGTCTCTAATATAATCTTAAAATTATGATATAATAAGCTGAACTAACCTCTTGACGGGGTAGGGAAAGGGTGATAGAATGTACATGGTAAACCGTATAGCAGGAGGACCTTCCCCATGAAGTCCGTTATCGTTAGCCACAACCAGTTCGCCTTTTACCTACTATTACTTTATGACCTCCAAGGGAATAGGGTAATGGCAATTTGTGCTGGATAATATTCATGGGGTCTTTCCGAAACGAAGATCACCCACGCCACAGATTTCCATCTGTGTGGCGTTTTTTGCAAGCGCCGCCCAGAAGGGCGGCGTGAGTGCAAACCGAGAAAGGAGGTATGTCGTATGATCGCAGTCTTAAAGGCCGGCGCTTCGCCGGAACGCACCCAACACCTCATCCATTGGCTGGAGGAGCAGAATTTAGGGGTCCACGTCTCCAAGGGGAGTACCAGACCGTCCTGGGCCTCATCGGCAACACCGCCAAGGTGGACATGGAGATGATCCAGAGCCTGGACATTGTGGAGTCTGTCACCCGGGTGTCCGACCCCTTTAAGGCGGTCAACCGGAAGGTCCACCGGAGGATTCCGTCATCCAGGTACCTGCCGCCATCGGGGGGCACTTTTGCCCTCATCGCCCCTGCCCGTGGAGACCGAGGAGCAGATCACCTGTGGCCCAGGAGGTGAAGAAGGCCGGGGCGGCCTTCCTCCGGGGGCGCCTTCAAGCCCGCACCTCCCCTACGACTTCCAGGGTCTGGGGGCCGAGGCATCCGCCTGCTGCTGGAGGCCAAGAAGGCCACCGGCCTGCCCATTGTCACCGAGCTCATGGACATCCGCAACCTGGACCTCTTTGAGGAGGTGGACGTCATCCAGGTGGGGCCCGGAACACCCAGAACTTCGACATGCTCAAGGAGCTGGGCAAGACCAACAAGCCCATCCTCCTCAAGCAGGGGCCTGGCGGGGACCATCAAGGAACTCCTCATGAGCGCGGAGTACATCATGGCCAACGGCAACGAGAACGTGATCCTCTGCGAGCGGGGCATCCGCACCTACGAGTCCACCTACACCCGGAACACCCTGGACCTGTCGGTGGTGCCCGTCCTGAAGGGGGCTGACCCACCTGCCGGTGGTGGTGGACCCCAGCCACGGCACCGGCCACGCCTACCTGGTGGAGCCCATGGCCATGGCCGCCGCCGCTGCCGGGGCCGACGGCATCATGATCGAGGTCCACAACGATCCCCCCACGCCCTGTGTGACGGGGCCCAGTCCCTCACCCCGGAGCAGTTTGCCCAGACCGCCCGGAAAATCTTCCGGATTCGGGAGGCGATGCAGGAATGACCGTCGGCATCATCGGCTTAGGGCTCATCGGCGGGTCCCTGGCCAAGGCCTACCGCCGGGACCCCTCCGTCACTGTTCTGGGGTGGGACACGGACCGGTCCATCACCGAGTTTGCCCAGATCGCCCAGGCCATCCACGCCCCCTCACGGAGGAGCGGCTGGGGGAGCTGGACCTCCTCCTCCTGGCCACCTATCCCGAGGCGGTGGTGGAGCACATGGAGCGGCTGGCGCCCAAGATCCAGCCCCACACCATGGTCATCGACTGCGCGGCGGCACAAGGAGAAGGTGTGCCAGAAGGTCTTCCCCTGGCGGAACAGTATGGCTTCCCCTTCCTGGGGGGCCACCCCATGGCGGGGACCCACTTCTCCGGCTTTAAGTACAGCCGGGCCGACCTCTTTGACGGGGCCCCCATGGTCCTGGTGCCCCCTGACCTTTGACGACATCCGTCTGCTGGACCGGGCGAAAAAGCTCCTGGAGCCGGTGGGCTTCGGCCGGGTGTCCATCACCACGGCGGACAAGCACGACCAGCGCATTGCCTTCACCTCCCAGATGGCCCATGTGATCTCCAATGCCTACATCAAAAGCCCCCACCGCCCGGGAGCACGACGGCTTCTCCGCCGGCAGCTACAAGGACCTGACCCGGGTGGCTTGGCTCAACCCCCCTCCATGTGGGCCGAGCTCTTTCTGGAGAACAAAAAAGAACCTCCTCTTCGAGCTGGACACCCTCATCGGCAATTTGAACCAGTACAAGCAGGCCCTGGAGGACGAGGACTTCCCCACCCTCTGCCGCCTGCTGGACGAGGGCCGCCGGATCAAGGAGGAGGTGGACGGAAATGACCAGGGTACACGTCACCGCTTCCCCGCGCCTACGACGTCACCATTGGCCGGGGGCTGCTGGCCTCGGTGGGCCAGACCGCCGCGGACTGTGGAAGGCCGCACCGCGGCGGTGGTTTCAGACACCCATGTGGCCCCCTCTACCTGGACCAGGTCAAGGCCAGCCTGGAGGGGCGGGGTTCCAGGTGCACCCCTTCGTCTTTCCCGCCGGGGAAGCGCATAAGAACGGCGCCACCTACCTGGAGCCTGCTGGGTTCCTGGCCCAGGCCCACCTCACCCGGGCCGACGGGGCTCATCGCCCTGGGGGGCGGCGTGGTGGGGACCTCACCGGGTTTGCCGCCGCCACCTACCTCCGGGGGGTCTCCCTTTCTCCAGCTGCCCACCACCCTGTTGGCGGCGGTGGACGCCTCCGTGGGGGGCAAGACCGCCATCGACCTGGAAAACGGCAAGAACCTGGCGGGGGCCTTCTACCAGCCCCGGGCCGTCCTCTGCGACCTGGACACCCTGGACACCCTCCCCGAGGCCGACTTTGCCGACGGCTGCGCCGAGGTCATCAAGTACGGCATGATCGGGGACGCCACCTGCTGAACACCCTGAGACCATCGACCTCCGGGCCGACCGGAGGGTCACCGCCCGGTGCATCGCCCACAAGCGGGACCTGGTGGAGCAGGACGAGTTTGACACCGGGGCCCGGCAGCTGCTGAACCTGGGCCACACCATCGGCCACGGGGTGGAGGCCTGCAGCGGCTACCAGATCTCCCACGGCAAGGCGGTGGCCATCGGCATGACCCTGGTGACCCGGGGGGCGGTGGCCCGTAAACCTGTGTCCCCCGGAGGTCCTGCCCCGGCTGGAGGCCTTGCTGGCCCGGTACCACCTGCCCACCGCCACCGACTACGCCGCCGCCGACCTCTACGAAAAGACCCTCTCCGACAAGAAGCGGGCGGGGGACACCCTCTCCCTGGTGGTCCCCACCGCCTGGGGAAGAGTGTGCTCCACCCCATCCCCGTGGGCCAGCTGCTGACCTGGATCGAAAAGGGGCTGGGGCAATGACCGTCACCCTTCTCCCCGGCCCTGCCCAGGGACGTTGGCCGCCATCCTCCAAGTCGGCGGCCCACCGGCCGCTGATCTGCGCCGCTTTGGGGGACCGCCCGGTCGGGTGGTCTGCCCCAGACCTCCCAAGACATTGAGGCCACTGTCCGGTGCCTGGCCGGCCTGGGGGCGTCCATCTGCCCTGGGACCAGGGGTACGATGTGACCCCGCTAGACCGGGCCCAGACCGCTGGCCCCTGTGACTTAGACTGCGGGGAGAGCGGCTCCACCCTCCGCTTCCTCCTGCCGGTGGCGGGGGCCCTGGGGGCCCAGGCCACCTTCCACCTGGCGGGCCGCCTGGCCGCCCCTGGGGCCCCTGACGGAGCAGCTGGAGGCGGGGGGGGCACAGTGGACCTCCGTCCCCAGGAGAACCGGCTGACCATCCAGGGACAGCTCCAGCCGGGGGGACTATACTTTGCCGGGGACGTGTCCTCCCAGTTTATCTCCGGGATGCTCTTTGCCCTGCCCCTGCTGGAGGGGGGAGAGCACCTCACCGTCACCGGCCCCCGGGAGTCCGTGGGCTATGTGGACCTCACCCTCCGGGCCCTGGCCCAGTTCGGGGTGGTTCCGGCGCCTGAGGAATCGGGCTGGCGGATGGCCCCCAGCCCTACCACGGCCCCAGCTGGGTCCAGGTGGAGGGGGACTGGTCCAACGCCGCCCCCTGGCTGTGCCTGGGGCGTTGGGGGGAGAGCGTCACCGTGAAGGGATGGACCCCCGCCTCCCTCCAGGGGACAGGGCCGTCTGTGACGTGCTGGCCCAGATGGGGGCCGGCTCCACATCACCGGGGACCGGGTGACCGCCTTCCGCGGCCCCCTTCGCCCCACCCAGATCGACGCCCGGGACATCCCCGATTTGGTCCCGGTTCTGGCCGCCGTGGCCGCCGCCATTCCCGGCACCACCACCATCACCGGGGCGGCCCGGCTGCGGCTGAAGGAGTCTGACCGGCTGGCCACCACCGCCCCACCCTCCGGGCCCTGGGGCCCAGGTGGAGAGGAGCGGGAGGACGGCCTGGTAATCCAGGGCCTCTATCCCTCCGCAGGGGGCACCGTGGACGCCGCCGGGGACCACCGGATTGCCATGGCCGCCGCCGTGGCCGCCGGGGCCTGTGAGGCCCCGGTGACCATCACCGGCGCCCAGGCGGTGGACAAATCCTACCCCGCCTTTTTGGCGGGACCACAGCCGCCCTGGGCAGGGGGTGGAAGGGCAGATGCCCCTTGACGGATGGCCCGGATCTTTCATAATAATGAGGACAATACCATGAGCAGTATTTATTACGGTCAGCTGACCGTTTCCCTTTTCCGGCCAGTCCCACGCCCGGGCATCGGGGTGACGGTGGACGGCCTGCCCGCCAGGGAGGCCATCGACCTGGAGGAACTCCCAGACCTTCCTCAACCGCCGGGCCCCGGGCCGGGCCCCTGGGCCACCACCCGGAAGGAGGAGGACCGGCCGGAGGATCCTCTCCCGGCCTGGCGGGGCACACCTGCAGGGGCGCCCCTGGCGGCCCTCATCCGCAACACCAACATCCGGTCGAGGGGACTATGACAACCTCGAGACATCCCCCGCCCTGGCCACGCCGACTACACCGCCCAGGTGAAGTACGGGGGGCTTTCAGGACGTGGCGGGGGCGGCCCTTCTCCGGCGGCTCACCGCCCCCCCTGTGCATCGCCGGGGGTATCTGCAAGCAGATCCTGGCCCGGAAGGGGATCTATGTGGGGGCCCACATCGCCGCCGTGGGGGTATCCCCGACCAGGGCTATGACCCCGTGAACCTGGACCGGGAGACCCTCCTGGCCCCGGGAGGCGGGACTTTCCCGTCCTGGACCCGGCCGCCGGGACAAGGATGCAGGGGGCCATCGCCCAGGCCAAGGAGGATTTGGACTCCCTGGGCGGCCTGGTGGAGTGCGCCGTCATCGGCCTGCCCGCCGGCCTGGGGACCCCATGCTGGATGGGATGAAAACCGCATCGCCCGGCTGGCCTTCGCCATCCCTGCGGTGAAGGGGTGGCCTTCGGCTTGGCTTTGCCGTGGCCGACCGCCGGGGCAGCCAGAACAACGACCCCTTCTACTTCGACGAGGCCGGCCAGGTGCGCACCCGCACCAACCACGCCGGGGGATTCTGGGGGGCATCACCAACGGCATGCCCCTGGTCTTCCAGGCGGCGGTGAAGCCCACCCCCTCCATCGGCCAGCCCCAGGAGGCGTGTCCCTGTCGGGGGAGAATACCCTTAGTGATCCACGGCCGCCACGACCCCTGCATCGTCCCCGGGCGGTGCCCTGCTTGGAGGCAGCGGCGGCCATTGCCGTATACGACGCATGGCTAGAACAGCAGAAAAGGAGCAACGCGAAATGAACTTAGAGGAACTGAGAGCGAAAATCGACGGCATTGACGACACCCTGGTCCAGGCCTTCCTCCAGCGGATGGAGGTGGTGGCCCAGGTGGCCCAGGAGAAGAAGGCCCAGGGCCTGCCCACCCTGGACCCCGCCCGGGAGCGGGAGAAGCTGGCGGACATTGCCGCCAAACTCCCCCGGAACTGGCGCAGTACGGCTATGCCCTGTGGTCCATGCTCTTTGAGATCAGCCGGGGTACCAGGCGCGGTGAACCCCCAGCCCTCCGCCCTGCGCAAAGGAGATCGAGAGCGCCATGGAGAGCACCCCCAACCTCTTCCCGCCCTCCGCCACGGTGGCCTGCCAGGGGTGGAGGGGGCCTACTCCCAGCTGGCCTGTGAGAAGATGTTCAAGCACCCCCAGGTGATGTACTTCGGCAGCTTCGAGCGTCTTTTTCCGCCATCGAGAACGGCTTCTGCGACTACGGCGTGCTCCCCCCTGGAGAACAGCTTAGCCGCTCCGTCAAGCAGATCTATGACCTGATGCTCCGCCACAGCAGCTTTAAGATCGTCCGCTCCACCCGGCTGAAGGTGGACCACAACCTGGTGGCCAAAAAAGGGCACCAAGCTGGAGGACATCAAGGAGATTTTCTCCCACCCCCAGGCCATCAGCCAGTGCACCGCCTTCCTGGAGAAGCTGGGCAAGGACGTGAAGGTCACCCCTGCGAGAACACCGCCGCCGCCGCCGCCGTGGCCCAGTCCGACCGCACCGACGTGGCCGCCATCTCCTCCCACCGCTGCATTGAGCTCTACGGCTTGGAGCGGCTGGCCGCAGACATCAGGACCGGAGCAACAACTACACCCGGTTCATCTGCATCTCCAGAAGCTGGAGATCTACCCGGGGCGGACAAGACCTCCCTCATGGTGGTCCTGCCCCCCACCGGCCCGGCTCCCTGTACCAGATCCTGGCCCGGTTCTATGCCTTGGGCCTGAACCTGATCAAGCTGGAGAGCCGCCCCCTCCCCGACCGGGAGTTCGAGTTCATGTTCTATTTCGACCTGGAGACTTCGGTCTACTCCGACGAGTTCATCCGCATGGTGGACGACCTGTCCCGCCATCTGCGAGGGAGTTCCAGTATCTGGGCAGTTACAGTGAGGTGATTTGATGCGATGCGGACTGTTGGGGAAAAACTGGGGGCACAGCTACTCCCCGGCCCTTCACGCCCTCTTTGGCGACTACGACTACGAGCTTTTGAGGTCTCCCCGGACCGGCTGGGGGACTTTCTCCGGGTCCCCGGGATTTCCAGGGCCTGAACGTCACCATCCTACAAGACCACCATGCTGGCCATCTGCGACGACCTCTGAGACCGCCGCCACCATCGGCAGCGTGAACACCGTGCTCAAACAGCTGGACGGCTCCCCTGCTGGGGACAACACCGACGCGGCCGGCTTTGAGGGCATGGTGTGGAAGAGCCGCATCCGCATCCTGGGCCGGAAATGCCTGGTGCTGGGCTCTGGGGGGCCAGCCTCTCGGCCCAGTATGTTCTGCGGAAGCTGGGGGCAGGGGAGGTTGTGGTGATCTCCCGCACCGGGAGAACAACTATGACAACCTGGACCGCCACCAGGACGCCGCCGTCATCGTCAACGCCACCCCCGGTGGGCATGTATCCCAACACCGCCGCATCCCCTGTGGACCTGCGCCAGTTCCCCCACTGTGGGGGTGCTGGACCTCATCTATAACCCCGCCCGCACCGCTCTGCTGCAGCAGGCGGAGACCCTGGGCATCCCCCACCTGGGGGCTGTACATGCTGGCCGAGCAGGCCCGGTGCGCCGCCCAGCTCTTCACTGGAGGTGATCCCCGCCATCCGCACCCAGGAGGCCTACCGCACCCTGCGCAGCCGGATGGAGAACCGGATCTGGTGGGCATGCCCGGCTGCGGCAAGTCCACCGTGGGCCGAGCCCTGGCCGCCCAGCTGGACCGCCCCTTCGTGGACACCGACGCAGAGCTGGAGAAGGTCCTGCACATGCCCGTGGGGGAGTACATCACCCACTATGGGGAGGAGGCCTTCCGCAAGGAGGAGACCGCCCTTCTGGCCCAGCTGGGGAAATCCTCGGGCCTGGTGATTGCCACCGGCGGGGGTGCGTCACCCGGCCGGAGAACTACCCCACCTCCACCAAAACGGCGCCATTTTCTTCCTGGAGCGGGCCCTGTCAAGCTGCCGAAGAAGGGCGCCCCCTCTCCTGAAGGGGAGCCTGGAGGACATGTACACCATCCGCCTGCCCATGTACCGCCGCTTTGCGGACATCACCGTGGCCAACGACGGCCCGGCCGAGAAGGTGGCCCAGAAGTTGGAGGAAGCCTATGAACATTTTAGTGATTAACGGCCCCAACCTGAACCTCCTGGGGATCCGGGAGCCCGACCTCTACGGCAAGGAGGACTACGCCGCCCTGGTGGCCCTGGTGGAGGACACCTGCGCCCAGGAGGGCATCGGGGTGGAGGTCTTCCAGTCCAACCACGAGGGGGCCATTGTGGACAAAGATCCAGCAGGCCCTGGGGACCTTTGACGGCATCGTCATCAACCCCCGCCGCCTACACCCACACCAGCGTGGCCATCCTGGACGCCCTGAAGGCGGTACAGATCCCAGCGGTGGAGGTGCACATCTCCGACGTGTCCAAGCGGGAGGACTTTCGCCAGGTGTCCTATGCCCGGCTGGCCTGCCTGAAGACCTACATGGGGTTGGGGCTGGACGGGTACCGCCAAGGCATTCTCTACCTGAAAGAATACCTCTCCTCCCATCGGTGAGGGAGAGATTGGGCCCCTGTCTCCGGCGCGGCAGCGCCGCCGGGCTGGGGGCCGTCCCTTTTTTTCTGGAGGGCGGGCAGACCCAGTCCCAGAAAGGGGAGTGGGGAATGGGGGCGCTGGGCCTTGTCCGTTGACAAATAGGTGGGGACCTGCTATGCTAAAAATAGAACATATGTTCTATTTTTGGACCAGAAAAATCCCTTGGAACGGGGGCCTCCTAAAGGGAAAGGAGTCTGGGGAAACAAAAAATCCCTCCAACCCAGACATCTGGATTGGAGGGATGGTGGAGGGGGATGGATTCGAACCATCGTAGGCGTAAGCCAACAGATTTACAGTCTGCCCCCTTTAGCCACTCGGGAACTCCTCCGTATGAAATTGGAGCTGGTGGACGGACTCGAACCCCCGACCTGCTGATTACAAATCAGCTGCTCTACCAACTGAGCTACACCAGCACAGGTACTTGCTCGTCCGCAGCGAAGATTAGTCTATCAGACGGGAAGCGTTTTGTCAAGCACTTTTTTAAAGGAGGACTTTTTGCCACAAAGCGGTGTGGGAGGGAGAAAGGCGCCAGCGGGGGCGGTTCCCTTCCGGGACCGGCAGCAGGAGGCCCCCCGCTTTTTCTGCGCCCAATGCGGCCAGGAACAATATACCTATGACCCGCCAAGCATGGTGGCAGGGGCTGTGCCCCAATGCCCGTCGGCGGAACCGACAACGAGAGGAGAATGCTATGACCTTACAGGAGATGTCCGTGGAGTACCGGGCCCAGGCCCAGGTGCTGCAGGGACGGATCGAGGCACTGAAACAGACCCAGGACACCCTGGACCACAGGGCAGCCCTGGGACCAGATGGCGCTGCGCATCCAAACCCCTCAAACCATCTGGCGGGAAACCCGGGACCTGGCGGTCCTTCTGGAACATTACTATGAGAGGGGTACCGCCGCAATGCGCGCTACACGCTATAGACGACATCGGATCACCAGCCCAGACCTGCTGGTGTACACCCGCCTCATGGCGGAGGACAATGGGGCGGAGCTGCTCCGTCTGCGCCACGCCCTGGGCCATGCCCTGCGGGAGGAGGTCACCCGCCAAGCGGCAGCAGGTCCTCTTTCTCTACTACAACGAAAACTACACCATGGCGGAGATCGGCGCCCAGCTGGGGTGGACCGCACCACCGTCTCCCGTACCCTGAAGCGGGGGGAGCAGCGGCTCCTGCGGTGCCTGCGGTACGGGGGCGCGGCCTTGCTCCGGGAGAGTTTTGGGGAGGACGGGGCAGAAAATCTCCGCCCTCCCATTGACAAGAGGCGTTCTGGGGTAAGATAATACCACCATTGACGAAGGAAAGGGGCGAGGGCAGTGCAGGAGTCTCCCATGGTGCGCCTGCTGAACCAGGCAGATTGGGGCGAGGATCGCGGGCGCATCCAACGGCTGAAAGGGTGGGTCTACTACCCCCTCCTGCTGGAGGCCTACGACACCTTGCAGGAGGAGGCGCTGTTTCAAGCGCCATCCACGGCCCGGCCCACATCCACCGGGTGCTTTCCTCTCGGCCCTGGTGTGCCAGGGCGAGGGGGTGGGGGAGAAATGGTCCGCCAGGTGTTCCGGGCGGCCAGCTACCACGACGTGGGCCGCACCTTTGACGGGTACGACGTGGACCACGGTGCCCGGTCGGCCCTGCGCCTGGCCGAGCTCACCGGTCAGACGGGGGAGGCCCTGCAGGGGAACTCCAGGCGGCGGTGACCGCCCACGCCCGGCCGGACCGGGAGATGGAGGCAGTGGTGGCCTCCTTTCACCCCAGAACCTCCCCGGGCCCTGGAACTCACCCGCCTGCTGAAGGACGCGGACAACCTGGACCGGGTGCGTTTGGGAGATCTGGACCCCCGGTTCCTCCGGCACAGCAGCGGCAAAGACCTTTACGGGCTTTGCCGAACGCCTCTTCCAGCGCTATCCCGGGGAGGGAGCGAAGGGCGGCCCAGGGGGACCAAAGGACAAAAATTTAGGGAAATAGGCAGAAACACAGCGGGAACGGCTGGAAAATCTTATCGCATCTGCCAGGGAAGGGGGGCTTGCCCCCTTACTTTTTGGAAAGGCGGATGATACAATAGCCGCGTTGGTCCACCGGAAAAGGTGGGCTAGAAACGGATGGTATTCCGAATAGGAAACTGTACCGGCATGTTCCCTGCAGGTCCGCTGTTCTGGCACGGACCCCCATCGCGTCACCCTGACCGGGAAAGGCAAGGTGATCGGATGAAGATAGGATTTCTTGGAGCGGGAAAAGTTGGCTTCTCCCTGGGCAAATGGTTTGTCCAGGGCGGCATTCCGGTGACCGGCTATGCCGCTTCTAAGCACAGAGAATCGGCCCAGGAGGCGGCGGCGTGGACTGGCACAAGGTGCTTCCCCACGGCGGAAGCGTTGGTTACGGCCAGTGACGCGATTTTTTCACCGTTCCAGATGGAGCGATCCCCTACAGTCTATCAGGGGCTGGGGACCTTGACCTGACAGGGAAGCAACTTTGTCATTGCAGTGGCGCACGCACTGCCGGGAGGTTTCCCGGCCCTGGGCATCCCGGCGCCAGCTACTATTCGATCCACCCGTTGTTCCCCGTGAGCGGAAAATACTCCGCGTGGCGGGAACTGTCGGGTGCTTTTTCTGCCTGGAGGGGGGAAGGCCCTCACCTGCCTTGGTGGGAGGAGACGCTCACCGCCCTAGGCGCGCAGGTCCGCCGCATCCCCAGCGGGGAAGGCGGCCTACCACGCGGCCTGCGCCATGGCCAGCAACGGTCTGCGCCCTGGTGGGGGGAGAGTGTGACCCTCCTGGCCCGCTGCGGCTTTTCCCAGGAGGAGGCGTTGGCGGCCCTGGCCCCGCTCATGGAGGCGAACCTTCGCCATCTATGCGCAGAGGGGCCTGTGGCGGCCCTCACCGGGCCGGTGGAACGGGGGGACAGGGCTACCATCGCCCGCCACCTGGCCTGCCTGCCTAAGCAGGGTGGCCCCGGCACTGTACCGGGCTGCTTCGGTGGCCCTGGTGGACCTGGCCCGAAAAAAGCACCCTGACAGGGACTATCAGCCTGTGACAGACCTACTGGAGAAAGGATCGAACCCATGAAACAAAACACCGTTGTCACCTTGGCGGCCATGAAGGTCCGAGGAGAAAAATCTCCCAATTAACCTGCTATGACTATACCACCGCTTGCCTGATGGACCAGGCCGGGGTGAACATGGTCCTGGTGGGGGACAGCGGGTATGACCATGCAGGGCTACGCCGACACCCTCCCCGTTACCCTGGAGGAGATGATCCTCTATGGCCGCAGTGTGGCCCGGGGCTGCCGCCAAGCCTTCGTGGTGGTAGACATGCCCTTTATGAGCTATCAGGTTTCGCCCCAGCAGGCCCTGGCCAATGCCGGGCGCATCATGCAGGAGACCGGCGCAGACGCAGTGAAACTGGAAGGGGCCGGGAATCCAGGAGCAGATCCGGGCCATCACCGGGGCGGGCATCCCGGTGTGCGCCCACATCGGGATGACCCCAATCTTACCACGCCTTTGGGGGCTTCAAGGTCCAGGGCAAGGGGAGGACAGGGGCTGCCGCCCTGCTGGCCGACGCGCTGGCCGTCCAGGCTGCGGAGCCTTTGCCGTGGTGCTGGAGTGCGTGCCCCCAAGCTGGCCGCCCTGGTTACCCGGAAGCTGGACATCATCACCATCGGCATCGGCGCCGGAGCGGGCTGCGACGGCCAGGTCCTGGTCTGGCAAGACATGCTGGGCCTGAACGGGGATAAGGTACCCAAGTTCGTGCGGTGTTTTTGCGCCGGTGGGCCAGACCATGACCCAGGCATTTCGAGCGTATGACCGCGAGGTGAAGGCAGGGGCCTTCCCCGCTGTCAGTGAGACCTATGCCCAAAGTGACTGTGGGGATGACGTGTTGGCCCGTCTGGAACAGAACAACGCCGCTTTCCCGGCGGCGGTCATCTGAAAGGGGGCACACGATGGAGATCAGAGACCATTGGGGAAGTTCGGACCCAGGTGGCGGCTTGAAACGAGCGGGCCTCACCGTGGGCCTGGTGCCCACCATGGGATACCTTCACGAGGGCCACATGAGTTTGGTGGAGGAGGCTGCCCGCCGGTGTGACCGGGTGGTGGCTTCGGTGTTTGTCAATCCCACCCAGTTCGGCCCCGGAGAGGATTTGGCGACCTATCCCCGGGACTTTGCCCGGGACCGGGCCCTGCTGGAAGACCACGGCTGCCATCTGGTCTTTCACCCCCTCGGTGGAGGAGATGTACCCTGCCGGGGCGGCCACCTTTGTAGAGGTCTGTTCGGAGATGCCAAAGCAGCTGTGCGGAAAAACCCGACCCATCCATTTCCGGGGGGTGTGCACGGTGGTGGCCAAGCTCTTCAACATCGTCACCCCGGACAAAGCCTTTTCGGCTGGAAGGATGCCCAGCAGCTGCTGATCCTCCGGCGGATGGTCCGAGACCTAGGCTATGGGGTGGAACTGGTGGGCTGCCCCATTGTCCGGGAGCCGGACGGCCTGGCCAAGTCTTCCCGGAATACCTACTTAACGCCCCAGGAGCGGCAGGCAGCCCGGGTGCTGTCCCAGGCAGTGTTCCTGGGACAAAGCTGGTGGCGGAAGGGGAACGAGACGGGGACCGGCTGGTGCAGGCCATGAAGGCCTGCCTCCTGGCCCAGCCCTGGCCCGTATCGATTACGTCCAAGCGGTGGACAGCGAGACCCTGGAACCGGTGCACACCCTCCGGGGCACTGTGCTGGTCGCCCTGGCGGTGTACCTGGGAAAGACTCGACTCATCGACAACTTTATCGCGGAGGGACTGTGACATGACGGTAGAAATGCTGAAGGAAAGATTCATCGGGCGACGGTGACCCAGGCAGAGCTCCACTCATGTGGGTCCATCACCGTGGACTTGGACTTGCTGGAGGCAGCGGGGATTTTGGAGTACGAAAGGTCCAAGTGGTGGATATCGACAACGGCAGCCGTTTTGAGACCTATACCATCGCGGGGGCCCGGGGATCGGGGATGATCTGCCTCAACGGGGCGGCTGCCCGGTGCGTCAGTGTGGGGGACAAGGTCATCTCATGGCCTACGCCCAAGTGACCCCCCAGGAGATCCAGGAGGGCCACCACCCTGCGGTGGTTTTTGTGGACGAGGAAACCGGGTGACCCGGGTAACCAACTATGAAAAACACGGCCTGCTTCGGGAGATGCCTGAGCAGCCCCCGCCCCAGAGGGCGGAATGAGCCCGGAATGCGGCGGGAGGATGGGAGCGAACAAACCATGGAACACCTGCAAGGAAAGTGTGTACTGCTGTGCGTCTCTGGCGGCATTGCCGCCTACAAAATCCCCTAACGTGGCCTCTGCCCTGCGGAAAGCGGGGGCGGAGGTCCACGTGGTGATGACCCGAATGCCACGGAGTTCATTACCCCCTGACCTTCGAGTCCCTCACCAACCACCGCTGCGTGGTGGACACTTTGACCGGAACTTTCCCTCTACGACATCCATCACATCTCCTGGCCACGGCGGCGGACCTGATCCTCATTGCCCCGGCCACGGCGGATGTCATCGCCAAGCTGGCCCACGGCATTGCCGACGATATGCTCACCACCGTGGTCCTGGCGGCCAAGTGCAAGAAGCTGGTGGCCCCAGCCATGAACACCGCCATGCTGGAAAAACCCCATCACCCAGGACAACCTGAAGACCCTGGAGCGCTACGGCTTTCAGATCATCCCTCCGGACAGCGGCCTGCTGGCCTGCCAGGCGGTGGGCAGCGGAAAGATGCCCGGAGCCGGAGGTCCCTTGATCACATCGCCCGGGAGCTGGCCCGGCCCAAGACCCTCCAAGGGGTGCGGGTGACGGTGACCGCCCCACCCAGGAGGCCCTGGACCCGGTGCGCTTCCTCACCAACCCACAGCTCCGGCCGGATGGGGTATGCCATCGCCCGGGAGGCCATGTCGGGGGGCCCAGGTCACCCTGGTCACCGGCCCCACCAGCCTGCCCCTGGTGGTCCCTTCGTGGACACCCGGCCGGTGACCACGGCGGCGGACATGTTCCGGGCGGTGCAGGATCTGCTGCCCCAGACGGACATCCTCATCAAAGCCGCCGCCGTGGCGGACTACCGCCCGGCCACCGTGGCCCAGGACAAGATGAAGAAGTCCGACGATGCCCTTTCCATTCCCCTGGCCCGCACCGACGACATCTTGGGCTGGGTGGCCCAGCACCGCCACCCCGGCCTTTTTTTGTCTGCGGGTTCTCCATGGAGACCCGGGACATGGTGGCCAACCCCGGGCCAAGCTGGAGCGCAAGCACCTGGACATGATCGTGGCCAACAACCTCAAGGGGACGCTTACGGCTTCAGGGTGGAGACCAATGTGGTCACCCTCATCACCCGGAGGGGGAGCTGGCCCTGCCCCGGATGGGAAGGACCAGGTGGCCGCCCATCTGCTGGACGAGATCCAAAGACGGCGGTAGGAATTTTGGGACCCGCTGCGCTGGGCTCCCAAAATTGGGGATAGCAGCCCGACCCGCGCCAGCAAAGCTGGCACCTCGGGTTGAGCAGTATGTTTTGGCCGGCAGAGCCGGTCAAAACATGATTGCATCTTTCCCCCGCCTGCGGGCGGGGAAACTCTGCGAGGCGTGCCTGCCGGGCGAGTTGGTGGGACGGTGGGGTGCTAGATACCTAAAGGAAAGCACCTACGACAAAGCCTTCCCTCGGGGGAAGCCTCTGGGTTGTGCGGCCCTACACGAAATAGCGCCCCAAATCAGGGCACGTACATGGGCACCGTAATAGCCCAACGACCGTCTCGCTGCGTCCCACCACGCCAAAACGAGCGAGCGAGCAGCGAGCGGGCCTTAAACCAGGGGGGCGGGGGTCACCCCCGCGACTCTTTGCGTCCGGGCTTTCTCTAGAGAAAGCCTGGATCCCCGCCCGGGACCGGGCGGAAACCACCTCGCAGGTTCTAACCTGCGCTGGTTCTGGAAGGAACCACCCACCGTCCCAACACCCCCGCCTGGCCCTCCCCGGCCAGGCCGCCCCCCTCCTTTCGGGGGGCTTTTTCTGAATGCCGCCCTTCCCCCGAAGAAAAAGGGAGGAGGGCAAATGCTGGGGAAAGGTCCCAACTTTCCCCATCCAGCCTTTTTGACAGCCTTTTCCGCCACAGACCGGTATAATCGGAGCACACCTTTCGAAAATCGATCTGTAGGAGGGATCACCATGGCAACGAAAGAACGGGCGGGGGGCGGCTGCTCCGCTTTCCCCGGCGGGACCAGGTTAACGTCTCCCGGCGGGCCTTTTAGGCCTGGCGGAGGCGGGGGGTGGGATTCCTCTTGGGCGCCGTGCTGGCCGGGGCGGAGATCTTTGGCTCTATGCCCCTTCGGGGTGGCGGCGGTGGCAGCGGCGGGTCGGGCCTCAGTGGGTTCTGCACCCTGGCGGGGACCTGCCTGGGCTACCTGTGCCTGGAGGGACTGACCGACGGCATGCGCGCTACGCGGCCTCTGCCATTCTAACCTATTCCGTGGCCTTCGCTTTTATGACACCAAGGCCTACCGCCGGGTGTTTCATGCCCGCCATCGCCATGCTGCTGTGCGCCCTGACGGGGATCGTCACCCGAGGGGCCAGGGATGGCACGGGGAGGACATGGTGTACTTTGTCACGGAGGTCCTGTTCACCGGGGTGGCGGCCTATGGATACCGGGTGGTGTTCACCCAGTGGCCGGAGACTTTAGACGGCCTGCACGCCCTTCGCCCCGGCAGACCATCGGCCTGCTTTTGCTGGGGGAGTACGCTGCTCATGTCCCTGGCCCGGGTGGAGATTTTGGCCACCTTTTCCCTGGGGCGCCTGGTGGCGGCGGTGGGCATCCTGTGGGCGGCCCGGCGGGGGTGACTGGCGGAGGCCTGCTGGGGGCCTGCGCCGGGGTGGCCCTGACCTGGCCTCAGGGGAGCAGCCCTATTACAGCCTGGTCTTTACCCTGGCCGGTCTGCTCTGCGGCCTGTGCCGGGACCGCAGGAAGGGATGGGCGGCCTTGGTCTATGTGTTGGCCTGCTCCGTGGCAGTGCTGTGGAGCTGGGACGGCGGCCGCCACATGGGCCTGCCCCCCTGGAGGCGCTGGTGGGGGCCATCCTCTTCCGGGTGCTCCCTCCGCCTGCCCCAGGGGGCATCCGCTGCCCCCATGCCCGCCCAGAACCCAGACTGGGAGGTTTACCGCCAGGCCCTCTCCCGGAAGGTGGAGGAGATGGCCGGGGCCTTCCACACCCTCTACGGCAGCGTGAAGGAGACCCTCCGTCCAGAGGATCGAAACACGGAAAACCCGGCGGAGATCTTCACCCGGGCCGCCGACAAGGTTTGCGCCCGGTGCGTCCTGGGGGACACCTGCTGGCAAAAGGAGTACCAGGACACCGGGCCACCCTCAACGACGCCACCCAGCCCATGCTGGCCCGGGGCCGGGCCCTGGCCACGGATTTTTCCGGGACCTTCAGCAACCGGTGCGTCCACTTCCCGGAGTTTTTGGGGGAGGTGAACCGCCAGCTCACGGCCTTCCTGCGGCGGCGGCAGGCGTTGCGGCGGACCTTTGAAACCTGCCCGCCCTGTGCAGCCAGTATGCCCGGCTGGACAAGCTCCTGCGCACCGCCTCGGCGGAGCTGGCCGCAGGCCTCACCCCTGACCTGCCCCGGCAGGAGAAGCTGGAGGGCTTCCTGCGGAGCATGAACCTGGCCGGCGGGGTGGTCTACTACGACAAGGAAGGTCACCTCCGGGTGGAGGTGCCCGCCTCGGAGGAACTGAAAACCTGGCAGCCCGCCAGGAACTCTCCGAGGTCCTGGGAACCCACCTCCGGGAGGGGGAGACGGCAGGGGACCGGCTGTGCTTTTGCCCAGGCGGAACCCCTTCCGGGCCCTGGCCAGCCTGGCCGGGGCCCCCGGCAGGGGGAGAAGGTCACGGTGACACCGGCCTGTGGTTCCGCCGGGAGGATGGGCAGCTCTTCCTCCTCCTGTGCGACGGCATGGGCTCCGGTCCGGGGGCCAAACAGGAGAGCGCCCAGGCGGCCAAGCTGCTGGAGAACTTCCTCCGGGCGGGGATGGCCGCCCAGGAGGCGGTGGAGACCGTCTCCTCCGCCCTGGCCCTCCGGGGAGAGGCCGGGGGAAGCACCACCATCGACCTGCTGTCGGTGGACCTGTTCACCGGCAAGTGCGCCGTCCACAAGCAGGGGCGGCCCCTACCTACGTCCGCCGGGATAAGCGCATCCAGTGTGCCGTGGGGGCCTCCCTGCTTATGGGCATCGTCACCGGCGAGCAGGCCAAGCCCGACGTCCACCGCTTCCGGGGCGCCCAGGGGGACTGGATCGTCATGGTCACCGACGGCATCCTCTGCGGCCGGGATGACCAGTGGATCCGGGATCTGCTGGCCAGCTACCAGGGGACAGCCCCAGCGACCTGGCCCAGCGGATCCTCCGCCAGAGCCAGGACCTGTGCCAGGGGGAGGACGACGGCACCGTGCTGGCGGTGCACCTGGAGCGCAGCCGGGACCCGTTGGGGTGAGCCTGCCTGTTCTATCGCAACCCATGCCCCGTCCGGGCAGTCTTGGGAAAACCAGGGCTGCCCGGATGGGGATTCTTGTGGGCCGGAGTGGGGGGTTCCCTCTGGCATTTTTTGCCTTCTGTGCTATAGTATCCTCGACTGGTTTCCACACCCGGTCCAACCGGCGGGGGGGAGAGGCTCCCCTCCGCCGCTGTGCGGTTCGCGCGCCGTACTCTAAATACCAAAATGGAGGCAAAGACACATGCGCTCAAAAACCTATCTGTTGGCTCTCAACGGGGTGATTGCCGCGGCCTACGCCGCCCTCACCCTGGTGGCTGCCGCCCTGAACCTGGCCTATGGCCCGGTGCAGTTTCGGTTCTCAGAGGCCCTCACCGTGCTGCCCTTCCTGTTCCCCGGCACCTGGCCGGGGGTTTTCGTGGGTGCCTGGTGGCAAACCTGCTCAGCCCCTACGGCCCGCTGGGACGTGGTCCTGGGCTCGGCTTACACCCTGGTGGCCGCCCTGCTGACCCAGAAGGCCCTGAAGACCTGGCTGGCCCCCTCCCCCGGTGGTGTGCGGTATGGTACTCCCTGGGCGGGATGCTGGCCTGGTATGAGGCGGGCTTTTCCGACCAGTTTCTCCCCCTCTTCGCAGCCAATGCGCTGTGGGTGGGCATCGGCCAGGCGGTGTCCTGCTATGGGCTGGGCTGCCCCTGCTGCGGGCTCTGCGGAAGGTCTCCTACTTCCGCCGCTTTATCCCGGAAGACCGCCGGGCCTTCGGCCTGCGGCCTGAATCGAAAAAAAACAGCCGCTTCCCCCAGCGCGAGGGAAGCGGCTGCTCTCATCCTTGGCCGCGTTTTTCCAAGGCCCGCATCACCCGGTCCAGGGTGTGCTCCACATCCTGGCCGCTGCAGTCGATGGTGAGGTGAGCGTACTGCTCGTAGAGGGGCACCCGCTCCTCATAGAGCATCCGCAGGGTCTGGCCGGGGCGGAGGACCACCCCCGGCGTTTCAGGCTGCCCAGCCGCTTGGCCAGGGCCCGGTAGCCCAGCTTCAGGTAGACCACGGTGCCCAGTTCCCGCAGGTGAGCCATGGCCTGGGGGAGCGGTAGACCACGCTCCCGCCGGTGGCCACCACGGTGCGGTGGGATTGGAGATGGGCGCACACCTCCCCCTCCAGGTCCAGGAACCCCTCAATGCCCCGGTCGGCGATGAGGTCCCGGAGGAGGGCCCCCTCCTGCTCCTGGATGACCAGGTCCGTGTCCAGAAAGGTCATGCCCAGGGTTTTGGCCAGCAGAACCCCCAGGGTGCTTTTGCCCACCCCGGGCATGCCGATGAGAATGATGTTGTCCATGGCGACACTCCTTGTCTGTCTATATGGAGTCCGTCTGAGTATACCACTGGCGGGCTCAAAGGGGAAGGGGAAACTGCCGCTGCCCACCCACCAGCAGGGAGTGCCCCTGCGCCCCCGCCAGGGCGGCCAGGGCGGGCACCCAGGCCCGCCGCCACCGGGCCCAGGGGGAGGTGCGCAGCAGATAGGCGTCGGGCCACCGCCTGGGCCTGCTTGAGCACCTGTTCCTCCGGGGATCTGGGGATTCGGCCTCCTCCCGCAGCAGGAAGATGGCCTGTTCGGAAGTACTTCTGGTCCGGGGCGCGGACCACCACCACCCGGCGGGTGACCCCTTTACCATGGTTACCACTCCTTTCCGTTTTCCCCAGTATGGACGGAAAGGGCGGGGTTTATACCAGGCGGGACCTTACCCCAGCAGGTCTGGGTGGTACACTTGGGTCTGGCGGTGGCGGAGGTAGTTGAGGAAATCGTCTTGGGCGGCGGTGTCCGCCAGGTCGATGTCGGCCAGGAGCAGGCCTGCCCGCGATCGGCCTGG
>VOFG01001541.1_pt1 | contig 20330 bp, 32 predicted proteins | sample 5384171 | NCBI WGS metagenome assembly VOFG01 (sample SAMN12384726, study PRJNA508395) | human gut metagenome | isolation source: healthy gut F | host: Homo sapiens
GGTCGGTCACATCCGATGCGATCTGAGTGATCTGCTCCCGGGTCAGACGGCTTTTGCCGCCCACGGAATCGCTGGCCTTGGTCACTGCCGTGATGATCTTGGTGATATCAAAGGGCACCTCTGCGCCGTTGCGCTTGATGATCTTCATTCATTTTCCTCCTGACGATACAGTCGCAATTTGAGCGGGCGTCCCTTTTGGCAAGAGGCGCCCGCGGAATGTATGGTAGATGTTGATACTATCATATCACTATTTAGTGATATGTCAATGGAAGAACCACTACATTTTGTGTTTTGTAGCATTGAACAAATTTGCGGGAAGATTTTCAGAGCAAAATCTCGGTCAAAGCCCCTTGACAAACCGCACAAGAAAAGTAGCAAGATATGGCCTCCGGCGCACCTGAGGTCTGCACGGAGGAGGGACGCTGCGGGAGGAGCTGCGCCGCCGGGGCATCGCCTGCGCCGGAATGCCTGCGGAGCAGGGAAAGCTGACGGCTCCGGCCATAGATGGCTGGGAGACCATGGCGGATTTCGTGCTGGTGGAGGCCGACGGATCGGCGGGGCGGCCCTTCAAGGCCCATGCCGACTGGGAGCCGGTGCTGCCGGAGGAGCGGCAGGCAACGGTGCTGGTGATGGGGGCCGACGGCTTCGGCAAGCCCATCAGCCGCATGGCCCATCGGTCCGGAGCTGTATGCCCGGCTGGCGGGCGCCACGGAGGATCAGGAGGTAACGCCGGAACTGGCGGCTCGTGTGGTGCGTCTGGAGTGCCTCCACGACCGGGTGTTCCTGAATCAGGTGGACCGGGCGGAGGAGTGGCCGCTGGCCCGGCGGCTGGCAGCGGTGCTGGACTGTCCCGTAACGGTAGGGACCCTGCGGGAGGGCCGGTGGCAGCGACTGAAGTGATGACGGGGAAAAATTTTTGCAGATAGGGCTTGTATCCGCCGACCATCTGTGGTATAGTACCTCCAACAAAAACATATGCCCCGAGAAACGGACAGAATCCAAGGAGACTGGCCGGGGAGGGGACTCTGGAGAAACTCACGACAGTGAGTGCCGAAGGTGCAAGGCCCACGGGCCGAATCTCTCAGGCAAAAGGACAGAGCGACCGGGCCGCCCGCAGGGGCGGCGAGCGCTGGTTTCTCCGGAGTCGCTGGCACAGGCCGGCGGCTCCTTTTTTACTGGGGGCAGGGAGGAGACACACATATGGAAGCGGTATTGCAGGTGGTACAGCGCATCAACTTTTATCTGTCGGATTATATTCTGGTGTTCCTGCTCATTGGCACGGGCCTGTATTTCTCCGTCCGCACCCGATTTGTGCAGGTACGGTGCTTCGGTGAGGGATGCGGGCGGTGTTCGGGGAGTTCAATATCCAGGGCGGCAGGCAGCAGGGGGGCCTGTCCTCCTTTCAGGCCCTGACCACTGCCATCGCCGCTCAGGTGGGTACCGGCAACATCATTGGCGCCTGCGGTGCCATCCTGCATGGGCGGGCCGGGGGCCATCTTCTGGATGTGGATCATCGCCTTTTTCGGCATGGCTACCATCTATGCGGAAGGCGGTGCTGGCGCAGGAGACCCGCCGTGTGTCAACGAGGACGGCAGCGTCCACGGCGGCCCGGTGTATTACATCAAGCGGGCCTTTCCGGGGGAGGTTTGGCACGTTTTTAGCGGGCTTTTTCGCCGTGGCATCTGATCTTGGCGCTGGGCTTCATGGGGTGCATGGTGCAGTCCAATTCCATCGGGGAGACCTGCGCTGCCGCCTTCGGTGTGCCGTCGTGGGCGGTGGGCATCGCGGTGGCGGTGCTGGCGGCGGTGGTGTTTCTGGGAGGCATCCAGCGCATTGCCGGGGTCACGGGGAAGCTGGTGCCGGTTATGGCCTGTCGTATCTGGGGGGACTTGTGGTGCTGGTGTGCCGGATCCGGTACCTGCCGGAGGCGGTGGGGATGATCTTCCGCTACGCCTTCGTCCCCAACGCCATCATCGGCGGCAGCTTGGGCGATGCCCTGAAAATGGCCGTCAGTCAGGGGGTCAAGCGGGGGCTGTTCTCCAATGAGGCGGGCATGGGCTCCACCTCACGCCCACGCCATGGCCAAGGTGAAGCATCCCGCACGAGCAGGAGTGGTGGCCATGACGGGTGTGTTCATCGATACCTTTCGTGGTGCTGACCATGACGGCGCTGGTGGTGATCTCCACCCTGTATGCAGGAAACGGCATCCTCTCCGCCGGGGCGGCGGAGGGCGTCAGCAAGGCCAACATGGCGCAGCTGGCCTTCGGCACGGTGCTGGGCAGCCGGACAGGCAGTATGTTCGTGGCGCTGTGCCTGCTGTTTTTCGCCTTTTCCACCATCCTCAGCTGGAACTTCTTCGGGCGGCTCAACGTATCGGCTGCTGGGGAGAAGGCCGTGGGGGGTGTATTCGGTGCTGGCCATCGGGTTCATCTTTCTGGGTTCGTGCCTGTCCAACGACTTGGTATGGGAGCTGGCGGATCTATTCAACCAGCTGATGGTGCTGCCCAACGTACTGGCGCTGGTGACGCTGGGCGGACTGGTGGCAGCGGCCTGCCGGAGGAAGTAACGGCGGCGGGGACGGGAGACCGTCCCCGCTTTTCGGTGTTCTGCCCATAGATTTTTCCGGCGGGATGTAGTATCATGAGAGGCAAGATATCTGGCCCTGCGGGGCAGAGGAGGAACAGACATGGAATCCACACTGAGGCGCACCTGGGCGGAGATCGATCTGGATGCGCTGGCGCATAATTATCAAACACTGCGGCGGCGGACGGAGACAAGGTTCGTGGGCGTGGTGAAGGCGGACGCCTACGGCCACGGTGCGGTGCAGGTGTCCCGGAAGCTGGAACAGCTGGGGGCGGACTATCTGGCAGTGTCCGACACCGGCGCGCCGTTCATCTCCAGCCGGAACAGGCAGGTGGCGATGGGGCCGGTGATGGCGGAGGCCAGGGTGGGGGGGATCCAGATGCGGGGGTTGCGGACGATGTTGCCCATCTGCAGCATACTGGTACCCAGGCCCTGGGCCGCCAGACCGCCCCAGCGGTTTTCCCGGAAGCTCATCACCGCGAAGCCGATCATCTGGGCACAGCACCCCGCCACGGCGGCGCCGCCAGCCAGACCCGTCAAACCCAGGGCCGCGCAGATGGCGGCGGAGGAGATGGGCAGGGTCAGGGCCACGCCGATGACCACGGACACGATGATGCCCATGAAGAAGGGCTGCAGCTCCGTGGCCCACATGATGAACCGGCCCACGGCGCTGGCCGCCGCGCCGATGGGGGCGGCGATCAGGGCGGCAATGCCGATGCCCGCCAGAGCGGTGACGATAGGTGTCACCAGAATGTCGATCTTCGTCTCCTTGCTGACGGCCTTGCCGATCTCGGCCGCCAGAATCGCCACAAACAGCACCGCCAGAGGCCCTCCGGCCCCGCCCATGAAGTTAGTGGCGAAGCCCACGGGTATCAGGGAATACAGCACCAGGGGAGGGGCCTCCAGCGCCCGGCCGATGGCCACCGCCATGCCCGGCCCCACCATGGCCGAGCACAGGCCGCCGATGGTGTAGGTCACGGCGCCCTCGCCCTTGCCCAGGGTGACGATGACCTCCGTCAGGAATCCGATGTGCAGCTGCTGGCCCAGGGTGTTGAGAATGGTGCCTACCAGCAGGGTGCAGAACAGGCCCTGGGCCATAGCGCCCATGGCGTCGATGAAATACCGCTTGGCCGAGAAAACGATGTTTTTTCGGGCCAGGAACTTGCGAACTGCTTCCATAGCTTTGACCTCGCATATGTAAAAAGAATGTTATACAGGTGTCATGACACCTGTATAACATTCTATCACGTCTTTTCCGTTTGTCAACCGGAACTTTACTCCGCCAGGAAGCCCAGCTCCCGCAGGCGGGCCTTCAGATGCTCATAGGACGCCTCATCGGGGCAGGACAGACTGTGCAGATGGATGCCGTCTGTCAGCTGGGACAGGGGGGCGGCCCCCTCCATGCGGGCCATGAACTGCTCCACGTCCAGGCGGCTGCGCAGGTGCAGCGGGGCGGACAGCTGGCCATAGACCGGGTGGTCCACAATGACGTCCACAACGGTGCAGCCGCAGTCCACCATGGCATTAAGCTCGTCCCGGGTGCCGGCTGGCCGGGAAATAAGCGGGTGTCCGGCATGACACGAAAATTTCTGCTGGCGGCGCTGGTGATCCTGTTGGCGGCTTTGTGTACGGTACATCTCACCACGGAGCGCACGCCGCCGGAGAATGTGGTTTCCCCCGCCGTCCACTTGGGCATGGTGGTGCCAAGAGAGGCGCTGGAGAAGCTGAAGGCGGCGGAGACTGCGGCTCTGGCGGCCCCCAGACGGCGGAGCCGACGGCAGACGTGACAGCGGAGGAGGAGAGCCTTCCGGCGACGGATACCTCCGTGCTGGCGGCGGCTGTCACCACTGACGCCCTCTACATCCGCCGCAGCGGCGATTGGGACGCCGAGGCGCTGGCGCTGGTGGACTATGGCACCACGGTGGCCGTCACGGGAAAGAGCGGCGGCTGGTATCAGGTGCGCTACGACGGCATCGAGGGCTATCTCTCCGGAGAATATCTGGACCTGCGAACCTCCGGCCTGACCGGCTACGGACAGGTGACGGCGGATGCACTGAATCTGCGCTCCGGGGCCGGTACCGGCTATGAAACGGTGACATCCCTCCCCAATGGGGCGTGGGTGTCGGTGTCCCGGTTTGAAAACGGCTGGTTTTATGTAGACTACGACGGGGTGAGCGGCTACGTTTCCGGGGACTATCTGGAGCTGTCTGCCTCACGGCCCCAAGCCGGGGAAATACGTCCTCCGATAGTGGTTCCTCCGGCGGCTCCGGCGACCTACCCAGCGGCGGCGACGCCGGAACGGTCTCCGGATCGGCGTCGGATCTGGTGGCGCTGGCCCTGTCCTATCAGGGGGTGCCTTACGCCTATGGCGGGGGCGTCTCCCAGCGGCTTTGACTGCTCCGGCTATACCATGTACATCTATCAGCAGTTCGGGGTGTATCTGCCCCACGGGGCCACGGATCAACTGAGCTACGGCACGGCGGTGGGCTTCGGGGAGCTGCAGCCGGGGGATCTGGTGTTCTTTCAGGATGCAGATTTCTCCTCCAGCGCCGCTTCCCACTGCGGCATCTACATCGGAGACGGGCAGTTCATCCACGCCACCTCCGATTCCCGCTTCAACTGTGTGAAGATCACATCCTTCAGCGAGCGCTACTATGCCAGTCACTTCCTGACGGGCCGGCGGTTGTTCTGAGGGGATAAGAGAACAAAAAGCATCGCATCTGCTATGCAGATGCGATGCTTTTTTTCATATCTTTATCGTGTTATGTTACCTATCAAAACAGGCCGGAGATGACGCCGTTTTCGTCCACGTCGATGGCCTCTGCCGCCGGGGTCTTGGGCAGACCCGGCATGGTGAGGATGTCCCCCGTCAGGGCCACGATGAACCCGGCTCCGGCGGAGACCTTCACCTTCCGCACCGTCAGGATTAAGTCCTGAGGGGCCCCCAGCTTTGTGGGGTCATCGGAAAGACTGTACTGGGTCTTGGCCACGCACACCGGCAGGCCGCCGAAGCCCAGCTCCGTCAGGCGGTTGATCTCCCGGTCGGCCTTCTCGGTATAGGCCACATTGTGGCCGCCGTAGATTCTTTGGGTCAGGGCCAGCAGCTTGTCCCGGATGGGAAGGGCGGCATCGTAGGCGAAGCGGAAGTGGTTTTCCCGCTCCAGCGACCGCAGGACGCCGTGGGCCAGCTCCATGCCGCCTCGGCTGCCCTTCTCCCACACCTCCGACAGGGCCACCTCCGCCCCATAGGCGGCACAGGCCTCCTGCACCAGTGCCAGCTCTGCCGCCGTGTCGGTGGTGAAGCGGTTCAGGGCCACCACCGCCGGCAGGCCGTAGACCTGCGTGATGTTCTCGATGTGCCGCAGCAGATTGGGAAGGCCCCGGCGCAGGGCTGCCGTGTCCTCCGTGGCCAGCTGGGTCTTATCGGCACCGCCGTGTAGCTTCAGAGCCCGGACCGTGGCCACGATGACCACCGCATCCGGACGCAGTCCCGCCCTACGGCACTTGATATCCAGAAATTTCTCGGCACCCAGATCAGCGCCGAAGCCCGCCTCCGTCACCACATAGTCCCCCAGCCGCAGAGCGGCCTTGGTGGCGGCCACGCTGTTGCAGCCGTGGGCGATGTTGGCGAACGGGCCACCATGGATGATGGCGGGAGTCCCCTCCAGCGACTGGGCCAGATTGGGGCGGATGGCGTCCTTCAACAGGGCAGCCATGGCCCCCGCTGCCTTCAGGTCCCCGGCAGTCACCGGCTGGCCGTGGCCGTTGTAGCCCACGATCATCCGGGCCAGACGAGCCTTCAAGTCCGCCAAATTTTCCGCCAGACACAGCACCGCCATGACCTCCGTAGCCACAGTGATGTCAAAGCCCTCCTCACGGGGTACGCCGTTTCCCTTGCCACCCAAGCCGCAGAGGATATAGCGCAGCTGGCGGTCGTTCATGTCCACGCAGCGCCGCCATGTCACCTGTTGGATGTCCAGAGCGTTGCCCTGATAGATGTGGTTATCCACCATGGCCGCCAGCAGGTTGTTGGCGGCGCCGATGGCGTGGAAGTCGCCGGTGAAATGGAGGTTGATGTCCTCCATGGGGGCCACCTGCGCCCAGCCGCCGCCGGTGGCTCCGCCCTTGAGGCCGAACACCGGCCCCAGAGACGGCTCCCGCAGGGCCAGCACCGTCTTTTTCCCCAGAGCCGACAGGCTGTCCGCCAGCCCAATGCTGGTGGTGGTCTTCCCCTCCCCGGCGGCAGTGGGGTTGATGGCTGTGACCAGGATCAGCTTCCCGCTCTGGGGTTTGCCCACTGTGGCGGAGGGCAGCAGCTTGGCCTTATAGCGGCCATAGCACTCCAACTGCTCCTCCGTCAGGCCCAGCTTTGCGCCGATGGCGGTGATAGGGAGGAGGGGCAGCTCTGTGCGATCTCGATATCAGTTTTCATGAGTCAGTCCTCCTTATGCTGCCGTCTGCGGGATGCAGAGATGGTATTTTCCATGAGCATGGCCCGTGTCATGGGGCCTACGCCCCCCGGCACGGGGTGATATAGGCCGCCTTTTCCGCTACGGCGGCGAAGTCCACGTCGCCGCAGAGTTTGCCCTCCTCATTGCGGTTCATAGCCACATCCACGACCACGGCGCCGGGCTTGACCATGTCGGCGGTGATGAGGCCACGGCGGCCCACGGCGGAGATGAGGATGTCCGCCCGACGGCACTGCTCCGCCAGATCCGGCGTGCGGCTGTGGCAGACGGTGACGGTGGCGTCCTCCGCCAGAAGCAGCAGGGCCATGGGCTTTCCCACGATGTTGCTGCGGCCCACCACCACACAGTGTTTCCCGGCGGGGGAGATGCCATACGCCCGCAGCAGGGCCATGATCCCGGCGGGGTGCAGGGCAGGAAGCGGGGCAGCCCCAGCATCAGACGGCCCACATTTTCCGGATGGAAGGCGTCCACATCCTTCTCCGGGCGGATGGCCTCCAGCACGGCCCGGCTGTCCAGCCCCTCCGGAAGGGGAAGCTGCACCAGAATTCCGTCCACGTCCTCCCGGCGGTTCATGTCCTCCACCAGTGCCAGCAGCTCCTGCTGGGTGGTTTCAGCGGGCAGGTGATGGTTCAGGCACCGCACCCCGCACTGGGCGCAGTCTTTCTCCTTGTTGCGGACGTATACGGCGCTGGCGGGATTGTCCCCCACCAGAATCACCGCCAGACCCGGCTGGCGGGGCAGGGCGGCGGCCTTCTGCCGCAGCCGCTCCCGCATCCGGGCGGACAGGGCCTTGCCGTCTAACAGCGCAGCACTCATGACGGGTCCTCCGTCGGGGTTTCACCGGAGGTATCCTTCTGGGAGGGAGCCTCCGGCTCGGAAGAGACGGCTGGAGCATCCTCGGTGGGGGTCGCCTGAGCGGGAGACTCAGCTGCCGGGGCGGCAGCCGCTTCGGCTGCGGCGGCGTTGCGGGCCGCCACGATGTTGACATACAGCTCCTCCGGCTTGTGGGGGTGGAGCTTGATGTTGTAGTACAGCATGAAGAGGGACACGAATACCATCACAAGGCTCAGGGCCTGCGACACCCGGATGGGCTGGCCGCCAATGGTCCAGTCGAAGAGGTACAGGCTGTCGGTGCGCAGACCCTCGATCCAAAACCGGCCCGAGGCCGTACCACAGGAAGTAGAACCATGTGTTCTCGCCGTCAAAGCGGCGGGCCTTGGACACGACGAACACGATGAGCAGCAGCCCCACCACGTTCCACAGGCTCTCATACAGGAACGTGGGGTGGACCTCCACCAGCTGGCCGGTGACGGTGGTCAGCTGCATCCGCCAGGGCAGGGTGGTCTCGGCACCGAAGGCCTCACGGTTCATGAAGTTGCCCCACCGGTACCGATGCACTGGCCGATGAGCAGGCCCATGACCGCAAGGTCCAGCATGGCTCCCAGCTTATAGCCCTTGTGGCGGCTGATGCAGATGCCCACGATAACCACGGCGATGACGGCGCCGTAGATGGCAAGGCCGCCGTCCCAGATGGCGATGGCCTTTGCGGAAGCTGAAGCTGCCGTCGCTGTTTTTGAACTGATCCAGATAGAACAGCACATAGTAAATTCTTGCCCCACAATGGCGCAGGGGATACCCCACAGAACGCTGTCCAGCAGGTCGTCCTCGGTGATGCCGTACTTGGATTTCTGGTTCATGCACCACCAGATGGCGATGACCAGACCAAGGGCGATGAGGATACCGTACCAGTAGATGCCGTTGCCGATGTCCAGCGCCTTGGAACTGGCGGTAAAGGCCCAGTCCCCGAACAGACCGGGGAACCGGATGGGGCTGTCAGTCATAATTTGCATGATGATTCCTCCTTGGGATAAAGTGCAGAGCGCCGTGCGCTCGAAGGGATGGGGTGGCTTCAGGCCTGCGCCGCCAGCTCACGGGCCAGCCGCTCCACCACGCCGGGGGCGTAGGGCAGCTCCAGCCCGGCAGCTGCCAGCGTCTCGGCGTAGAGCTTGCTGCCGCCGGAGGCGCACAGGGCGTGATATCTGGCCCAGCCGTCCACGGGGTCGGCGTCATAGGCGGCCTTCAGCTGCTGGGCGCAGACGATGGAGAGGGCGTAGCTCACCACATAGCGGGGGAACATATAGATGGCCGTGTTGGTGAACAGGTCACAGCCGGCCAGCACCTGCTGTTGCCACGGTTCGTTGTTCTGGGCCCGGCCGAAGACTTTCTCCGTGCGGTCGAACTCCTCTGCCCACTGAGAAAGAGAAGCGTCCGGGTGCTCATAGAGCCACGTCTCGAAGGTGTGGATGGAGCAGAAGGCGCACAGCTCCTTGATGAAGTCGTAGCGGTGCTCCGTCAGGAACTGGGGGCGTGAGGGCCGAAGAACTCCCGTGCATAGGGGAGGGTCAGCAGCTCCATGGTCTTGGGTGGACCTCCGCCAGATCGGGACTCAGCCCCACATAGTCCGCCAGCGGCTGGCTGCGGTAGGAGAGGTAGCCCTGAAGGCCGTGGCCCAGCTCATGGGTATAGACGGTGACGTCGGAGCCGGTGCCGTCGCAGTTGGCGAAGATGAAAGGGCATCCGCAGGGGGCGCCCAGCATATCGCAGAAGCCCATGCCGGAGATTTTATTGGGGAGCCTGCCACGTCCAACAGGTCGTGGCGGATCATCTCGTCAAAGAAGTATCCTGCCTCCGGACTCAGGGCGTGGTACATCCGGCGTGCAAGCCTTAGGAAGTTCCTCTGCCGCCACGGGGACGGCGTTGCCCTCTGGGAACACCAGCGCCCGGTCATAGGGCAGCAGCGTTTCCACCCCAGCCGCTGGCGCTGCTGCTCCTGCATTTGCAGGTACAGGGGCGTGATGTACTTTTGCACCTGACGGCAGAACTCGTCCAACTCCGCCCGGCCATAGCCCAGACGCTGCATACTGAGATCGCCGTAGTCAGCAAAGCTGTCGAAGCCGTTTTCACGGGCCAGCTGGTTCCGGGCATGGACCAGCTCCCGCAGGAGCTTTTCCATCACGGGGCCGTTTTCCACGGCGGTCTGCTGCTGGGCATCGTAGGCGGCCTTGCGGCGCTCCCGGTCGGTGCTGGTCAGCGCAAAGCGCAGCTGGCCGCCGCTGAGAGTCTCGCCCTGCACCTGATACTTGGCGGAGGCCACCAGCTGCTGGTATTGGGCGGTGAGCTGGGAGATGCGGGCCTGCAGCTCCTTGCCGCCGGTGTGGAGCCGCTGGTCCAGCGTCAGCAGGCGGCGCAGCTGGGGCCGAAGGCCTCATCCACCGCCGCAGCGTAGGGACTCTCTGCTATGGACATGGACAGAGACTGCGTATCCAGCGTCTCCAGTCGGGGCATGGTCTCCTGCAGCTCCCGCTGATAAAACTCGTCAGTGACATCGTGGAAGGCCCGGATGAAGGCGATGCTCTGGCAGAGAGCTACCTCCTGCTGGAGGGCATCCCGCTGCCGCACCACCTCCAGCAGCTCCTCCGGACCTTGGGCGTCCTTGGCCCGCTGGGTCAGGGCGTCATACCGGGCCTGAAGGGCCTCTACATCGGGGCTGGTATAGGGAAGATCGGAAAATTTCCAGTTGTCATTCATGATCAGTCCTCCTTGGGATAGATAACGGACAGGGCCGCACGGCTGCGGCAGATATGCTCCCGGATGAAATCCAGCACATCCTGCGGGGTGATGCTGTCGTAAATTTCCGGGAAGCGCAGGGGATCAAAGTGCTGGAAGCAGCCCTCCACCAGCGAAATAGCGATGGAATCGAAGGAGTTGAGACCCTTCAGGAGGCCCCGAAGTTTCCCCGCTTCATCCGCTGCCAGTAGTCGGATCCAGACCCTCACGGGTCAGGCGTCGGGCCTCCTCCAAAATGGCCTCCATCACGGCAGCGGGATCGTTGCTGTCGCCGCCGGCGTAGGCGTAGGCTGCACCGGGCAGCAGGTCGAAGGAACTGCCGAAGGAGCCGTTGATAAGGCCCTGACTGTACAGCCGGGAGAACAGGGGACTGGAGTCCCCATGAGGATATCGCAGGCCAGATCCCCAGGATGTCCCAGCGCAGCCGCTGCTCTCCCTCCGGGGGAGCAGGGGCATTTGAAGCCCACCAGAAACGACGGCATGGATACCTCCATCCGGCAGGAGGTCTCCGACTGAGCGGGGGTGTCTCCCTCGCTGCCGCCGTAGTCACGGGGGATATCCGGGCCGCTTTCCGGGGCAGGATTTCCTCCGCCGCCCGGAACACTGCCTCGGCGTCCAGATCGCCCACCGCCACCAGACACATATTGGCAGGGGTATAAAAGGCCTTGTGGCAGCGGTACAGGGTCTCGGCAGTGATGTGGGAGATGCTCTCCACGGAGCCGGCCACGGGGATACGGGCGGGACTCTCCCGGTACAGGGCCTGCAGCATCCGCTTATAGACCTGCCACTCCGGGTCGTCCTCGATCATGCCGATCTCCTGAGCGATGATGCCCTGCTCCTTGGCCACGCTCTCGTCGGTGAAGTAGGGCACCGACACAAAGGACAGCAGCTGCCGCAGATTCTCGTCAAAATGCTCCGTGCAGTCGAAGTAGTAGGCCGTCATGGCATTGCTGGTAAAGGCATTGGGCTCGGCGCCATTTTTGGCCATCTCCTGCATGGCGTTTCCGTCGGCGGTGTCGAACATCTTGTGCTCCAGATAGTGGGCGATGCCCGCCGGGGTATCCTGCCATGCGCCGTCCTGCTGAAAGCGCAGGTCCATGCCGCCGTAGCGGGTGGCGAACATGGCGTATTTCCGGGTGTAGCCGGGCTTGTGGACCACATAGGCCGGCAGGCCGTTTTTCAGGCGGCGGAAGGTCACCGTCTCGTCAATGCGGGGATAATACATCCTCACGCCTCCTTTCCCTTCAGGAAGTAAATGGTATCCAGCTGCACACTCTGGGCTGCCGCACGGATGCGCTCCGGGGTCACCTGCCGCAGCAGCGCCGCCATCTCCTCCGGGGTCTCCCGGCGGTAGGTGGCTGCCAGCCCCAGATAGTAGTTCTCCAGCGCACCCTGAGAATCTCCCAGTGCCTGCAGGGCGCTGAGCAGGCTCTCCCGTGCCGCCGTCAGCTCCCAGTCCTCCCAGAGGCCCTGCCGGATCTCGTCCAGCTGGCGGAGGATCTCCGCCTCGGCCCGGTCATAGTCCGCCGTCTCGATGCCGGAGGACACCGTCAGGATGCCCTTGGAGCGGACGTAGGTGCTGGAGGCATAGTAGCAGAGGGAGAGCTTCTCCCGGACGTTCAGAAACAGCTTGGAGTTGCTGGAGCCGCCGAACATGAGGTTTGTCAGGATCATGGCGGGCTCGTCATCGGTATCGCAGCGGAAGCCCATGGAGAGCTTGCCCTGCGTCACGTCCATCTCCTCCGTCACCAGTCGGGGCTGGGAGGGAGCGGCGAACCGTCGGGGCGGCTCCGGCTCCGTTTGGGGGCCACGGGTCAGGGAGGAGAAGGCCGTCAGCAGGGCCTCCTCCACCCGATGGCACTCGGCGCTGCCGCAGTAGAACAGCTCCAGCCGGGAGGAGGACATCATCCGCTGGCTGTGAGCGTAGAGCTTCTGGTTGTTGATCATGGCCAGCCCCGCCTGTCACCGAAGCGGCTGATGCCATAGGCCTCCCCGGCGCACATCTCCTGCAAAAAGCCGCAGATCGGCCCAGTCCCGCTTGTCGTTGCGGATGGAGCGGATGGCGTCGGCCAGATTGGCCTTCTCGCCCTCCACATATTCCTGCAGAAACCGGCCGCCACGGGTCACAGGGTCCAGCAGCAGCTCCCCCAGCAGCTCCGCCGCAGGCTCCAGCAGCGGTTCATTCCGGGAGACGAACCGGTCGTCGATAAAGCTGGCCACGAAGCCAAGGCACTGCGTCTCCCCCGCTTGCGGATGGTGGGGCTGATCTGTGCGCCGTAGAGCCGATCCATGGCCGCAGCGAGCTGCTCCATGTCCGGGCAGCGCATGGTGCCGCGGTGCAGCACCGCCGGCAGCAGGGCGTTGTAGGACGCCGTTTCCTTGGCCAGCGGCGTGATGAATTGGGCCGACAGCACCCCGGTTTTGAATTTCCGGGCCGGCAGATAGGTCAGATACACATGGGGCATGAGCTCCCAGCGCTTCACTTCCATGAGATAGGCACCTCCATCGGGTCGTAATCAGGGCTTATTATACCGCAATCTGCATCGATTGAAAAGAGCCAGTTGCCGGAGCGGGGAATTTTATGGGCAAAGGAAGCGGAGCGGACAGAGGGTCCGCCCCGCAGGGGATATAGCTTTAGGAGGGGGAGGTGAGGTCGTCGTCCAGCTTGTGGCCGCAGCTGTCACAGAAACGACTGCCGGGCGTCAGCTGAGCGCCGCAGCGGGAGCAGAAGCGAACAGCCGGAGGTACAGGCGGCACACTCACGGGTGCAGGAGGCACGTCCGGCGCATGGAGTATGGTGGTTTCCGCAGCGGCAGACTGGTCGGCGCTTTCACTGGCCGAAGGTGTCATGGGGGCATCGCCGGAAGGGGTGTTATCCATGGAAATAGGGGCTTGGGCAGGTTCATCGGCAGGGGCGTCGGGGAAGGCTCTGCATCCGGAGCGGTGTCGGGCTGCCTCGGCTTCAGGCACAGGACAATGAGGAGGGAGAGCAGGGGGAGAGAATGTAACCGAGGGCAAAAAGCCCCAGAAGCTGCGGCCCTTCTTCTTAGCGAGATGACCGGCCAGCACGGCAAAGGGAGCAAAAAGAGAATTGTTATCAGCATGACCAGCAGACGATGCCCGATCACCTCGCCGGATGCGGTGCGGCTGGTGGTACGATTCGTTGTGGTATCGGTGGAGCTGGAGGGAACGGGCGGCTCTGATGTGTCGGTATCCGCTGAGGGGTACCGGACGCTGGAGAGCAGGAGCTCAAAATCCCGGTAATGGGGGCCATCGGCGTCTTCGGAAATGTAGAAGAGGTAGAGATAGCCGTTTTCAATGCGGAGGGCATAGAGAAAGGTGGCCTCGAAATCCGTGCCGCTGACATTGGTAGAGGAGGTGATCCGGGCGGTATAGTACTCCACGCCGCCATAGGCTGCGGTGGATATGATGTCGGAGGAGGCGCCAAAGAGGGAGGCAATGCCCTCGGCGGTAAAGGCGGAGTTATCCAACTCCTCTCTGGTGCCGGAGACCTGACCGTTGGAGAGAGCGGCCATCCACAGGTCAACGCTGCCATAGCCCATCATGGAAAAGGCACCGTCCTTCTGATAGGCAAAGGTCTCCCTTTATGTAGCTGGGCATGGTGGAGGGAGCGGCATACTCCTCCCAGTCGGCGGGAATGGTGAATTTCAGGCCGGTCATATAGTCCGTGTAGACCCCCGTCGATAACGGCGGCGTAGGTGGGAAGCAGCAGCATCAGAGTCAGCGCCGCTGCCAGAGCCAGAGCAAGTAGGTGTCGCAGATGTTTCATGGCGGTTCTCCTTTGTATCGGTCGGGAGCAGCGCTCCGCACCGGAGTGACGTGCGATATGTCAAGACGCACGCTTTGGCAGAAACATCCTATCATATAAGGAACAGAAAAGCAATATCATGTCGAAAAAATGAAAAATTTCTAACAGATAGCCCGTGTGAGCTTGATATATTTGCCTGTGAACGTTCGTTCAGCAAGATGATTTGCGGGAAGATTTGATGCTGAGGGGATGCTTTCCGTAAAGAGAACTCGCAAAGCCGCCTGCCGGGAGAGATCTTAACGCCGGCAAATGCCCGCAGATATCCCTTATCAAAGACCACAGCAAAACGCCCCCTTCCGGGGTTCGGAAGGGGCGGCGGTCATGGGGGCATTACTTTCCCGACAGGTCCACGGCATGGCGGATGAAGCTCATAGGCGGTACCGGTCGGGGCAGGGGCATGGTAAAGGTCATCTGAGGCGTTTTCGGCTCAAAGAGGGGCAGTCCGTCGGCATCCGTCATCTCCGGCACGGTAAGGGAGAAGGGACGGGTATCCGGCCCCACCACCTCCACAGTATCGCCGGCGCGGAACTTGTTGCGGAGACTCAGGGTGGCCAGTCCCTCCGGGGTGCAGCCCGTTACCACGGCGCAGATCTGCCAGTCCCGGATATAGCGGGAGTTCTCGTAATACTGGCCGGGAGGGCCGTAGAAAAAACCTGTGGCGTAGTGCCGGTGGCTCATGTGCTCCACCTCATCCCGCCAGACGGGGTCGGCGGGGCGGCCCTGCGCCACGTCGTCGATGACATGGCGGTAAGCACCGGTAACGATGGCGGCATAATAGGCGGATTTGGCCCGGCCCTCGATCTTCAGGCAATCCACTCCGGCGTCCATGAGGTCGTCCAGATGGTCGATCATGCACATATCACGGGAGTTCATGATGTAGGTACCCTTTTCGTCCTCGAACACCGGAAAGTACTCGCCGGGGCGCTTCTCCTCCATCAGAGCGTACTGATAGCGGCAGGGCTGGGCGCAGGCGCCCCGGTTGGAGTCCCGGCCCGTCATGTAGTTGGACAGCAGGCAGCGCCCGGAGTAGCTGACGCACATGGCGCCGTGGCAGAACACCTCCAGCTCCAGCTCCGGGGAGGTGCGGCGGCGGATCTCACGGATCTCGTCCATGCTCAGCTCCCGCGCCAGCACCACGCGGGTGGCGCCCAGATCGTACCACGCCTGGGCGCAGACGTGGTTGGCCACGGACTGCTGGGTGCTGATGTGGCGCTCGCAGCGTGGGGGGCGTATTTCCCCGCCAGCGTGAAGGCCCCCAGATCCGCCAGAATGAGAGCATCCACCCCGGCATCGTTCAGGCGCTCCAGATGGGCGGGGAGGGCATCCACCTCGCCGCTGCGGGGCATGGTATTGACGGTGACGTGGACCCGGACGCCGTGGTCATGGGCATAGGCCACCGCAAGGGGCAGTTCCTCCGGGGAGAAATTCCCGGCGAAGGAGCGCATGCCGAAAGCGGTGCCCGCAAGGTACACCGCATCGGCGCCAGGCCACGGCCATTTTCAGCTTTTTCCCAGTCCCCGGCAGGGGACAGCAATTCAGGCTTTTTTCTCATCATATCCATCAATCCGGGGCGTACATATCGCTGTTGACGAAGGCCAGATGCTCATCATAGGTGCGGAAGAAGTGGCTGACTCCATCCTTGCCGTAGGCAAAGTAGTAGTAGCCGGTGTCGTTGGGATGCACCGCCGCCTTGATGGAGGACAGACTGGGGTTGCAGATGGGGCCGACAGGGGAGGCCGCCGTATTTGTAGGTGTTGTAGGGGCTGTCCAGATCCGTGGAGAACTGGGTATCGTCCATGCCGGCGATGTGCAGGGCATAGTAGATAGTGGCGTCGGACTGGAGGGCGGTGCCGATCTCGGAGTTGTCGCCGCTGAGACGGTTATAGAACACGGAGGAGATGTTGGCACGCTCCTCGTCGTCCCCGATGGCCTCCTTTTCAATGATGGAGGCCAGCGTGACGATCTCACGGAGGCTGTACTGGGAGTTCTCGATATCCGTCAGCAGATCGCCGCTGACACGGGTCTGGAAGTTGGAGAGCAGGCGATCCAGCGCAGAGACGGCGTCCTCCTTGTGGAAGAACTCGTAGGTATCCGGGAAGAGGAAGCCCTCCAGCCGGGTGATGCTGCCCAGATTCTCGTTATCCACAAAGGTGTAGTCGAACACATGGTTCTTGGCGGCCTCCGTCAGGTCCTCCACATTGGACACGTCGCTGTCGGCCAGCAGTTGGATGGTCTCCTGCACGGAGTAGCCCTCCGGGATGGTGACCTTCACCGTCCCGGCCACAGAGGAGCCCTGCTGCATGGAGTCGATGATGCAGTTGTAGTCCATGTCGGTATTGAGCTCGTAGCTGCCGGGCTGGATGGTGTCCTTGGCGTGGAAGAGGGGACTGGTGATGACGAACAGCAGCTTATATTTGATGATGCCCGCCTTCTTCAGCTTGGAGGCGATCTGCCCCACGGAGTCGCCCTTTTCGATCTCCACCGTGGCGGTGAGAGGTGCCTTGTTCAGGGCGCACACGTCATTGACCATGAGCCAGCCCAGTCCCGCCAGCAGGCAGGAGCCCAGCACCACACCGGCGCAGTAGATGGCCCAGAAACGGGCCCGGCGCATTTTTCTTGCGCTGCTTGCGCTGAGTCTGCTGGCGGCGCACCTCGTCGGCGTTCCAGCTGGTGGTCTCGTTGTTTTTGCGGTCTGCCATAGATCGTTGTTCCTTTCTTTATCACATTTTCCCCAGCGCAAATCAGACCGGACAAGATACTTTCCGGGGCGGTGGGGCATAGAATAAGCCAGTGAAGAACAAGTGAGGTGAGGTTCAAGTGTGCTTTGACAACAACAACTGCTCCTGCATCTGGCTGATCGTCATCGTTTTACTGGTGCTCTGCTGCTGCGGCGGCGGACAGAACGAGCGCTGCTGCGGCGGCGGCTCCCGCTGCTCCTGCTGAGGGACATAGGGACAGACACGTACCATAGGGTTCGGCCGAACCGGGACGGGACGCTGCGGCGTTCCGTCCTTTTTTTACGGCAGCAGATCCGCCACACGCTCCAGAACCTCCTGATGGATGTCCTGAATACTGCGGATCCGGCCGTCCCGGTCGCAGCGGATGCGCTGCCAGCCGCACCAGTCCACCACACGGGCGGCGCTCTCCCGGCAGGAGCGGAGATAAGCCTCGTCCTGCTCATGGATGTCGGCATGGGTATGGGTGGCCTCCTCCCGGCGGCGCATCATCTGCTCGGACAGCTCCGTGGGGAGATCCAGGTACAGCACTCGATCCGGGCCGGCAGACCCAGCTTCTGATACTCGAAGTCAAAGAGCCAGTCCACAAAGGGCCGCTGCTGCTCCGGCGGAAGCTTGGAGGTCTGATGGACGGCGTTGCTGGTGGTGTATCGGTCGGCGATGAGCAGCCCGCCCTGCTCATAGTAGCTGCCCCAGTCCTGTTTGTAGGAGGCGTAGCGATCCACGGAGTAGAACACCGACGCGGCGTAGGCGTTGACGTCGCCGGGCTTGTCGCCGAAGGCGCCTGCCCAGATACAGGCGGATCAGCGCCGAGGATTCCTCCTGATACCGGGGAAGGTCAGCTTGCGGTAGGGAACGCCCCGCCGGGTCAGCTCCTGACACAGCAGCTCCGACTGCGTAGCCTTGCCGGAACCGTCGGTCCCCTCAAATACGATGAGCTTTCCCTGCATGGCATAGTCCCTCCCGTTGGCTCGAAAAATTTTATCACACTATTCTACCACAGCTTTCCCCATTTGTCCACATGGGAAACCGGCGTTTACAGAATGGCAAAAACTTGATATAATCACAGAAACGATCCGAGCGGAGGACGAATGGATGCATATTTTTGACATGGACGGGACCCTGATCGATTCCAACGGCATCTGGCGGGAGGTGGACGAGACATTTCTGGCCAAGCGTGGCTTTCCCTACACCAAGGAGTACTATCAGGGGGTGGCGCACACCATTTTCCCGCTGGCGGCGGAGTTCACCAAGCGTTACTGCCATCTGGAGGAGTCCGTGGAGGACATCATGGCAGAGTGGATGGAGATGGCCGGGGACGCCTACGCCACACGGGTACAGGTGAAGCCCGGCGTGCGGGAGTATCTGGATCAGTGCCGCCGCCGGGGGCAGCGGATGATGGTGCTGACCTCCAGTGTTCCGGCCCACTGCCGGGCGGCACTGGGGCATCTGGGACTGATGCCATATTTTGAGGAGATCCTGTTTGCCCACGATCTGAAGATTGAGAAGAAAAGGACCCGGAGATCTTCCGGGTAGCGGCCCGACGCATGGGCGTGGAGCCGGTGGAGTGCGTGGTGTACGACGACTCCGTGGAGGCGTGCCGTGGGGCCAAGGCGGCCGGGATGCACACGGTGGGGGTCTACGATCAGTTCTTTCACGTCTCGTGGGAGGAGATGACACGGGTGTGCGATCGGACCATCCGGAGCTTCACGGAGCTGCTGGAGGATTGAAAAAACGGAATTGCCGAAAGAAGAAACAGGGGAGGGACAGTGGATGCTGCCCCCTCCCCTTTGGCCATACGGACGATAAAAACGAAAACTTACCCACCGTGGACCGGTTCACACCTTACTTCACACCTTACTGTAACGGCTCACGCAGAGGTCATGGTGCAGGGCCACCTGTCCCTCGTCCACCAGCCAGTTGGACAGATGCAGGAAATTGCGCTGGGTGACGCTGATGCGGAAGGGATCATGAGTGTGGATGCCCTCCTGACGGCAGTAGGCATAGAGCCACTGGTCGGCGGTCATGCCGTCGGTGAGACAGCTCAGCAGCCGCCGCCCCTTATCGTGGATGGCGGCGATGTTGGCATCAATGACGGGGCCAAGCTCTGTGACGCTGGTCTTATGGGCCAGCACATAGACCGGGCAGCGGAGACTGCGGAGGGACTCCATCACCGTCAGATCACGGGCAATGTGCATGATGGTGGGCAGCTTGAAGCGCTGCAGCTGCTCCGGCCCCAACAGGCAGTCTGCCAGATAGGCAGTGCCGTCGGGGTGATAAAGCCCATCTGCCCGGCAGAGTGGCCCGGCAGGGGCAGCAGGCCGAAACGGACGCCGCAAAAGTCCAGATGATCGATATCCGGAGAGATGAGAACGTCCGACAGGAAGCATTCCTCCGGAAACATGGACTGGATGGTGCCGTAGGTGAGGGTCTCGTAGTTGGCCCGGAAGGCGGTGGCATCGGCGCAGATGGCGGCCTCGATCATGGGCATGGCGATGGGGCAGCCGTAACGGCAGCGGAGATAGGCGGCGTTGCCCACGTGGTCGTAGTGAGCGTGGGCGCAGAGGATACCCTTGGGGCGCAGACCGTGCTCCTCCAGCAGGGCGGTAAGGCCCTCCCGGTCAGAGGCGGCGATGCCGGTGTCCAGCAGGACAATGTCCGTATCCGTCAGGCGGTAAAGGGGATCAGGGCCGTGGCTCCCACGGCGGCCCATGTATCTTTATGTATGTGCAGCAGCTCCATAAGGCGTCTCCTATCAGTTTCTTTTCGGTGAGATGGTACCATCTTCTGCCGGAAAATGCAAGGCGGGGAGAGAGGACGGAAAAAATTTTTGCTTTTTCCCTCTATGCAAACGGAAAAAATAAGGTAAAATACTCCCAAGTATCACATACGGAGGAAGAGCAATGGACGAACCGAAGTATAAACGGGTGCTGCTGAAGATCAGCGGCGAGGCACTGGCGGGCGAGAAGCACTTCGGCCTGGACTTTCAGGTGCTGGGTCAGGTGGCGGACGTCATCAAGGAGTGCGTGAACATGGGCGTGCAGATCGGCGTTGTCATCGGCGGCGGCAACTTCTGGCGGGGCGTGA
>VOFG01004181.1_pt1 | contig 20329 bp, 30 predicted proteins | sample 5384171 | NCBI WGS metagenome assembly VOFG01 (sample SAMN12384726, study PRJNA508395) | human gut metagenome | isolation source: healthy gut F | host: Homo sapiens
CCATCAGCGGGTCGCCGCCGTCGGAATAGACCGGCTCATAGAGCGATACGGGCGCGGTGATGGCGTCGAGCGCGCTCACGACCTCCTCCAGCGGCAGCCCGAGCGACGACGCGATCTCGCCGTTCGTCGGCTCGCGGCCGTTCTGCGCAGTCAGCGCTTCCTTGCACTGGAGCACCTTGTAGGCCGTGTCGCGCGTGGAGCGGCTGATGCGGATGGGGCTGTAGTCGCGCAGATACCGCCGCAGCTCCCCCGCGATCATCGGCACGCCGTAGGTGGAAAAGCGAACGTCCTTCGTCGTGTCAAAATTTGCGATGGCCTTCAGAAGGCCGATGCAGCCGACCTGAAACAGATCGTCCGGATTCTCTCCTCGGCCCAGAAACCGTTGAATCACCGACAGCACCAGCTTCAGATTTCCCTCCACCAGCCGCGTCCGCGCATTTCGTCCCCCTGCCTGCGCACGCCGGATCAGCTCCATCATTTCGTCGTTGCGCAGCGTTTTCAGCTTCGCCGTATTCACGCCGCAGATCTCTACCTTACCCTGCATACATCTGCCTCCCATGCTTCATAGGGACAGTATTTCCCAAGGAAATTTTTTTGATACAGGGAAAAATTCCCGCATATGTAGGGAAATCGGGAAATTGTCCAAATCGGAACAATTTCCCGTCAGAATTCCGCGCAGGCGTTGACCATAACCGCGCACCGTCGGCACGATCCTGCTTTGCTTCACGAAAACGCGCCGAATTTTTTTTCGCAGAAAAATCGTTTTTCACAGCTGTGGACAAATTGTTGTCAATGTGGAATCCCGCTTGCGGTCTCAGAGTTTTTCACATTGTCAACAGTTTTGTCCACAGAACTTTTTCACAGAGCCGCAGTTGACAAACGGATTATGCCGTTGACATAAGCACCGCGAACATTATGCGAGAAAACAGGGGGGATCTCCTCAAGGGTCAACCCCGGTGCAGCGCAAGGTCGATGGAATAGCCGATCAGCCTTGCAATTTCACGCACTCTGGCGTCGATGTCGCGCGGCGTGACGACCATGCCGGAAATGCAGTTGTGAAAATTGCCGGTTTTTCCGTTTTCGTCCGCAAGTCCCGCCGCGTCCACGACCGTCGGCACGCCGATGGCGAGCACCGGCACGCCCAGCGTCTGTTCGTTGAACGCCGCGCGGCTGTTGCCGACGCCGGAGCCGGGTACGATCCGGAATCCGCCAGCTGCACCGTCGTGCAGACGCGCTCCGGCTCCCTGCGCGGCCAGCGCGTCCACCACAAGCACCATCTGCGGCCGGACTCTCTCCGCTGCTCCGCGCACCAGCTCCACACTTTCCACACCCGTCGTACCGAGCACGCCCGGCTGCACGGCGCTGACATCCCGGAAGCCCTCCAGCCCCGCAAGCCTTGCCGATTTCAGATGCCGCGTGACGATCAGGTTCCGGAGCGTCAGAGGGCCGACGGCGTCCGGCGTGACCGCGTCGTTGCCAAGGCCCGCCACGAGCACGCTCTCGCACCCCGCCGTCAGGCGCCGCAGCTCCGCCGCAAGCGCATACGCAGAGCGCGCAAAGGCGCTTCGCTCCCGGCGCGCCAGCGCGCCAAGCTCAAGCGTCAGATACGTCCCCACGGGCTTGCGGAGCTGCCGCGCGCCGTTTTCATCGAGAATTTTCACAACGGTCGTCCGGATGCCGCGCCGCTCGTTCGTTCTGGCCCAGACGCCGGAAAGCTCCGTCTGTTCGTCTGCGCTGCGCCGCCAAAGCTCCTGTTCCTCCATCGCAAGGTCGGTTCTCGCGTACATATATTGTCACCTCGCGCGTAGTTTGCCTCCATATTTAGCGGCTTATGCGAAATTTTTTTGCAAAAACATGAAAAAAGGGATTGATTTTATGAAACGCACACGGTATAATGTGTTTCTGCATGGAAACGTTGTTTTAACGTTTCGTCAGAAACGCTATTGGAGGAGGTGTAGTCATGCCCAACATTAAGTCTGCCAAGAAGAGAGTTCTGGTTTCCAAGGTCAACAATGAACGCAACAAGATGGACAAGTCCATCCTCAAGACCACTTTGAAGAAGTTTGACGCCGCTGTTGCCGAAGGCAATCATGAGCAGGCCGATAGCGCTTACAAAGCAGCCGTTAAGACCATCGATCAGGCCGTGTGCAAGGGAATTATTCACAAGAATAACGCCGCCCGCAAGAAGAGCGGCATTACCCTGAAACTGAACAAAATGGCCTAATTTCTTGTTCGTTTGAAATCCCTCCGGAGCTGTCCGGAGGGTTTTTCATTTTCCTTGAATTTGCACCGGAGCACTGATATAATAGAATACAGCGGCGGCTTGACTGCCGCTGCCGGTTTCGCAGACAGATACGGCGGCGCGGTGCGTCCGCCGATTTTTTATGGAAGGAGGCGGACGCATGGACGCGCTCACGCTCAGCTCCCCGTCACATGCCTCAGCGGCATCAAGACCGCCCGCGCCGCACAGCTGCAAAAGCTCGGCATCCGGACGCTGTATGACCTGATCGCCTATTTTCCGCGCGATTATGAGGATCGGACACGCATCGCGGAGATCGGCTCTCTGGGCCGGGCGTTCCCGCCTGCTTTGAGGCCATGGTCGTCGCCGCGCCGAAAACCTCCTACATCCGCAAGGGCCTCGAGATCACGCGGCTGACCGTCGCCGACTGCACCGGCAGCCTGCATCTGGTCTACTTCAACCAGCCCTACCTCTCCTCCGCGCTCCATTACGGCGAGACCTACCGCTTCTTCGGCACGTTGCAGGAGGAGCCGTCGCGCCAGATGCAGAATCCGGTTTTCGAGTCCGCGCAGAACGCCGGAGGCGTCACCGGGCGGCTCGTGCCAGTCTATGCGCTGACGGCTGGGCTTTCCAACAACGTCCTGCAAAAGGCCATCCGGCAGGCACTCGACGCCTGCCTCGGCACGCTTCCGGAAATTCTCCCGGAATCCGTCCGGACGGAATATGATCTCTGCGGCGTGCAGTTCGCCTATGAGACCATCCACGCGCCAGCCTCGCGCGAGGCGCTGATGCAGGCGCGGACGCGCCTTGTTTTCGAGGAATTCTTCATTTTCTCCGCCGGACTGCAAATGCTCCGCGACGTGCGCTGTGACGAAAGCGCCGTTCCTGTGACATTTCCGGCGCGGATGCCTTTGAGGCCGCGCTCCCCTTCCGGCTCACCGGCGCGCAGCAGCGCGCGATCCGAGACGTGCTTCGGGACATGGCCTCCGGCCGCCCGATGAACCGTCTGGTGCAGGGGGATGTCGGCAGCGGCAAGACCATGATCGCCGCAGCAGCCGCCTTCTGCGCGGCGAAAAATGGCCTGCAAACGGCGTTTCTGGTACCGACGGAAATTCTGGCGCGGCAGCATTTGCATCCCTGCGCGCGCTCATGTCGTGCTTCTCGATCGAGACCGTTCTCCTGACCGGCTCCATGCCCGCCACCGAAAAGCGCCGCGTCAAAGGAAGCCATCGCCTCCGGCGAAGCCAAGCTGATTCTCGGAACGCACGCGCTCCTGTCCGGCGACGTTGCCTTCCAGTCGCTCTCGGGCTGTCATCGCCGACGAGCAGCACCGCTTCGGCGTTGCGCAGCGCGCGGCTCTGGCGGCAAAGGGACATTCTCCGCATCTGCTCGTCATGTCGGCCACGCCGATCCCGCGCACGCTGGCGCTGCTCGCCTACGGCGATCTGGATATTTCCGTGGTGGACGAGCTGCCGCCCGGACGGCAGACGATCGACACATTCCTCGTCGGAGAGCGCCTGCGCCAGCGCGTTCATGCGTTCCTGCGCCGTCAATGCGCTGAGGGCGGTCAGGCGTACATCGTCTGCCCGGCCATTGAAGAAGGTGAGCTGGAATCCCTGAAATCCGCCGAGGTCTGGGCGCAGACACTCCAGAGCGCTGTATTCCCCGATCTGCGCGTCGGTCTGCTCCACGGACGGATGAAGGGCGCGGAGAAGGACGCCGTCATGAGCGCCTTCGCGCGTCACGAGCTGGATATTCTCGTCTCCACGACCGTCATTGAGGTCGGCGTGGACGTTCCGGACGCGAACGTCATGGTCATTGAAAACGCCGACCGCTTCGGTCTGAGCCAGCTGCATCAGCTGCGCGGACGGGTCGGACGCGGTGAACGCCAGTCCCTACTGCATCCTTTTTCACCTCGAGCCAAAACGAGGAGACGCTCCGCCGCCTCAAGGCGCTGGCCTCCACCAACGACGGCTTCAAGATCGCAGAGGAGGATCTGAAACTGCGCGGCCCCGGAGACTTCTTCGGAAGCCGCCAGCACGGCCTGCCGCTGTTCAAGGCCGCAAACCTTCAGCTGGACATGACGGTGCTCTCACAGGCACAGCGCGCCGCAGAGGCCGCGCTGCACGATCCCGGCTGGCGCACCGATCCGGCCTTTGCACCGCTCCGGGCGCGCATCGACGTGCTTTTCGATTCCGAGCCTGTCGCCCTCAATTAAGGGAACCTCTGAATAAATCCCCGACCGCGGACGACGGATCTTTTCCGCCAATCCTGCGGTTTGAAAAACGAGAAATACATACAGTATTCCATCGTTTTCAAACCTTGTCTTGACGAAAAATCTCTCGCCGTCCACAGAAGCTGATTTAATCAGAGCTTCCTAAGATTCCGCGATATGCCGCACGCTTTTCCGGCGTGCGGCATATACTATATCATCCTATTTTCTGAAATGAGGGAGCTTCATGGCGATCAAGCATTATTTTCTGGGCGCAAACGGCCCGAAGGGCTTTGTTTCTCTTTACAGGAATTCTGTTCGCCCGATTCCGGGAATTTCCTCTGGGTCATCAAGGGCGGCCCCGGCTGCGGAAAATCTACATTCATGAAAAAAGATCGGCAAGGCCGCGGAGGAGTCCGGATTGGACGTGGAATACGTTCTCTGCTCGTCCGACCCGGACTCGCTCGACGGCGTTCTTGTCCCGCAGTGGCACGTCGGCTACGCGGACGGGACGGCTCCGCATGTTCTGGACGTCTCCTTCCCGGCGGCGGCAGGCGCGTATCTCGATCTCGGGCAGTTCTACGACATCGACGCCATCCGGCCGGAGCTTCCCCGTCTACGCGCGCTGACGGAAAAGAATCAGGCGCTTTACCGGGAAGCCTACCGCGCCTTGCGCGAGGCAAAGGCCGTGCACGACGAGATCGAGGCGGTCTACAATCCGCATGTGGACTTCGCCGCCGTCAACGCGCTTGCACAGGCGCACATCGAGCGGCTGAAAAAACAAAAATGCGGATTGTAACCGGCTGAAAAATGTAGTATAATGTTGCCGAAAATAGGGACGGCTCCGCAAAATCGTTTCGGCGGGTCTGTCTGAGAAATCTCTTTTCCGGAGGATATACCAATGAAAAAACCGATCGTATTAGTGATTATGGACGGTGTGGGCAAGGGCGACGGCGGCCCCGGCGATGCTGTCGCGCAGGCTAAGACTCCGACGCTCGACAAGCTGATGGCAACCTGCCCCCATGACGTGGCTCAAGGCGCACGGCACGGCTGTCGGCCTTCCCACCGACGACGACATGGGCAATTCCGAGGTCGGCCACAACGCCCTCGGCTGCGGCCAGATCTATTCGCAGGGCGCAAAGCTCGTACAGGAATCCATTGAGTCCGGTTCGCTCTACGCCTCAAAGACGTGGAAGCTGCTCACCGACAACTGCCTCGAAAACGGCAAGGCACTGCATTTCCTCGGCCTCCTGTCCGACGGCAACGTCCATTCCAACATCTCGCACCTGATCGCCATGCTGAAGAAGGCCCGCGAGATGGGTCTGAAGAAGGTCTACTGTCACATCCTGCTCGACGGCCGTGACGTTCCTGCCACGTCCGCGCTGGAATACGTCGATCAGCTCGAAAAGGTGCTCGCCGGGCTTTCCGACGCAGAGCATGAATACAAGATCGCATCCGGCGGCGGCCGTATGGTCATTACGATGGACCGTTACGAGGCCAACTGGGGTATGGTCGAAAAGGGCTGGCGCACGCATGTGCAGGCCGAGGGCCGTCAGTTCGAGTCCGCCGCGCAGGCCATCGAGACCTACCGCGCCGAGAACCCCGGCATGATCGATCAGGATCTTCTTCCCTTCGTTGTCGCGCATGACGGCAAGCCCGTTGCGAAGATCGAGAACGGCGACAGCGTCATTCTCTTCAACTTCCGCGGCGACCGCGCGCAGGAGATCTCTCTCGCCTTCGACCGCAAGGACTTTGACAAGTTCGACCGCGGCAACTACACCGGCGTCCTGTTTGCCGGTATGCTCGAGTATGACGGCGACCTCAAGATCCCGACCAACTATCTGGTCGAGCCGCCCGTCATCAAGAACACGCTGACCGAGGTGCTCTGCAAGGCCGGTATCCACGAATATGCTCTGTCCGAGACGCAGAAATACGGCCACGTCACCTACTTCTGGAACGGCAACCGCTCCGGCAAGGTCGATGCGAATCTCGAGGTCTATGACGAGATCCCGTCCGACGTCATTCCGTTCGAAAAGGCCCCGGCCATGAAGTCCGTCGAGATCACCGATCACATGATCGACGCCATGGCCTCGCACAAGTTCGAGTTCCTGCGCTGCAACTACCCGAACGGCGATATGGTCGGCCACACCGGCGTCATTCCCGCTGTTATCACCGCGATGGAATGCGTCGATACGGGCCTGTCCCGCATCCTCGAAGCCGCCGACAAGTATGGCTACACCGTCCTCGTCACGGCTGACCACGGCAACGCCGACCAGATGACCGAGACCAAGAAGGGCAAGACCTCCATCCGCACCGCCCACTCGCTCAATCCCGTGCCGTTCATCATTTACGACCCGGATAACCAGTGGACGATCAAGGACGGCAAATACGGCCTTGCGAACGTCGCGCCGACCGTCGTCAAAATGATGGGCCTCACGGCACCCGACTGCTGGCAGCCCAGCATGATCTGAATTTGAACGCCGCATCCCGGCGTTTCCCGTAAATTCTCCGCCGGACACGGAACGCAGCCCGCGTTTTCCGTGTCCGGCCTTCGTGTTGCGGTATTTGTGGAAAATATCACTTGTACTTTCGGGCAAAATGGTTTAGAATGTGTAAATGATTGTGAAGTGTGACTGTTTATGATTTGAAAGGAGGTACTTCCATGATCCGACTGAAAACGGAAAAGGAACGATCGCGGTCGACAGCGACGTTTATACCAACATTGCCGGCTACGCCGCGACCAACTGCTTCGGCGTCAAGGGCATGGCCTTCCGTTCCATGACCGACGGTCTTGTCCATCTGCTCCGCAAGGAGGCCATGGGCAGGGTGTGCGCGTGACCTTCCACGACGGCAACGCCATTTCCATCGATCTGCATATTATTATTGATAAGGGCGTCAATATCTGCGCCATCGGAAACTCCATCATCAGTGAGGTCCGATATTTTGTCACAAAATCCACCGGTACCGAGGTTCGTGCCGTCAATGTCTTTGTGGATTCGATTACCACTTGATGAAATTGCGCCATGTTTCCGGCGTACACGGAGGTGTTTCCATTGAAACAGAAAATTGACGGCGCGCTGTTCCGCCGTATGGTCATCAGTGCTTCCGCTGCCGTTGACCTGAACAAGCAGAAGATCAATGAGCCTCAACGTATTCCCGTCCCCGACGGCGATACCGGCACCAATATGGGCATGACGCTCGGCTCCGCCGCTGCGGATCTGAAAAAGAACGAAAGCCCGACGCTCACCAAGGCCGCGGACATCGCCGCCTCCGCCATGCTGCGCGGTGCGCGCGGCAATTCTGGCGTCATTCTCTCCCTCCTCTTCCGCGGCTTCTCAACGGCTTGGAAGGGCAAGCACGAGGCCGACGGCAGCGACTTCGCCGCCGCGCTCACGACCGGCGTAGAGGCCGCCTATAAGGCCGTCATGAAGCCCGCCGAGGGCACCATCCTGACCGTCTCGCGTCTGACCGCAGCTGCGGCCAGAGATCTTGCCGGGGAAAACGCGGATATCCAGTACGTCCTTGAACAGAGCATTTCCACCGCGCGCTCCGCGCTGGAAAACACGGTCAATCAGAATCCTGTCTTGAAAAAGGCCGGCGTCGTGGACGCGGGCGGCATGGGCTTCTGCATGATCCTCGACGGGATGCTCGCCGCGCTTCAGGGCAATGACATCGTCGCCGACGAGGCTCCGCAGACAAACGAACAGGCCGACTTCGGCATCTTCGACACCGAGGACATCACGTTCGCATACGATACCGTCTACATCGTCCGCAAGAATCCCGACGTCTCCATCGATCCGCTGCGCATCTATCTGGATTCCATCGGTGACAGCCTTGTTATCGGTGAGGACGACGAAGCGTTCAAGGTTCACGTCCATACGAACATTCCCTGGGAGGCGCTCAACGAGTCGCAGAAATACGGTACGCTGGAGCTTGCAAAAATCGAGAACATGCGGATGCAGCATGACGATCTCGCCGCCGGACGCACGGCGCGCTCCACGGACGATCTTGAGCAGATCGAGCAGGAGCTGGAATCCGGCGAGGCCGCACAGAAAAGGCCGAAGCCCTCCAAGCGCTACGGCTCCGTCGCTGTCTGCGCAGGCAAGGGCCTTGCGGGCGTATTCCGCGATCTCGGCGTAGACGAGGTCGTCGAGGGCGGACAGACCATGAATCCCTCCACCGAGGACATTCTTCAGGCCATCGAGCGGACGCCCGCGGAGATCGTTTTCGTCCTTCCCAACAACAAGAACATCATCATGGCCGCAGAGCAGGCCGCTCCCCTTTCGGACAAGACTGTCATCGTCATCCCCAGCAAGACCGTCCCACAGGGCATCACCGCCATGCTGAACTTCGACGCCTCCATGGAGCCGGAGGACAATGTCAGCGCAATGACCGAGAGCCTCGACACCGTCCTGACCATGCAGATCACCTACGCCGCGCGGAATTCTGATTTCGACGGCCACGAGATCCATGAGGGCGATTATCTTGGGCTTGCCGGAGGCGCGCTGCTCGGCACGAGCCGCGACATTACGCAGCTGCTCACGCAGATGGCCGATAAGGTCGCAGAGGAGGGCCAGGAGTTCGTCAACATCTTCTATGGCAGCGATATCACCGAGGCCGACGCTGAGGCCGCGGCGGATATCTTCCGCAAGCACGCGCCGGACGCAGAGGTCAACGTGCTTTCCGGCGGTCAGCCGATCTACTATTACCTCATTTCCGCAGAATAATGCAGATACAAATGCGCCTCCCCTGACGATTTTCCGTCAGGGAGGCATTTTTTACGCTTTTCAGTTTCCGGAGCCGTCTGGAAGGGTCTCGGGCTGAGGCTCCTCCTCGACGGTGACTTCAAGGTTCTGCGGACGCTCGTCCAGCGTCACGGAAACCGTCAGCTCCGCGCCGGCACGGTAAAGGTCTACCTCGACCGTCTCGCCCGCGCGGTGGTCGCGCAGCGCCGCCAGAAGGCCGACGGTGCTTGTCGTGTTCTTCCCGCCGAGGGCAAGAATGATATCACCGGACTGGATACCCGCCTTCTCCGAACAGCTGCCCATCACGACGCTCTCCACGCGCGGGCCGACCGGCAGGCCGTAGTCGCTGGCCGTATCCGCGTCAAGATCGCGCACAGTCACGCCGAGATAGGCGCGGCCCGTCACATAGCCGTACTTTTGCAGATCGTAGACAATGCGCAGCGCATCGTCGATCGGAATTGCAAAAGCCGATGCCCTCGATGGTCGTGCCGCTGGCCGTCTGGCCGGAATACTTCGCGGCGGTAATACCGATCACGTTTCCGTTCATGTCGAAGAGCGGCCCGCCGGAATTGCCGGAATTGATGGCAGCGTCGGTCTGCATCATATTGATGGGCGTCCCGTCCACGTTGATCTCGCGGTCGGTCGCGCTGATATAGCCGTGCGTCATCGTAAAGGTCAGCTCGCCCAGCGGATTGCCGATGGCGACGACCTCCTCGCCGACGGCCACATCGCCGCTCTGCGCGATGGCGGCGGTCTGAAGGCCCTCCGCCTCGATCTTCAGCAGCGCAACGTCGCTCATCTTATCGCCGCCCGCCACCACCGCATGGTATTCCTGTCCGTCATGGGCGCGACCTTTACGGAGTCCGCGCCCTCGACCACATGGTAATTCGTCACGATATAGCCGTCCTCCGAAAGGATGATGCCCGTTCCGGAGCTGGAAAGCGGCGTGCTCTGGCCGAAAACGTTCGTCTTGCTCTTGGAGAGAATGCCGACCACACAGCCGACGTTTTGCTGGTAGACCTGCCCCGGCGTCAGGCTCTTGTCACCGGAATTGGAGAAAAGCTCCTCCGGCAGCGGCGCGGAAACGATCCGGTAAGGAAGCTCCGCCTCTGCGGACGCGGGCGTCTCCGTCTGCGCAGCCTCCGGCTCCTTCTCTGTCTCCGGCACATCCTGCTCGGCAAGCGTCGTCTGCGCCTGCTGGGCCTGCTGCGCCTCGTTCATCTGGCTGATGGCGCGGATCGCCGCCGTCAGCGCGGAGCCTCCGAGCGCCGCGACCAGCGCGACAGCCGCAAGCAGCAGAAAGATTTTTCTCCTTGTTTTTTATCCGGTATAGAGGCGCGGTCGATATCCGTCTGCGCAGCCTCCGGCTCCGCTGTCTCCGGCTGTGCCGGACTTTGCATCGGCTGCGGCTGCGCCATTTCGTCCTCTGATTCCAGCGTATAGCGCATTTTATCGTTGTTTTCGTCCATCTGCATCTGCTCCTTCCCGCCGCACTTCAAAAATCGAAATCGCGGCGGAGATTGTGAAAGTGGGCGGATGCCTGCGCTCCATGCGCGTGAGATCACACATTCGCCTCTATTCAGAGTTATTCTACCTGATTTTTTCAAAAAACATCAACCGAAATTTCTTTCCAGTTTTGTCCTTTACGCAGACGCTGCTCAGCGCTGCTCCATCAGATAAAGCTCCGCGCGGCGGTCGATGGCCTGCGCGGCCTCTTCCTCTGTGCAAGCGCCGTCAAAAAAGCGCGCCGCCTCCTCGGTAACGATCTCGTACAGCGTGCGGTCGCCGCCTCCCTCAAAATGGTCGGCCCGCGCGATCATCGCCAGCAATTCATCGTAGGCCTTGTTGGTTTCCTCAATGTCCGCTTTCCAGAAGCCAAGCTCTTCTTCGCTCAGGTCGGGCGGCACGTCCCGCGTCGCTGTAACGCCAGAGTATGTCGCAAAGCACCTTCCGCACCGGGATACACCACACGACATCCACGTCCTCCTCACTCCCGGCCTTATACTGAACGCAGGCGCGCTTCTGCATCGGAAGCGAAAACGCCTCGCGCAGCAGCAGCTCCGCCGCCGCGTTGTTCTGGCAGCCGCTCGTGATCGCCAGATACGATTCACCGCGTACACCGTAGCCGTCCTGCGCGGAAAACGGCAGCGGCTGGATGGTCACGCCCGGCTCGTCGCCGTTCAGGCGCTCATAGTGTTCGTATTCGCGCAAGATACAGAGCGGCTCATATAACTCGATCGTGCGGAACATCTGTTCTGCCGTCGCGGCCTCGAATTCTACCGGGAACTGCCTGCAAAAGTCGAGGATCTCATAAAAGCGCGCCTGCGTGAAATTTGCTGTCCCCGTCGTGAGATCGACAAATGCCGAAAGGCCGTCGTTCATAAACCAGTTCATCGCGATCTCCCGCGTCGTCCAGCCGTAGCCCTCCGGACAGTATGGACGGAAGATCTCGTCGAACTGCGCCACCGTCTCGATCTTTTCCGCCTGTCTAAGCACGCGCTCCGGCGCGGAGAACGCTGTCAGTGTAAAGCCCGGCGTCAGGAAATACACATGTCCGGAAAGCGCGCCCAACCGAAGGACGTTCTCAAAATACGCGCTCTCTGCGCAGAGGCTGTCCACCAGCCCGTCCAGCTCCGCCAGATAGCCCTTTGCGGCCAGCAGCTCCAGCCGCGACCGGTCATAGCCGCACCAGATCACGTCTGAAGCTTTCCGGCTCCCATCGCCGTCAGAAACTCCGTCTCCGACGCATACTGCACCGTTTCCACGGTCAGCTCCGGATGCGCAGCCTCGAAATCCTTTAGCCGCGAAGCGATCAAGCCGAGATCGTCGCCCCAGCATGCCACGCGCAGATTTTGCGCCTCCGCAGCATCCGCCGCCTCTCCCTGCGGCGCAGAAATATCCGCAGCATCCGGCGTCTGCGGCGCCGCACTGCTCTGTTCCGCTTGTGCAGGCGGAGCCGGCTCCGCCGTCTGCTGTGCTTCCTTTTTTCCGCACCCCGCCGCTGTCAGCAGCAGGAGCGCCGCCAGAAAAATACAAATCCATCTGTTTTTCATGCCGCGTCTCCTTTTTTCAAATTCTGATGCTATTCTATCAGTGGGATGTGTCAGAGTTGTGTCACAGATGTGCGCAGCTCGAAAACTTTCCATTAAAGAAAAAGCGCCTGCTTTTTGCAGGCGCTTTCAACTTCGATTCAATAGTCAACACGGACGAGGCACAGGCCCTGCGGTGGAGCCGTCGGCCCGGCAGGCGGCGGTCTCTGGCCTCCAGGATCTCCGACACCTGCTGCGCGGTCATGCTTCCCTTTCCGACCTCCAGCAGCGTGCCGACCAGAATACGGACCATATTCTGTAAAAAGCCCGTTCCGTGGAAGGTCAAATAGATGTAGTCCCTGCGGCGGCGGATGTCGATGGAATCGACGATGCGCACGGTCGATTTCTTCATCTGCGGGTTGGAGCAGAAGCTCTTATAATCGTGCTGTCCCTGCAAAACCAACGCCGCCTCCTGCATTGCCTCGATATCCGGCTGAAAATCCAGCGTCAGGACATATTTGCGGTCAAAGACCGGCTTTGCCGGACCGGCGTAGCAGGTATAGCAGTAGGTCTTGCCGACGGCCTTATAGCGCGCGCGTGGAAGCGCTCGGACGCTTCGCGCACCTCGGCGACGCAGATATCCTCCGGCAGATAGCGGTTCAGATAGTCGCGTATCTCCTCCGGCGTCTTATCCGGCTCCTCCAGAAAGAAATTCGCGGTCATCGCTTTCGCGTGGACGCCTGCATCGGTGCGTCCCGCGCCGATCACATCCACCGGCGTGCCGCACATCCGGGAGAGCACGGTCTCCAGCTTTCCCCTGTATGGTATCGCGGTCTGGCTGGTGCTCCCAGCCGTAATAGCGCGTTCCGTCGTAGGAAAGCGTCATTTTGTAGTTTTTCTTCATGCTTCCGTGCCGTCCTGAAAGGGAATGGTGAATCTGCAAACGGGATAATTGGAGCAGCCCCAGAACTTCTGCCCCTTCCGCGGGCCGGACTGTCCGGTGCGGAGCACCATCCGCGCACCGCAGCGCTTGCAGGTCGGGATCTTTTCCCTGCCGGCACGCTCCGCATGACGCTGCGCGGCCGGGCGCATGTCCAGCTCCAGCGTATCGAAGCGGAGCGCCGTGCAGTGCGCCTTCTGCGCGATCTCAATGGCCAGCGCGTCGTAAAGCCGACGCAGCTCCGCCTGCTCCATTCCGGCGGCCAGCCTCCGGCGAAGGTATTCCTCCGGCGCAGCGCCTACCCCTTTTTCGGAACGCCTCCAGGAAGCGTTCACGGTCGCTTTCGGCTGTTTTTTTCGGGTACATCGTTCTACCCCCTTTTTTCTTTTTTTCCATTATACACAAAACGCGCGGAAAAATCTACTCCGGCAAATGCCAAAAAGACTTGACATTTGCCTCCACTGTACTATTGTATTAATGTCTTGGTACAGTAATTCAAAAAAGGAGGCGTTTGAATGCCCTGGGACTTTGACGCGAATCGCCCGATCTACACGCAGCTCACCGAGCGGCTGCGCCTGCGCATCGCCTCCGGCGAGTACCCGCCGGGCGGAAAGCTGCCCGCTGTCCGGGAGCTGGCTGCCGAGGCCGGTGCAAACCCGAACACCGTCCAGCGTGCATTTGCCGATCTCGAGCGCGAGGGGCTGATCTACACGCAGCGCACCTCCGGCCGCTTTGTGACGGAGGACCCTGCCGCCATAGACACGGCGCGCAAGGCGCTTGCCGAGGAAAAGATCGACGTATACCTCGGCGGTATGCGTTCGCTCGGATATACCGCCGGAGAGTGCGGTCGAGCTGGCGGCCGAGGCCGCCAAAACAAGAAAAAGAGGAGGAATGACCCATGCCTATTTTGCAATGTCAGGGCCTGACAAAATACTACGGCGGTGTGCTGGCGCTGGATCACGCCGACATTGCCATTGAGCCGGGACAGATCGTCGGTCTGCTTGGCCCGAACGGAAGCGGCAAAACGACGCTCATCAAGCTGGCGAACGGCCTTTTGCAGCCGACGTCCGGCAGCATTCTGATTGACGATATGACGCCGTCGCCGAAAACACACGCCATCGTTTCCTATCTTCCGGAGCGCATCGCGCTGACGGACTGGATGAACGTGCGGCAGCTCATGGACTTCTACGGCGATTTCTACGCCGATTTTCAGCGGGAAACCGCGGAGCAAATGCTTGCGCAGCTTCAGCTTCCGCTTGGCCAGACAGTCCGCCAGATGTCCAAGGGCACACGCGAAAAAGCTTCAGCTGATCCTGACCATGAGCCGGAAAGCAAAACTCTATCTGCTCGACGAGCCGATCGGCGGCGTTGATCCGGCCACACGCGACTATATCCTGCACACGATCCTGTCCAACTATAATCCGGAGGCAGCCGTCGTGATCAGCACGCACCTGATCACGGATGTAGAGAGCATCCTTGACAGCGTTATTTTCCTGAATCAGGGCAAGGTCGTGCTCCAATCCACCGTGGACGATATCCGCGAAACGCGCGGCAAATCCGTGGACGCTTATTTCAGGGAGGTATTCCGATGCTGGGAAAACTGATGAAACATGAATTCCGCGCGACGGCGCGGCGGATGCTGCCGCTGTTTCTGGTGGTCGTCCTGTTCTCCTGCTTCCTGCGCATCAGCACAGCCGTGATCGACCACAGCACGCGCTCCCTCCCGACCATTCTCCACATGCTCAACGCCCTGCTCTGGGTGCTGTTTGTACTTCTGCTGATTGGCTGCGTCGTCTTTGCGGTCGTGGTGATGGTCAACCGGTTTTATAAGAATCTTCTTACCGACGAGGGCTATCTCATGTTTACCCTCCCGGTCAGCATCCACAAACTGCTCTGGTCGAAACTTTTGGTCTCCTCTGTGTGGTTCCTTGCGGCATTCGCCGTGGACGCGCTTGCACTCGGGATCGTCCTCTTTGAGAACGTCAGCTTTGCTTCGATCCCCGCATTTTTTCAAAGATGTTCAGGACATCTTGAAAAAGCCAGTACGGCTTCGACGCGGTCGCCTTCGTGCTGGAATACCTTGCACTGATGTTTGTCTCACTGCTGGCCGCTTGTCTGGACTTTTACGCGCCAATCGCCGTCGGCCACAGCTTTGCCAATCATAAGACACTCCTGTCGGTCGTATTCTTCTTCGTGTTCAACACCGTCTGGCAGATTCTCGGGCTTTTTCGGCATCGCGGGTGTGCTGGCGGCTGAATCCTCCGCAGACGATGTGCTCCGCTTCATACACACCGGAATGCTCAGCGGCATTTCGTCAGTCGCTTTCATGGGCGCGGTCATGTATGTCATAACGTGGCTCATGCTGAAAAAGCGGCTCAATCTGCAATAAGCATCACAGCCGGAGGGGATACCCTCCGGCTGTACAACAGCGTAAAAATCAGCCGCAGCGAAAGCTGCGGCTGATTGCATGTACAGTTCTTAGGAAGCTCTGATTAAATCAGCGGCTGTGGACGGCGAGAGATTTTTCATCAAGACAAGGTTTGAAAAGCGAGGGAATACTGTATGTATTTTCGTTGTTCAAACCGCAGGATTGGCGGAAAAGATCCGTCGTCCGCGGTCGGGGATTTATTCAGAGGTTCCCTTATTTATTCTGGAGCTTCGCGTCGATGGCAGCGGCAGCCTTCTTGCCTGCGCCCATGGCGAGGATGACGGTCGCAGCGCCGGTGACGGCGTCGCCGCCGGCAAAGACGTTCTCACGGGTGGACATTTCGTTCTCGTCAACGATGATGCCGCCCTTCTTGTTCGTCTCGAGGCCCGGCGTCGTGGAACGGATCAGCGGGTTGGGGCTGGTGCCGAGGGACATGATAACGGTATCGACGTCCAGCACGAACTCGGAGCCTTCAATGGGGATTGGACGGCGGCGGCCGGAGGCGTCCGGCTCACCAAGCTCCATCTTGATGCACTTCATGCCGTTTACGCGGCCATCCTCGCCGCCGAGGATCTCGACGGGGTTGGTGAGGGTCATGAACTCAATGCCCTCTTCCTTGGCATGGTGCTGCTCTTCAAGACGGGCGGGCATTTCCGCCTCGCCGCGGCGGTAGACGATATAGACCTTTTCGGCGCCCATGCGCTTGGCGCAGCGGGCGGCGTCCATGGCGACGTTGCCGCCGCCGACAATCGCGGCAGCCTTGCTGACCAAGATCGGCGTATCGCTCTCTTCCTTATAGGCCTTCATCAGGTTGATGTGGGTCAGAACTCGTTTGCGGAGCAAACGCCCTTCAGCTCTTCACCGGGGATGTGCATGAACATCGGCAGGCCCGCGCCGGAGCCAACAAAGACGGCCTTGAAGCCCATCTCCTCAAACAGCTCGTCGATCGAGAGCACCTTGCCGATGACCATGTCGGTCATGACCTCGACGCCCATCGCCTTCAGCTTTTCGACCTCGTTGGCAACAATCGCCTTCGGCAGACGGAACTCGGGGATACCATAGACCAGCACGCCGCCTGCGGTGTGGAGCGCTTCAAAGATCGAGACCTCGTAGCCCTTCTTTGCAAGCTCGGACGCGCACGTCAGGCCCGAAGGACCGGAGCCGACCACGGCGACCTTGATGCCGTTGGACGCAACCTTCTCGGGCATGGCGTTCACATTCTCACGATACCAGTCGGCGACGAAGCGCTCGAGTCTGCCGATGGCAACCGGCTCGCCCTTCACTCCGCGCACGCACTTGCTCTCGCACTGCGTCTCCTGCGGACAGACACGACCCGACAGCGCGGGCAGCGCGTTCGTGGAGGTGATGATCTCATACGCGGCGGCAAAATCGCCCTCCGCGACCAAGTCAGGGATCTGGATGTTGACCGGGCAGCCTTCGACGCACTTCGGCTTCTTGCACTGCATGCAGCGCTGTGCCTCTTCCATGGCCATTTCCGGCGTGTAGCCGAGGGTAACTTCCTTTAAAATTATGGTTACGGACGTTGGCGTCCTGCCCGGCATCGGAGTCTTGGTCATCTGCATATTCGCCATTTTCGTATCCTCCCTTACTTAATCAGCTCTTCCGCCATCTTCTGCATACGGCACTTGTGGCTCTCGCGCACCTCGGCCTCGCGCTCACGATAGACGGTGTTGCGATTCATAAGCTCTGCAAAGTCGACCTTGTGGCCGTCGAAGTCCGGGCCGTCGACGCACGCGAACTTAACCTCGCCGCCGACGGTCACGCGGCAGCCGCCGCACATACCGGTGCCGTCGACCATGATCGGGTTCAGGGACACGATGGTCTTGACGCCGAACGGCTCCGTGGTCTTGGAGACGAACTTCATCATCGGGATCGGGCCGATGGCGAGCACTTCGTCATACTGCTGACCGGACTCGAGCAGCTGCTGGAGCTTGACGGTGACAAAGCCCTTTTCGCCGTAGGAGCCGTCGTCGGTCATGAGGTACAGATGGTCGCAGGCGGCCTTGAACTCGTCTTCCAGAATGACGATGTCCTTGTTGCGGAAGCCGATGATCACGTCGACCTCAACGCCCGCCTCCTTTGAAAGCCTTCGCCGACGGATACGCAATCGCACAGCCAACGCCGCCGCCTACAACACACACGCGCTTCTTGCCCTCAACGTCGGTGGCTTGCCCAGCGGGCCGACGAAGTCCTGAATATAGTCGCCCTCGTTCAGGCTGCCGAGCAGCTCGGTGGACAGGCCGACCTTCTGGAAGATGATGGACACCGTTCCCTTTTCGCGGTCATAGCCCGCAATTGTCAGGGGAACGCGCTCCGACTTGTCGTCCACGCGGAAAATGATGAACTGACCGGCCTTTGCCTTTGCGGGCAACGAACGGAGCCTCAATTTCCATCAGTGTGACGGCGGAGTTGAGTTCTTTCTTACGCACGATTTTGTACATAGCTTTTCATCCCTTCAAGTTATTCAAATATCAAATTTGAAAAGTCCCATACGCTTTTTATTATATCATGTCCTTTTGCAGGTTGCAAACCCATTCGCTCTTTTTTTCCGGATTTCCGATCGTAATATTTTCCTTTGCAGCGAAATTCCATGAAAAACCGTCGGCAAGCTCCCCTGCCGTGACCGGCTCCGCCGTCGGACGCAGCCCGGAAAGCTGCGCGAGGCAGCCGAGCAGCGCCTCCGGCGTATAGCGCTCGCGCAGCGCGCCCATGTCGAGATCGTGCTCCCGTTTGGAAAGCCGCCGTCCGTCCGACGCAACCAGCAGCGGCACATGATAATACTCCGGCGTCGGCAGTCCGAGAAGCCTTTGCAGATAGATCTGACGCGGCGTGGAGGAAAGCAGATCTCTGCCGCGCACGATCTGTGTCACGCCCGCCTGTGCATCGTCGGTCACAACTGCCAGCTGATAGGCATAGACACCGTCGGAGCGGCGTATGATAAAGTCGCCGCATTCGCGCGCAAGATTCTCGCGGTATTCCCTTGAAGCCCGTCGTGAAAGGTGAACTCCTCGTCCGGCACGATCAGCCGCCATTCCGTTCTGCGCGTTTTCCCGGCGCGTTCTTCCTCCGTCAGATTCCGGCAGGTTCCCGCATAGATCACATTGCCGTCCGAAGCATGCGGCGCGGAGGCCGCGTGCAGCTCGCCGCGTGAGCAGTAGCACGGATAAACAAGGCCCATCTCGCGCAGACGCTCGAAGCGCTCCCGATAGGCCTCCGTCCGGCGGCTCTGCGGCGTCTGCTCTGTGTCCCAATCCAATCTGAGCCACCGCAGATCATCCTTCAGCTGCTCCGCATACTCCGGCCTGCACCGGTCCGGGTCGAGGTCCTCAATGCGCAGGACCATAGTTCCCCCGACGCTCGGACAGAAAGCCATGCCATCAGCGCAGAAAACACGTTTCCCAGATGCATCCGTCCGCTTGGACTCGGCGCAAAGCGTCCGACGACCTTCATACGCATCTCCCTCTCTTTTTTATTGTAGCACGCCGTGCGCTGTGATACAATATGAATGAATGGAGGTTGAACGCATGAAGAACTTTTTCGGCCATCTGAAAACCGTCGCGCACCACCGGCATCTGGTCATGATAGGCTGCTTCCGCGTCGGGCTTTACCGGCAGGGTCTGACGCACGACCTCTCCAAATACTCGCCTATCGAATTCTGGACGGGCGTGCGGTACTATCAGGGCACACGCAGCCCGAACACCGCAGAGCGTGAGGACAAGGGGGCTACAGTGAGGCGTGGATGCACCACAAGGGCTGTAACCGCCATCATTTTGAATACTGGACGGACCTTTCACCCGTGACGCGCGTCTACGAGCCGGTGGAAATGCCGCGCCGCTATCTCGCAGAAATGGTCATGGACCGCATTGCCGCCTGCAAGACCTATCAGGGCGCGGCCTCCACACCTACGCCTCGCCTCTCGCCTATCTCGAGCGCGCAAAAGAATCGCGCTTCGTGCATCCGAACACCATGGCGCAGCTTACATATCTTCTGACGATGCTGAAGGAACGCGGCGAAAAGGAGACGTTCCGCTTTTATCCGTGAAGTCGTACTAAAAGGCAAGCCGTTTGGTTGACATATTTGTTGTTTTGGCGTCGCGTTCAGATGAAGCTCTTAATTTTTGTGAATTCTCCACAAAAATATACATCATTTTTTCAATTTCCGGCACTAGCTGTTTCCAGAAAAACGTCGTATAATTAAGGTATGATTTCCCGCCCTCAGCGGGAGAAATAAAAAGGAGGAAACTATGAAGAAATTAGTAGCGCTTCTCCTCGCTGTCCTGATGGTCTTTGGTCTTATGACCACGGCCTTCGCAGCAGAGGGAGAACTCGCAGGCAAGACGGTCATCCTGCACACCAACGACGTGCACGGCGCCGTGGGCCTGTACGCAAAGGTCGCAGCCCTGAAAAGGATTATCAGGCCAAGGGCGCTGACGTCATTCTTGTGGACGCCGGCGACTACATCCAGGGTGGTTCCCTATGTCAGCGATTCTCAGGGCAAGACCGCGATCGAGCTCATGAACGCTGCCGGTTACGACGTCGCAACCTTCGGCAACCATGAGTTTGACTACGGCTATGCAAAACCTCCAGACGATCGCCAAGGACGCCAAGTTCAAAATGATCGGCAACATCCGCTATAACGGCAAGCTTGCCTTCGACGCCACCTATGTCGTTGAGACCGCGGGCGGCCTCAAGATCGGCTTCCTGGGTCTCACCACT
>VOFG01000097.1_pt1 | contig 20309 bp, 15 predicted proteins | sample 5384171 | NCBI WGS metagenome assembly VOFG01 (sample SAMN12384726, study PRJNA508395) | human gut metagenome | isolation source: healthy gut F | host: Homo sapiens
ATGGTGAACCCCACGACGAGCGTAAAGAGCACCATGCCGATGACGTAGTCCCAATAGAAAAGTTCGTAGCGCCAGCTCTTCGAAGCCAGCTTCTGGGTGTTGCCCCACGATCCCCAGCACATCATCGTGATGAAGCAGAAAAGCACTGCGAGGGCGTAACTGTTGACGATAAACATAGGTTGTAGTTTTAAGATGAACGCAATTCGTTCGCACTCGTTCTACGAAACCGGCAAAAACCGCATTACAAGCCTTGCGCAAACGTTTGTACAAAAATAGATAAAAAATCCGAACTTCCAACATTCCGCCCGATTTTCCCTCGGCGGAACGCTGAAAATCCGGCTACGGGAAACCGCCCGCGAAGTGCGAATCCACCCCGATGAATGCCGCCGGCAACGAAAAGCCGCGGGAACGAATGTTCCCGCGGCCGTAACCGGAAGACGGCGGTTCGAGACCGCGGATCGTCCCCTAAATTGAGTTACAAGGGTTTTGGTTGAAGTGGCGATAATCCGTGAAGCCATTACAATCCCTGCCGAAGCCAAATCCTGACGCCGCTACGTTACTTGTTCGTAACCATGCCCGAAAATGCGACAAACGGGTACGAATAGCGAAACAAGGCTCTAAGGAATAGTGAGTTATCCATAACTCATGCGAAAAATCAGGTTACGGAAAAAGATTGCGCCGTTCCTCCCCGTTTTGCGTACCAACACCGGACTCTTCACCAACTAATTTTGAAACCCAAAAATTAAGGACAATGAAGAGTACATTTTCAGTAATCTACTACCTCAAGCGTCAGGTAGTGAAAAAGGACGGGACAGTTCCCGTCATGGGACGCATCACGGTGGACGGCAGCCAGACACAGTTCAGCTGCAAACTGACTGTCGATCCGAAACTGTGGGACACCAAAGGTGGACGTGTCACGGGCAGAAGCACGGCGGCACTCGAAACGAAACCGTATGCTTGACAAGATGCGGGTACGCATCAACAGGCATTATCAGGAAATCATGGAGCGTGACAACTTCGTCACGGCGGAGAAGGTGAAGAACGCCTTTCTCGGACTGGAACACCGCTACCACACGCTGATGCAGGTGTTCCGCCAGCACAACGAGGACTACGAGAAGCAGGTGGAGGCAGGCATGAAAGCCAAAGGCACGCTGCTGAAGTACCGCACCGTTTACAAGCACATGCAAGAGTTCCTCGACATCCGCTACCATGTGAAGGACATCGCCTAAAAAAGAGCTTACCCCGGCTTTCATCTCCGACTTCGAGATGTTCCTGCGCACGGACAAGCACTGCTGCACCAATACCGTGTGGCTGTACGTCTGCCCGTTACGGACGATGGTATTCATCGCCATCAACAACGAGTGGCTGACGCGCGACCCGTTCCGCGAGTATGAAATCAAGAAGGAGGAAACAACACGCAGTTTCCTGACCAAAGATGAGATCCGCCTGCTGATGGAGGGGAAACTGAAAAACGCCAAACAGGAATTGTACCGCGACCTCTACCTGTTCTGCGCCTTCACGGGGCTGTCGTTCGCGGATATGCGCAACCTTACGGAAGAGAATATCCGCACCTACTTCGACGAACACGAGTGGATAAACATCAACCGCCAGAAAACGGGCGTGGTGTCCAACATCCGCCTGCTCGACATCGCCAACCGCATAATCGGCAAATACCGGGGACTGTGCGGGGACGGCAGGATATTTCCCGTTCCGCATTATAACACGTGCCTTGCCGGTATCCGTGCCGTCGCCAAGCGTTGCGGCATCACCAAGCATATCACGTGGCATCAGAGCCGCCACACGGCAGCCACGACGATATTCCTCTCCAACGGTGTTCCCATCGAAACGGTCAGCTCCATGCTCGGACACAAGAGCATAAAGACGACGCAGATTTACGCAAAGATAACCAAAGAGAAGCTCAATCAGGACATGGAGAACCTTGCCGCAAGATTGAACGGCGTCGAGGAATTTGCAGGTTGCACCATCTAAAAAGAAAAGCCATGAAACGTGACACAATCATCATCGAGGACAAGGCAGTCAGCGTAACCGGTAACGACGTGTGGATGACCGCCACCGAAATAGCCGGATTGTTCCATACGACCGTCCCGGCAGTGAACGCCGCCATCAGAGCCGTCCGCAAGTCGGACGTGCTGAACGACTACGAGGTGTGCCGCTACATGCAGCTTGAAAACGGGCTGCACGCGGACGTGTACGCCCTTGAAATCATCATCCCGGTCGCTTTCAGGGTGAATACCTACAACACCCACCTGTTCCGCACATGGCTGGTGGGAAAGGCACTCTCACAAGAGAAACGGCAGACATACGTGATGTTCATACAGAACGGAAAAGCCGGGTATTGCTGATTGCACATACCCCATAAGACAAGTAAACGGGTAGCACCACAAAAGGTGTCACCCGTTTACTTTTTTTTTCATGAACCGCCTCACTCCAGCGGCTTGCGGTAGTTCGCTTCCAGTACCCCGCGCAGCCCCGTTTCCGGGTAAAGCACCTTCCCTCCCAAAAGTATGAAGGGCAACACGCGGTTGTTGCGGTATTCCTGCAAGGTGCGCCGGCTCACACGGAGCAGTTCCGACACCTCGCCGTCCGTCAGGTAACGTTCCCCGTCCAGCGGAGGACGGTAGCTTTCCAGAAATGCGGACAGCCATTTCGAGCCTTTGCGCATATCCTGCACCACAGAGGCTATCGGCTCGTCTTCCATCGTAAAAACATCGTTGTTCTCGTTCATCATAACTTCGGATTCAGTGGGTGAATAAATCAAATCATCTGCCGTGCGGATAGAGCGTGCCGACAAGCGGTATCAGCCGCTTCACCTCCTCTGGCTTGTAATAGAACCTGCGGTTTATCTGCGAGTAGCCGATAAGCCGCCTGTCACGCAGCGTCTGCAACGTGCGCGGGCTTATTCTCAACTGCCCGCAGACCTCCTCGCCCGTGAGCCATCTTTCCATGCGCCCCGTGTCGCTTTTGCGCCTCAGGGCGGCGACCTTCTCCGAGAGTGCGCCGAATGCCGCCACCATCATCTCGAAAGTCTTTTTCTCGATAGATACTATTTCCATATTCATGTCATTTAGAGTTTGCCGCAAAGGTAACGAAACGGCATACAAGACGTATCGTTTTCCGCTGAAAGGCTGCCTGTTGCGCCGTTTGACCGGGTTACGGAGCCATCTTCCGCAAAAATCTTACGTGAGTCACGTAGTGAGTTGTTAAAGCCCCTTTTGTTTATTGCCGAATTTTGTCGCAGAAACAAAAAGAAAGGACTGAACATGAAAGTGATAACAATGGAAAGTTCCGCCTACAAGGAGATGATGGCGCAGATTGCGAACATCGCAGGGTACATCCGCGAGGCAAGGGACGAGAAGAAACGGAAGCGGGAAACCGAAGACAAGCTGCTTGACACGGCACAGGCGGCGAAGATGCTCAACGTGAGCAAGCGCACCATGCAGCGTATGCGCACCGACCACCGTATCGAGTATGTGGTGGTACGCGGAAGCTGCCGCTACCGCCTTTCCGAGATACTGCGGCTATTGGAGGACAACACAGTAAGGAACGAGGAAGGGACAATAGACACCCTGTTCCACAACCACACGCTGCGCACGGGCGGCAAACCAAAAGGAAGGAGGACATAGGTCATGGAACTGCTCACACGAAACAACTTCGAGGGCTGGATGCAGAAGCTGATGGAACGGCTCGACCGTCAGGACGAACTGCTGCTGGCGATGAAGGCTGAGGGGAAACAGCCCACTATCACGGAAAGCATCCGCCTTTTCGACAATCAGGATTTGTGCATGTTGCTCCAGATAAGCAAACGCACCCTCCAACGCTACCGCAGCGTAGGCGCATTGCCCTACAAGACGCTGGGCAAGAAGACCTATTACAGCGAGGAGGACGTGCTGACATTCCTTTCCAACCATATCAAGGACTTCAAAAAGGAAGATATAGCCTTCTACAAGGCTCGTATCCATAATTTCTTTCATAAATAACCCATTAAAACATTTTTCAGATGGCAAAGAAAAAAAAAAGACGAAAAGGACGTGCTGGTAGTCCGTGACGAGAAGACAGGCGAGATCAGCGTGGTAGCCGGGCTGAACGCGGACGGCACACCCAAGCGCACCCCCGCAAAAGCGGAGAACGCGCAGAGTTTCCTGCAATTCGACCGACATGGCGACGTGCTGGACAACTTCTTCAAGAACTTCTTCCGGCAGTGCAAGGAACCCAGCCGCTTCGGTTTCTACCGCATTGCGGCAGACCAAGCTGAAAATCTCTTAGAGGTGATGAAGCAACTGCTGAAAGACCCCGAAGCGAACAAGGAGCTGCTCGCCCCTCACAAGGTGGACACCTCCGACTATGAGAAGAAGGTGCAGGAAGAGATGGCAGCACAACAGACAGAGAAACAAGAACCTCAAAAAAACAGGAGAACATGGAACAACGGAAAGAACAGCAACAGGACAAATCCGAACAGATGCAGGGCAAACGTGGCTACCAGCCCATCGACGAGAGTAAAATCAACTGGCAGGAGCTGGAGGACAGATGGGGCGTAAAGCGGGACAACCTTGAAAAGTCCGGCGACCTTACGAAGATGCTCAACTATGGCAAGTCCGACTTGGTAAAGGTCAAACCGACCTTCGGCGGCGAATCATTCGAGCTGGACGCCCGCCTCTCCTTCAAGAAGGACGGTGAGGGAAACATCAGCCTCGTGCCGCACTTCATCCGCAAGGAGCAGAAGCTGGATGAGTACAAGGAACACAAATTCTCCGACAATGACCGGAAGAACCTCCGCGAAACGGGCAATCTCGGTAGGGTCGTGGACATTGTGGACAGGGAAACGGGCGAGATCATCCCCTCCTACATCAGCATCGACCGCAAGACGAATGAAATCACGGACATTCCGGCAAGCAGGGTGCGCATCCCGGAGCGCATCGGCAAGACGGAAATCACCACGCAGGAGCGGGACATGCTCCGCGCCGGACTGCCCGTACGCGACAAGCTCATCGAGCGCAACGACGGCAGAAAGTTCGTCACCACCCTGCAAGTGAACGTGGAGCAGCGCGGCGTGGAGTTCGTGCCGGGAACCGGCAAGTCGCCCCGTACCGCACAGACACAGGAAACCAAAGGCGACACATCGAAAAGTCAGGCGCAGGGCGGGGAAAATGCCGCACAGACCAAGAAGGAGCAACGCCGCAACACGTGGACGAACGAGGACGGCAGCATCCGCCCCATCAGCAAATGGAGCGGCGTGAGCTTCACCGACCAGCAGAAAGCCGACTATGTGGCGGGTAAAGCCGTGAAGCTGGAGAACGTGACCGACAAGCAGGGCTTCCATGCCACGATGTATATCAAGTTCAACCCGGAGAAGGGACGCCCGTACCGCTACGACACGAACCCTGACAATGCACAGCAGGTTGCTCCGTCCAACGAGAGCCGCACGCAGGTGGCGGTGAACAACGATGGCAAGACCAACGAGGCTACAAAGAATCTGAGAGAGCCGTTGCAGAAAGGTCAGACCAACCCGAAGGACGCCCGCCAGCAACAGCAGCAGGAGAAGCCGCAGAAGAAAACGGGCAAGGGCATGAAAATGTAATCCCGTGTCCGCCACTGAATCCAAAATAAAATCCAAAGTATCAACAAAAAAGAAGAAGACATGAAGACAATCATTGCAGAAAAGCCCTCCGTGGCACGTGAAATCGCCCGCATCGTGGGCGCGACAAAGAGAGAGGAAGGATATTTCGAGGGAGGCGGTTATGCCGTGACATGGGCATTCGGACACCTCGTTCAGCTTGCCATGCCCGACGGCTACGGCGTGCGCGGATTTGTCCGTGACAACCTCCCGATTATTCCCGACACATTCACGCTCGTCCCCCGTCAGGTCAGGACGGAGAAAGGTTACAAGCCCGACAGCGGCGTGGTGTCGCAGATAAAAGTCATCAAAAGACTGTTCGACACAAGCGAACATATCATCGTGGCGACCGATGCCGGACGCGAGGGAGAGCTTATCTTCCGCTACCTCTACCACTATACGGGTTGCACCACTCCTTTCGTGCGCCTGTGGATCAGCTCTCTCACCGACAAAGCTATCCGCGAGGGACTGCGGAAACTCGAAGACGGCAGCAAATACGACAACCTCTACCTCGCCGCCAAAGCGCGGAGCGAATCCGACTGGCTCGTGGGCATCAACGGCACACAGGCGTTATCCATCGCCGCCGGACACGGCACGTATTCCGTGGGGCGGGTGCAGACACCAACGTTGGCTATGGTATGTGAACGCTACTGGGAGAACCGCCGCTTTACGTCCGAAGCATTCTGGCAGCTCCATATCGCAACGGACGGTTGCGACGGCGAAGTCGTGAAATTCTCATCCTCCGAGAAATGGAAAGAGAAAGAACCGGCGATGGAACTATATAATAAGGTAAAGGCGGCAGGTTGCGCCACTGTCACGAAAGCCGAGCGCAAGGAGAAGACGGAGGAAACTCCCTTGCTCTACGACCTGACCACGCTCCAGAAAGAAGCCAACGCCAAGCACGGCTTCACGGCGGAACAGACGCTTGAAATCGCGCAGAAACTCTACGAAAAGAAGTTGATAACCTATCCGAGAACGGGAAGCCGCTACATCCCCGAAGACGTGTTTGCCGAAATTCCCAAACTGCTCGCTTTCATCGGCACACAGCCCGAATGGAAAGACAAGGTGCGGGCAAAAGCCGCCCCGACACGCCGCAGCGTGGACGACGGCAAGGTGACAGACCACCATGCCCTGCTCGTCACGGGTGAGAAACCGCTCTTCCTCTCCAAAGAGGACAATACCATCTATCAGATGATTGCCGGGCGCATGGTCGAGGCATTCTCTGAGAAATGCGTCAAGGATGTGACCACTGTCACGGCGGAATGTGCCGGAGTGGAGTTTACCGTAAAAGGCAGCGTCGTGAAGCAAACCGGATGGCGTGCCGTCTATGGCGAGGAAAAAGAGGAAATTACCATCCCCGGCTGGCAGGAAGGCGACACGCTGACACCGAAAGGCTCGTCCATTACCGAAGGAAAGACCAAACCCAAGCCGCTGCATACCGAAGCCACCCTGCTCTCGGCAATGGAAACGGCGGGCAAGGAAATTGAGGACGACGCACTGCGGCAGGCGATGAAGGACTGTGGCATCGGTACTCCCGCCACACGCGCCTCCATCATCGAAACGCTTTTCAAGCGCGGTTACATGGAACGCTGCAAGAAGTCGCTTGTTCCCACCGAAAAAGGACTTGCCCTCAATTCCGTCGTCAAGACGATGCGCATCGCCGATGTTGCCATGACGGGCGAATGGGAAAAGGAGCTGGCGCGTATCGAGCGCGGGGAACTGTCCGACGACACCTTCCGCAAGGAGATAGAGGCGTACACACGTGAGATAACCTCCGAACTGATCTCGTGCGACAAGCTCTTCGGCAGCCGTGACTCCGGCTGCGCGTGTCCCAAGTGTGGCACGGGCAGGATGCGGTTCTACGGCAAGGTGGTACGCTGCGACAACACGGAGTGCGGACTGCCCGTGTTCCGGCTGAAAGCGGGACGCACCCTGTCCGACGATGAAATCAAAGACCTGCTCACCGAAGGGCATACCAAGCTGCTCAAAGGGTTCAAGAGCAAACAGGGCAAGAGTTTCGATGCTGTTGTCGCCTTTGACGGGGAATATAACACGACTTTTGTGTTCCCGGAGGCTAAAAAGGACAAGAAATTTTCAGGACGGAAGAAATAGTATTAACTTTGCCACTTGTTCAGAGTAATGAATTGTTCTTCGATACCGGATTACACTCATACTTTGGATTTAGTGGTGGCACTCGGAGGGATACCGAGTGCCTTTTTCTTCCTTTTTCCAACCGATTATCCCGTTAATTATCAATCCGCTAAATCCAAAGTAATGAACAACAAGAAGAAAAACGAGGGTCAGACCTTTTTTCCTATTACGGTCTGTACCTGCTGGACTATCTCCGCACGAACAAGTTTGAACAGGCTGACGACACCGCTTTCATACGGGAACGGGCCGACCGTGCCGCCGAAACGTATGAGAGGGCACGGCTTGAAGGCTATCCCGCCGATGGTGCGCAGGAACTGGCGATGGACACGCTGCTGCGCGGGCTGCATTATTCCCGTTACGCCATCCTCCGCGAAGTCGTGGAAAACGAGTTTGCCGATGAAGTGCCGGAAGAGAAGCGTGAAGCCTTTGTCCTGAAACTGCTGCCGCTTGTCGGCAACGTGTTCTCCGTCTATGACCTCTCGGATGACAATTTCGCCCTGTCTTCCGATTACGACCTGCTCTACACGGAGCTGACGGGAGCAACCGTCCTTTACTTAGACGAATATGGCGTTTAACCGCAAACAGAAACTGCGGGACAACATCGAGGCGATACGGACGGCATTCATCCTTGACAGGGAAAATAGGACAGCGACAACCGAAGAGCGTGCCATACTTCAAAGGTACTGCGGTTTCGGCGGTCTGAAATGTATCCTCAACCCTGCAAAGGAACTGACGGATGCCGTCCGGTGGGCGAAATCCGACCTCGAACTGTTCGCCCCGACGGTGGAGCTGCACAGGCTTATCCGTGAGAACAGCAAGGACGAAACAGAGTACAAGCGGTTTGTGGATTCGCTGAAAGCGTCCGTGCTGACCGCTTTCTACACCCCCAAAGAGATAACCGACACCATCGCGGACGTGCTGGCAGATTACAGCGTCCGCCCCGCCCGTATGCTCGAACCGTCGGCAGGTGTCGGCGTGTTCGTGGATTCCATGCTGCGGCACAGCCCCAATGCGGATGTGATGGCTTTCGAGAAGGATCTGCTCACGGGTACAATCTTGAGGCATCTCTATCCCGACCAGAAAATGCGCACCTGCGGTTTTGAGAAAATCGAAAGACCGTTCAACAATTATTTCGACTTGGCGGTGTCCAACATTCCGTTCGGTGACATTGCCGTGTTCGACGCGGAGTTTCAGCGGAGCGACTCTTTCGGCAGACGCTCCGCCCAGAAAACCATCCACAACTATTTCTTTCTCAAAGGACTGGATGCCGTGCGTGACGGCGGTATCGTGGCGTTCATCACCTCGCAAGGGGTATTGAATAGCACCAAGACCTCCGTGCGTAACGAGCTGTTCAGTCAGGCCAATCTGGTATCCGCGATACGCCTGCCCAACAACCTGTTCACGGACAACGCGGGCACGGAGGTGGGCAGTGACCTGATTGTCCTGCAAAAGAACCTCAGCAAGAAGGAAATGTCGCAGGACGAGCGGCTGATGACCGTGATACAGACGGACACGAAAACCGCCCTGACCGACAACGCCTATTTCATCCACCACCCGGAACGCATCGTGCATACGATGGCGAAACTTGACACAGACCCCTACGGGAAGCCCGCTATGGTTTATCTGCACGAGGGCAAGGCAGCAGGCATCGCCGGGGATTTGCGCCGTATGCTCGACGAGGATTTCCATTACAGGCTTGCCATGCGCTTGTATTCGGGTTCAATCCGGCAGGCAGGAACGGAAGAAAAAGTTGCCGTTCAAAATAAAGTAGAGCGTCCTGCCATAAAATTGGAAACAGTATCCTCGGCGCAGACGGTGGAAACTCCGACAGAAAAGCCGCAACCCGCAGATGAAAAGCCGGAGATAGAACCGCGCCCGCAATATTCCGCAGGCGTGCAGCTCACCCTGCTTGACCTCTGGGGGATGACGGAAGAGGTCAGCCAACCGAAAACCTCCAAAAAGAAAAAGACGGTGAAAAAGGCAGTTACGGCAAAGTCCACTCCGCCCAAACCGAAAGTCACGGTTACACCGACAGCTCCAACTGCAAAACCCGCAATGGAGAATAAGGAGGTGAAAGCGGAGAACACCGCCAAGCCTGCCGACCCGGACGACATCTATGCCACACTGGACTGGGATACCAATCCTCCCATCAACGGTTTCTATGAAATGATGATGGGTTTGACGCCGGAGCGTAGGAAAGAACTTCGGGAACTGGCAAGGCAGCATAACGAGAAACAAGTGGCGGAAAAGACGGAAGTGAAAGCCGTGCCGGAAACTTCCCGTGAGCAGCCACGACAGGAGGAAACACAGCCGGAGGCAGTCGCCGCACCTGCCGTTACAGATACCCCATCGGAAGCGGTGGGGACTTTCCTTTTCCCCGACATCGAAGCGGAAAAGCCGAAGGAGGAAGTCGTGGACCTTTCTCCGCGTGCCTACCACCGCACGCCGGAGATGCACCTGCGCGAAGGGTCGCTGGTGGCTGACCGGGGGCGTCATAACATCGGCTACCTGAAAGACATCACGCCATACGGGGCGACATTCCAGCCGCTCGACCTGAAAGGATACCAGAAGGAAAAGGCGTTGTTGTATGTGTCGCTGCGTGACGCCTACGAGCGTCTGTACCGTTATGAATCGCTCCGGCGCGAGGCAAATGTTCCGTGGCGAGAGCATCTGAATACCTGTTACGATGAGTTTGTCATGCGCTACGGCAACCTCAACGCCAAGCAGAACGTGAAGTTAGTGATGATGGATGCGGGCGGGCGCGACATCCTTTCGCTGGAACGGATGGAAAACGGAAAGTTCGTCAAGGCGGACATCTTCGAGCATCCTGTTTCCTTCGCGGTGGAGAGCCATGCCAACGTAGGCTCTCCCGAAGAAGCCCTGTCTGCGTCGCTCAACAAATATGGTACGGTCAATCTCGACTATATGCGGGAGATAACCGACAGCACGGCGGAGGATTTGCTCACTGCCCTGCAAGGGCGCATCTACTACAATCCGCTCGTGACCGGTTACGAAATCAAAGACCGTTTCATCGCCGGAAATGTCATAGAGAAAGCGGAACGCATAGAGGCATGGATGGGTGACAATCCCGAAAATGAGCGTATGCCGGAGGTGAAGCAGGCGTTGGAGGCTCTGAAAGATGCCGAGCCGCAGCGCATCGCCTTCGAGGATCTGGACTTCAATTTCGGGGAACGCTGGATTCCGACGGGTGTCTATGCCGCCTACATGAGCCGGCTGTTCGACACGGAGGTGAAAATCGCCTATTCCGCAAGCATGGACGAGTTTTCGGTGGTGTGCGGCTACCGCACCATGAAAATCACGGACGAGTTTCTGGTGAAGGGGTATTACCGGAACTATGACGGTATGCACCTCCTAAAACACGCCCTGCACAACACCTGCCCTGACATGATGAAGTCCATCGGCAAGGACGAGCATGGCAACGACATCAAGATGCGCGACAGCGAGGGAATACAACTCGCCAACGCCAAGATTGACGAGATACGAAACGGCTTCTCCGAATGGCTCGAAGAGCAGTCGCCGCAGTTCAAGGAGCGGCTTGTGACGATGTATAACCGCAAGTTCAACTGTTTCGTGCGCCCGCGCTACGACGGCTCCCATCAGACCTTTCCCGACCTCAACCTGAAAGGGCTGGCAAGCCGGGGTATCAAGAGCGTCTATCCCTCACAGATGGATTGCGTCTGGATGTTGAAACAGAACGGCGGCGGAATTTGCGACCACGAGGTGGGAACCGGTAAGACGCTGATAATGTGCATCGCCGCGCATGAGATGAAGCGTCTGAATTTGGCACACAAGCCGATGATTATCGGGCTGAAAGCCAACGTTGCGGAGATTGCAGCCACCTATCAGGCGGCATATCCCAACGCACGTATTCTGTACGCTTCGGAGAAGGACTTTTCGACCGCCAACCGTGTGCGCTTCTTCAATAATATAAAGAACAACGACTACGATTGCGTCATCATGTCGCACGACCAGTTCGGCAAGATACCGCAGTCGCCGGAATTGCAGCAGCGCATCCTGCAAGCAGAGCTTGACACGGTGGAGGAAAACCTCGAAGTGCTACGGCAGCAGGGAAAGAACGTGTCGCGGGCGATGCTGAAAGGATTGGAGAAGCGCAAGCACAACCTTGAAGCGAAGCTGGAGAAGGTGGAACACGCCATAAAGTCACGCACGGACGACGTGGTGGATTTCAAGCAGATGGGCATCGACCACATCTTCATAGATGAGAGCCACCAGTTCAAGAATCTGACTTTCAACACGCGCCACGACCGTGTGGCGGGATTGGGAAACAGCGAGGGAAGCCAGAAGGCACTTAACATGCTCTTTGCCATACGCACCATACAGGAGCGCACAGGAAAAGACTTGGGTGCGACCTTCCTCTCCGGCACGACTATCAGCAACTCACTGACTGAATTGTACCTGCTGTTCAAGTACCTGCGCCCGAAGGAGCTGGAACGGCAGGACATAAGGTGTTTCGACGCTTGGGCGGCGATATTTGCCAAGAAGACGACGGATTTTGAATTTAACGTGACGAACAACGTGGTCCAGAAGGAGCGTTTCCGCTACTTCATCAAAGTGCCGGAGCTTGCCGCCTTCTATAATGAGATTACGGACTACCGCACGGCGGAGGATGGGCGTTGACCGTCCTGCCAAGAACGAGATACTGCACCACATACCGCCCACGCCGGAGCAGGAGGACTTCATACAGAAACTGATGCAGTTCGCCAAGACGGGCGATGCCACCTTGTTGGGCAGGCTGCCGCTTTCGGAAACGGAAGAAAAGGCGAAGATGCTCATCGCCACGGACTATGCCCGGAAAATGGCACTCGACATGCGCATGATAGACCCGAATTATGAAGACCATCCCGACAACAAGGCGAGCCACTGTGCCAAGATGATCGCGGAATATTACCAAAAAAATACGACGCGCAAAAAGGCACGCAGTTCGTTTTCTCGGACTTGGGGACATACCAGCCGGGCGATGGGTGGAACGTCTATTCGGAAATCAAGCGCAAACTGACGGAGGACTACGGCATACCGCCAAGCGAGGTGCGCTTCATTCAGGAGTGCAAGACCGACAAGGCGCGGAAGGCGGTGATAGACGCCATGAACGCCGGAACGGTGCGTGTGCTGTTCGGCTCCACCTCCATGCTCGGAACGGGTGTGAATGCGCAGAAAAGGTGTGTGGCAATCCATCATTTGGACACACCGTGGCGGCCATCCGACCTGCAACAGCGTGACGGACGCGGAGTTAGGGCAGGAAATGAGATTGCCAAGCATTTCGCCGGGAACAACGTGGATGTAATCATCTACGCGGTGGAGAAGTCACTGGACAGCTACAAGTTCAACCTCCTGCACTGCAAGCAGACTTTCATAAGCCAGCTCAAAAGCGGTGCTATGGGGGCGCGTACCATCGACGAGGGGGCAATGGACGAAAAATCGGGCATGAATTTCTCGGAATACATGGCGTTGCTCTCCGGCAATACCGACCTGTTGGACAAGGCGAAACTGGAGAAGCGGATCGCATCGCTCGAAGGGGAACGCAAGTCGTTCAACAAGGGCAAGCGTGATTCGGAGTTCAAGCTGGAGTCAAAGACCGGCGAGTTGCGCAACAACACGGCTTTCATAGATGCCATGACGGAGGACTGGAACCGCTTCCTGTCGGTGGTGCAGACCGACAAGGAGGGCAACCGCCTTAATATAATAAAGGTGGACGGAGTGGATTCCGCCGATGAGAAGGTTATCGGAAAGCGTTTGCAGGAGATAGCGAAAAACGCCACTACGGGCGGGCTTTACACGCAGGTCGGAGAGCTTTACGGTTTTCCGATAAAGGTGGTGAGCGAAAGGATACTCAAAGAGGGATTGGAGTTTACCGACAACCGTTTCGTGATAGAGGGAAACTACAAGTACACCTACAACAACGGGCATCTGGCGCTGGCTGACCCGTTGGCTGCCGCCCGCAATTTCCTCAACGCGATTGAGAGGATACCCTCAATCATCGACCAGTATAAGGCGAAGAACGAGGTACTGAAAAGGGAGATACCGCAGTTGCAGGAGATAGCTGGCAAGGTGTGGAAGAAGGAGGACGAGTTGAAGCAGTTGAAGTCCGAACTTGCCGCCCTTGACCGCAAGATATTCAGCTGGAACTTGCGCCGCCTACACCAGAAGTCGCCGAAAAGGAGAACGAGGGGCAACAGGTCAACCGGAAGCGGAAGATGTGCGGAACAGGCAGGTGCAATATCCCGAAAATGCACCGCCGCAGATACGCAGTCCGGCGGATAGTATCGTTGCCAACCATGTCATAATCGGGCGTCCAGGACTGTATGCCAAGGAGGAAACCCGGTCCAAAGGATTGAAAATATAACCTTAGGAATTTTATCTGAAGTATTAATAAGGGCTATCCCAAAAGGTCTAAAAGTAAATTTTATCCTTTCTGCAAGTATCTGTAGGATGGCAACTGCATTTTTTTCTTTTTGGGCAGCCCTTATTAAAATTTATTCTTATTTTAGGTTATATACATTCATGTTCATTTATGTAAAAAATCCTGCTGACCTTGTTTATGTCTTGTCAGTCACCATTTGCAAAACCATATTTGACCCTCAAAGAGGCTGAATTTGATAAGCAACTTGCTACATACTCATAATAAGGAGCTAAATAGAACACGAATGGGAAATACACAAATGCCAAACTAAAGAAGATATTGGCCAAAATAAACGCTATACCGAGAGAGAAACTTGATTTTTCAACTTCCTAAAACGGTGTTGTTCAAACATTTCTACTTATTTGTACTTGCCAGTTGAACCTACGCTTCCCTAATAAAATGTCTATGGTAAAAAGTTAAAAAATCCTCCCACTTTTGTTAGATATATTTTTTTGTGTAATTTTGTAATCGTTATGCGGCAGTAATAATATACATATTAATACGAGTTAGTAATCCTGTAGTTCTCACATGCTACGAGGAGGTATTAAAAGGTGCATTTCGACAATGCATCTATTGTAGTATATTATTGCTTAATCCAAATGAATATTATAAATTTAGGAATTCTTGCTCACATTGATGCAGGAAAAACTTCCGTAACCGAGAATCTGCTGTTTGCCAGTGGAGCAACGGAAAAGTGCGGCCGTGTGGATAATGGTGACACCATAACAGACTCTATGGATATAGAGAAACGTAGAGGAATTACTGTCCGGGCTTCTACGACATCTATTATCAGGAATGGTGTGAAATGCAATATCATTGACACTCCGGGACACATGGATTTTATTGCGGAAGTGGAGCGGACATTCAAAATGCTTGATGGAGCAGTCCTCATCTTATCCGCAAAGGAAGGCATACAAGCGCAAACAAAGCTGCTGTTCAATACTTTACAAAAACTGCAAATCCCGACAATTATATTTATCAATAAAATTGACCGTGCCGGTGTGAATTTAGAGCGTTTGTATCTGGATATAAAAACAAATCTGTCTCAAGATGTCCTGTTTATGCAAACTGTTGTCGATGGATTGGTTTATCCGATTTGCTCCCAAACATATATAAAGGAAGAATACAAAGAATTTGTATGCAACCATGACGACAATATATTAGAACGATATTTGGCGGATAGCGAAATTTCACCGGCTGATTATTGGAATACGATAATCGCTCTTGTGGCAAAAGCCAAAGTCTATCCGGTACTACATGGATCAGCAATGTTCAATATCGGTATCAATGAGTTGTTGGACGCCATTTCTTCTTTTATACTTCCTCCGGCATCGGTCTCAAACAGACTTTCATCTTATCTTTATAAGATAGAGCATGACCCCAAAGGACATAAAAGAAGTTTTCTAAAAATAATTGACGGAAGTCTGAGACTTCGAGACGTTGTAAGAATCAACGATTCGGAAAAATTCATCAAGATTAAAAATCTAAAAACTATTTATCAGGGCAGAGAGATAAATGTTGATGAAGTGGGTGCCAATGATATCGCGATTGTAGAAGATATAGAAGATTTTCGAATCGGAGATTATTTAGGTGCTAAACCTTGTTTGATTCAAGGATTATCTCATCAGCATCCCGCTCTCAAATCCTCCGTCCGACCAGACAAGCCCGAAGAGAGAAGCAAGGTGATATCCGCTCTAAATACATTGTGGATTGAAGACCCGTCTTTGTCCTTTTCCATAAACTCATATAGTGATGAATTGGAAATCTCGTTATATGGTTTGACCCAAAAGGAAATCATACAGACATTGCTGGAAGAACGATTTTCCGTCAAGGTCCATTTTGATGAGATCAAGACTATCTACAAAGAACGACCTATAAAAAAGGTCAATAAGATTATTCAGATCGAAGTGCCGCCCAACCCTTATTGGGCCACAATAGGGCTGACTATTGAACCCTTACCGTTAGGGACAGGGTTGCAAATCGAAAGTGACATCTCCTATGGTTATCTGAACCATTCTTTTCAAAATGCCGTTTTTGAAGGGATTCGTATGTCTTGCCAATCTGGTTTACATGGATGGGAAGTGACAGATCTGAAAGTAACTTTTACTCAAGCCGAGTATTATAGCCCGGTAAGCACACCTGCTGATTTCAGACAGCTGACCCCTTATGTCTTCAGGCTGGCTTTGCAACAGTCAGGTGTGGACATTCTCGAACCGATGCTCTGTTTTGAGTTGCAGATACCCCAAGTAGCGAGTTCCAAAGCTATTACAGATTTGCAAAAAATGATGTCTGAGATTGAAGACATCAGTTGTAATAATGAGTGGTGTCATATTAAAGGGAAAGTTCCATTAAATACAAGTAAAGACTATGCCTCAGAAGTAAGTTCATACACTAAGGGCTTAGGCATTTTTTTTATGGTTAAGCCATGTGGGTATCAAATAACAAAAGGCGATTATTCTGATAATATCCGTATGAACGAAAAAGATAAACTTTTATTCATGTTCCAAAAATCAATGTCATCAAAATAATGGAGCGGTCAGGAAATTTCTATAAGGCAATACGGTTGGGATATATACTTATCTCCATTCTTATCGGATGTATGGCATATAATAGCCTCTATGAATGGCAGGAGATAGAAGAATTAGAACTTGGCAATAAAAAAAATAGACGAGCTCCGAAAAGAAATAAACAATATCAATATTCAAATGATAAAATTTTCTCTATTGGGTGAAACAATACTGGAATGGAACGATAAAGATATCGAGCATTACCATGCACGGCGTATGGCAATGGACAGTATGCTCTGCCGTTTCAAGGCCACCTATCCAGCAGAGCGCATCGATAGTGTGCGCAGTCTTTTAGAGGATAAGGAACGACAGATGTTCCAGATAGTCCGGTTAATGGATGAACAACAATCTATTAACAAGAAGATAGCCAATCAAATTCCGGTTATTGTGCAGAAAAGTGTGCAGGAACAGTCCAAAAAGCCAAAACGAAAAGGTTTCTTAGGCATATTCGGCAAAAAAAAGGAAGTAACTCCAGCAGTATCAACCACTATCCTTCATTCGGTCAATAGAAACGTAATCAGCGAACAGAAAGTGCAGGATCGCCAATTGTCAGAACAAGCCGATAGTCTTGCTGCCCGTAATGCAGAACTTAACAGACAACTGCAAGGATTGATTTGCCAAATCGAAAAGAAGGTACAAGCCGACCTGCAAAGCCGGGAAAACGAAATAGTTGCCATGCGTGAAAAGTCATTTATGCAAGTAGGCGGTTTAATGGGATTCGTTCTTCTATTGTTGTTAATTTCCTACATCATCATACATCGTGATGCAAAAAGCATTAAACAATACAAGCACAAGACAACTGATTTGATAAGGCAACTGGAACAATCCGTACAACGGAACGAGGCACTGATAACGTCAAGGAAGAAGGCGGTACATACTATCACCCATGAACTGCGCACACCGCTGACAGCAATAACAGGCTATGCCGGACTGATACGGAAAGAACAGTGTGAGGATAAGTCCGGGCAGTATATCCAAAACATACTGCAATCCTCCGACCGTATGCGGGATATGCTCAACACTTTGCTTGACTTCTTCCGCCTGGACAACGGCAAGGAACAGCCCCGTCTGTCACCCTGCCGGATTTCTGCAATCACGCACACACTTGAAACGGAGTTCATGCCTGTTGCCGTGAACAAAGGGTTGTCCTTGTCCGTGAAGACTGGACACGATGCCATTGTATTGACCGACAAAGAGCGAATAATACAAATCGGGAATAACCTGCTGTCAAACGCTGTCAAGTTCACAGAAGAAGGCGGTGTTTCTTTGATTACTGAATATGACAATGGAGTTCTGACACTGGTCGTTGAAGATACAGGTACAGGCATGACAGAAGAGGAACAGAAACAAGCGTTCGGTGCGTTTGAACGTCTATCAAATGCCGCCGCAAAGGAGGGTTTCGGGCTTGGGCTTGCCATAATGCGTAATATTGTGTCGATGCTTGGCGGAACAATCCGTTTAGACAGCAAGAAAGGGAAAGGCAGTCGTTTCACAGTTGAAATTTCTATGCAGGAAGCTGAAGAACAGCTTGGATATACAAGCAATACACCTGTTTATCATAACAATAAATTCCATGATGTTGTCGCCATTGACAATGATGAGGTATTACTTCTGATGCTGAAAGAGATGTATTCCCAAGAAGGAATACACTGCGACACTTGCACCGATGCTGCGGCACTGATGGAAATGATACGCCAGAAAGAATACAGCCTGTTGCTGACAGACTTGAATATGCCCGATATAAACGGTTTCGAATTGCTGGAACTGTTGCGTTCGTCCAACGTGGGCAATTCACCAACAATCCCGGTGGTTGTGGCAACCGCTTCGGGCAGTTGTAACAAAGGGGAACTATTGGCAAAAGGCTTTGCCGGATGCCTGTTCAAGCCGTTCTCCATATCGGAGTTGATGGAGGTTTCCGACAGGTGTGCCATAAAAGAAACACCGGACGGGAAACCGGACTTTTCCGCCTTATTGTCCTATGGCAATGAAGCCGTCATGCTGGAAAAGTTGATAACTGAAACAGAAAAGGAAATGCAGGCGGTACGGGATGCAGCAAAAGAAAAAGACCTGCAAAAGCTGGATTCCCTGATCCACCACCTGCGCAGTTCGTGGGAGGTGCTCCGTGCCGACCAACCGCTGAATGTACTTTACGGATTGCTTCGTGGCGATGCTCTCCCGGATGGTGAAGCGTTAAGCCATGCCGTGACTGCCGTGCTGGATAAGGGAGTGGAAATAATACGGTTGGCAGAAGAGGAAAGGAGAAAATACGAAGATGAATAAGACAAAAATAATTGTGGTGGAAGACAACATCGTGTATTGCGAATATGTCTGCAATATGCTGTCACGGGAGGGCTACCGCACCATGAAGGCTTACCACCTCTCAACCGCGAAGAAACATCTGCAACAGGCGACAGATAATGACATCGTGGTTGCCGACCTGCGTCTGCCTGACGGCAGTGGCATAGACCTTTTGTGCTGGATGCGAAAGGAGGGAAAGATGCAGCCCTTCATCATTATGACCGACTACGCCGAAGTTAATACCGCCGTGGAAAGCATGAAACTCGGCTCGATAGACTATATTCCCAAACAGCTTGTGGAGGATAAACTTGTCCCCCTGATCCGTTCCATACTGAAAGAACGTCAGGCAGGACAACGCCGTATGCCTATATTCGCCCGTGAAGGTTCCGCCTTTCAGAAAATCATGCACCGCATAAGGCTGGTAGCCGCCACCGATATGAGCGTGATGATATTTGGTGAGAACGGCACGGGCAAGGAGCATATTGCCCACCTGTTGCATGACAAGAGCAAACGTGCAGGCAAGCCATTTGTGGCGGTTGACTGCGGTTCACTCTCCAAAGAGCTTGCGCCGTCGGCATTCTTCGGACACGTCAAGGGAGCGTTTACAGGTGCGGACAGTGCCAAGAAAGGGTATTTCCATGAGGCGGAAGGCGGCACGTTGTTTCTGGACGAGGTAGGAAACCTCGCGTTGGAAACCCAACAGATGTTGCTCCGTGCCATACAGGAGAGGCGGTATCGCCCGGTCGGAGACAAGGCAGACCGGAATTTCAATGTCCGCATCATCGCTGCTACCAATGAAGATTTGGAGGTATCGGTGAATGAAAAGCGTTTTCGGCAGGATCTTCTGTACCGCCTGCACGACTTCGGGATAACCGTTCCTCCGTTGCGTGACTGTCAAGAAGACATTATGCCGCTGGCAGAGTTCTTCCGTGATATGGCAAACAGAGAGCTGGAGTGTAGCGTGAGCGGGTTCAGTTCCGAAGCACGTAAAGCGTTGCTGACACACGCATGGCCGGGCAACGTGCGGGAACTTCGGCAGAAAGTTATGGGTGCTGTATTGCAGGCGCAGGAAGGTGTTGTCATGAAAGAGCATCTGGAACTTGCCGTGACGAAACCGACCTCTACTGTCAGCTTCGCCTTGCGCAATGACGCGGAGGATAAGGAGCGGATATTGCGTGCGTTGAAACAGGCAAACGGCAACCGGAGTGTCGCCGCAGAACTG
>VOFG01003790.1_pt1 | contig 20259 bp, 30 predicted proteins | sample 5384171 | NCBI WGS metagenome assembly VOFG01 (sample SAMN12384726, study PRJNA508395) | human gut metagenome | isolation source: healthy gut F | host: Homo sapiens
GCTTCGTTCACGTATTGTGCTGCTGGGTGAGCTGCTGGACGAGACCGGGGCAGGTCATCGACAGCGTGCTATGCGTCCATTTCCCCGCGCCCCCACAGCTATACCGGCGAGGACTGCGCCGAGCTCCACTGCCACGGCAGCCCATCGTGCTGGACACGGGCGCTCCGCGCCCTGTTTGCCGCCGGCTGCCGCCAGGCCGGTCCGGCGAGTTTACCAGCGGCCTTTCTCACCGGGCAGCTGGATCCTGCTCCAGGCGGAGTCCGTGGCGGACCGTGATCGACGCCGAGACGGCCGCTGGAGCTACCAACGCCGTCTGCCAGCTGGACGGCGCGCTGGTACACCGTGGCGCGTAATGTCTACGACGGCCTCATGGACATGGCCGCCCGGTTCCTACGCCGTGGTAGACTATCGGACGAGGACATCGAGGATCTCCAACGCGAGCAGATGCTGGACACCCTGCGCCGGGCCCAGAACGATCTGGAAGCGCTGGTGGCGGGTGGCCGTTTGCTGAAGCTGGGTGTGCCCATGGTGCTGCTGGGCAAGCCTAACGCCGGCAAATCCTCTGCTGAACGCCACTCCTGGAGCTATGACCGAGGCTATCGTCACCGACATCGCCGGCACCACCCGCGACACGGTGGAGAAAAGGTCACCGTGGGCGGCGTTAGCTCCCTGCGGCTCATCGACACGGCGGGCATCCGCGACGGCGGCGACGCCGTGAGACCATGGGTGTGGGCGCAGCCGCGCCGCCGAAGCAGGCATCTCTGGCCCTGCTGGTGCTGGACGGCTCCCGGGAGCTGACGGCGGAGGACGAGGCCGCCATCGCTGGCTAACCACCGTCCCCCACCTGATCGTGGCCGTCAATAAATCCGACCTGCCCGGCGCTGGACGTCGGCGCCCTGGCGGACGCTTCGACAACGTGCTGTCCGTCTCCGCCGCCACCGGCGCGGGACTGGACACGCTGACCGACGCCATCGCGGCGCAGTTCCCGGCGGGCGAGAGCACCGGCGGGCGCTGCTGACCAACGCCCGTCAGGCCGACGCCGCCAACCGAGCCCCTCCGCCGTGGCCGGGCCCGCGGCGCCCTCCGTATCGGCATGACCCCCCGACGTGGTGCTCACCGACTGCGAGGCGGCACTGGCCGCGCTGGGTGAGCTGAACGGCAAACAGGTCCCGCGACGATCTTGGTAGGGACACCATCTTCTCCCGCTTCTGCGTGGGGAAATAGGCGATAGACACCTGCATTTCTGCTAATATTCCGTATTATTTTACAATTTGGCTCTTTTCCTGCGGCGGTTTTATGCTATGATACGGGGAATATCACCCCAAGGAGGTTTATCCCATGCGCGAATATGTCATTATGACCGACAGCTGCTGCGACCTGACCGACCACATGGCCAAGGAGCTGGAGCTGACCGTGGTGCCCCTGACCGTCCACATCGATGGGCACGATGCCCCCAACCTGCTGGACGGCAGCGCCATCAGCTTCGAGGATTTCTCTGAAAACCGGAAAGGACATCCTGAGCATCAGCTTTTCCTCCGCCCTCTCCACCACCTACCAGTCCTCCGTCATTGCCGCGGAGGAGTTGAAGGATGAATTTCCCGACGCGAAGATCCTGACGGTGGACTCCTCTGCGCCTCTCTGGGGCAGGGATTGTTCGTGTATCTCTGCGCCCAGGAGCAGAAAAAGGGGAAAACCATCGACGAGGTGAAGACCTTTGCCGAGGAGACCAAGGGCCGCGTCTGCCACTGGTTCACAGTGGACGATCTGAACCACCTGAAGCGGGGCGGCCGGATCAACGCCGCCACCGCCCTGTTCGGCACCATGCTGGCCATCAAGCCCGTCATGCATGTGGACGACGAGGGCCGCCTGATCCCGGTCAGCAAGGCCCGAGGCCGCAAGGCGTCTCTGACGGCGCTGGTAGACCGGATGGAGGCCACCGCCATCGACCCCGCCGGTCAGACGGTGTTCATCAGCCACGGTGACTGTCTGGAGGACGCTGAATTTGTGGCCGGTGAGGTCCGCCGCCGTCTGGGCGTGGAGACCGTTCACATCAACTATGTGGGCCCCGTGATTGGCAACCATTCCGGCCCCGGCACCATGGCACTGTTTTTCCTTGGCAGTGAGCGATAATTATGCTAAAATAGTTCGGGATTTTCCCGAACTATTTTGCTATGCAAAAGCAATGTTGCATCAAAACTTCACGCACTGGCATTTGTGCATGTTCGTGGTGTGCTGCTCATGCATGAAGTTTTATGCGTATAAAATAAAATTTTCCGCCGCGGCGGAAACACTTGTGAGGATCATATATGGAATGGCTGGAAGTACACATTGACACAAATCACGCCGGGCTGGAGCCTCTGGAGATCTTCCTCTCCGCCAACGGGGTGGACGGCGTGGTCATTGACGACGAACAGGATTTCCAGAGCTTTCTGGAAAACAACCACCAGTATTGGGACTATGTGGACGAAGATCTGGAGGCGTCCATGAAGGGTAAATCCCGGATCACCTTCTACCTCCCGGCGGACGGAGACGGCTTTGACCAGTTGGCCCACCTCCGCACGGCTCTTCAGGGCTTCAAGGACGCCCATGCCGGAAAATACGGCACGCTCCTGATGACGCTGGAAAATCTGCAGGACGCCGACTGGGAAAACAACTGGAAGCAGTATTATAAGCCCATGGAGATCGGCGAACGCCTGCTGGTGATCCCGGAATGGGAACAGGAAACCGTGAAGGGGCAGGCGAAATACGCCGGAAAGATCCCCCTGATCCTGGAGCCGGGCCTCACCTTCGGCACAGGCAGCCACGCCACCACCCGCCTGTGCCTGACAGCGCTGGAGGAAGCCGTCCACGGCGTCGAGACCGTATTGGATCTGGGCTGCGGCAGCGGCATTCTCTCCATTGCCGCACTGCGGCTGGGCGCCGTCTCCGCCAAGGCTGTGGACATTGACGACAAGTGCCTGAAAACGGTGGGGCCGCGGATGGCCGTTGGTACGTGCTCACCCCTGCCGGTACGGTGCGCTATACCTCTGACGAAAATAAGATGCTGCTCAGCCGCAGCATCTACGCCATGGCGGTCCTGCCCGTTCTGCCGGTCATCGAGCCGGACAGGCTGGTCAGCGTAAGTCTGCTGCGCGCCGACGGCACCGCTGCCGTCTCCTTCTACACCGCCGAGGACGGTACCCGCCGCAGCGCCAACCGGGACGTCACGGAAAAGACCGCCGCCCTGGCTGATGAGATCGCTGCCCTGACGCTCACCGCCTGCGTGGACTACGACCCGGCGGAGGGTGCGGCCGCCGTCTGCGGCCTGGACACGCCGGAGGTCACGCTGACGGTGAACTACCTGGCTGACAACAGCGCCGAGCGGACGCTGATCCTTGCCGTCGGCCTGTCCACCGGCGACGGCGGCCGCTATGTGGCCTGGACGGCGACACCACCATCTACCGGATGGAGGAGTCGTCCCTGACCCAGATCCTGACCCTGTCCGAGACGGGGGGCTGTAAGCCATGAAAAGGGAGGCGCGGCTATGCGTATACTGATCGTGGAGGATGAAAAGCGCCTGGCGGGCACCCTGCAGGACCTGCTGCGCCGCCAGGGCTATACCGCCGACGTGTGTTATGACGGCATCTCCGGCCTGGACAACGCCCGCAGCGATATCTACGACCTGCTGGTGCTGGACGCCATGCTTCCCGGCATGGATGGCTTCGCCCTGCTGCGCCAGCTGCGCGGCGGCGGCAGCCGCCTGCCGGTGCTGATGCTCACCGCCCGCAGCGAGCTGAACGACCGCGTCCGCGGCCTGGACGCCGGTGCCGACTACTACCTGACCAAGCCCTTCGAGCCGGAGGAGCTGCTGGCCTGCATCCGGTCGCTGCTGCGCCGGGGCGGGGAGGACGTGTCCGCCGACCCGGACACCACCGCATTCGGCGACCTGACGCTGCACATGGGCACGTTTCTGCTGGAGTGCGGCCCGCGAAGCGTCGTCTCAGCCGCCGGGAGTACGACCTGATGGAGCTGCTGATGAAAAACGGCAGTCAGATCGTCTCCAAGGAGCAGCTGATCCTCAAGGTCTGGGGCTACGACTCCGCCGCCGAGGACAACAACGTGGAGGTCTATATCTCCTTCCTGCGCCGCAAGCTGACCCACCTGCAATCCGCTGTCCGCATCAAGACGCTGCGTATGGTGGGCTACTGTCTGGAGGTGGAGGCATGATCCGCCATCTCCGCTGGAAGGTGGTGGCCACCAATATGCTGCTGATCTCGCTGGTGCTGCTGGCGGTGTTCGCCGCCGTGTTCTTCATCTCCCGGGGACAACTGCCGGAAGAATGTGCAGCAGCAGCTGTATCAGGCGCTGGAGCAGGGGGACTACGGCATCAGCCAGCCGGGGGTGGACAGCATCCCCTGCTTTCGTGGCGGAGGTCTACGGCAGCGGCACCGTCCGCGTGGCCGGGCAACAGCTACTATGATCTCAGCGACGAGACGCGGCTGGCGGACATCGTCACCGCCGCCCTGGCACCGGACGGCGGACGCCGGCACGTTGGACGAATTTCATCTGCGCTATCTGCGCCAGCGGGGCTACACCACTACTGCCATTGCGTTTACCGATACCTATCTGGAATACACCTCCCTGCACACACTGCTGAAGGCCTGCTCTCTGGTGGGCTGCGGCGCACTGGTGGTGCTGTTTCTGTGCAGCTATCTGCTCTCCGGTGTGGTTACCAAGCCTGTGGGTGCCGCCTGGGCCCAGCAGGAGCAGTTCCTCTCCGACGCCAGCCATGAGCTGAAGACCCCTCTGACGGTCATCCTTTCCTCCGCCGAGCTGCTGGAGCAGAGCGCTTCGCCGGAGCAGGCGGTCTACGTGGACAATATCCGGGCGGAGGGCCGCCGCATGAAGGCCCTGGTGGAGGATATGCTGACCCTCTTCCGCGCCCAGAAGAACGCCGGCACCCGCCGGACACCGTCACCGACCTGTCGGAGGCGGCGGTGACTGCCGCCCTGCGGTTTGAGCCGGTGGCCTTTGAGGCCGGCCATGTGCTGGATTACGATATTGCGCCGTCTCTTCCTGTCCGGGGCGACGGAGCCAAATTGGGCCAGGCCCTGGCGGTGCTGCTGGACAACGCCGTGAAGTACGCCGCGCCCGGCACGCCTATCCAACTGACCGCCGCGCGGCAGGGCAGCCGCGCTGTGGTGTCCGTGACCGATCGGGGCCGGATATCCCTTCGGACAAGCTCCCCCCATTTTTCGACCGCTTTTACCGCGCCGACGACGCCCGCACCGACGGCGATAGCTTCGGCCTGGGCCTGCCCATTGCCAAAGCCATCGTGGACGCCCACCGGGGCACGATCCGCTGACAGCAGCGGCGGCGTCACCGGTTTATCATCTCCCTGCCCCTGACGGCAGGGAAAAGCAGGAGAGAGGCACAGACCATGTTTGATACCCTTATCCGGGGCGGCACCGTCATCGACGGCACGGGCCGCCCCGCCTTTGCCGCGGCCGACGTAGCCGTTTCCGGCGGCAGGATCGCTGCCGTGGGCGACCTGCGGGACGCAGCGTCCGCCGCTCATGTTTCGACGCCGCCGGCAGGACCGTTACCCCCGGCTTCATTGACATCCACCGCCACGCGGACGCGGCGCTGTGCGCCCCGGGCTTCGGCGCGGCGGAGCTGTGTCAGGGCCTGACCACCATCGTCAACGGCAACTGCGGTCTCAGCGCCGCCCCCTTCGGCCCCGCCCACGGCGACGCCATCCGGGACTACCTGCGCCCCATCACCGGCGCTCTCCCGCCGGAGCTGGTGACGGACACCCTGGCGGGCTATTTCGCCTGTCTGCCCGCTCTGCCGGTCCATCGTGGGTATGCTGGCCGGCGCCGGCGTGCTCCGGGCGGACGCGGCCGGGTACGAGCTGGAGCATCTGGCGGACGCGCACTACCGCGCCCTGCACCGGCAGCTGGAGCGGGCCCTGGCCGACGGCGCGCTGGGCGTGTCGCTGGGTCTGGGCTACGCCCCGGAGTGCTTCTACACCACCCGCGAGCTGATCCGCGCGCTCGCACCCATCGCGGGGCAGGACATTCCCCTCACCGTCCATATGCGGCAGGAGGGCGCGGGCGTCTGCGATTCCATCGAGGAGATGCTGCTGGTGGCCCGGGAACTGCGGGTCCCCCTGCATATCAGCCACCTGAAGGCCATGGGCCGGGACAACTGGGGCAAAAAAATACCCCGGGCCCTGGAGCTGCTGCACCGGGCGAAGGACGGAGGGGCTGGATGTGGGCTGCGACGTGTACCCCTACACCGCCGGCTCCACCCAGCTGCTGCACATCCTGCCGCCGGAGTTTCTGGAGGGCGGCATGGACGCCGTTGTCCGCCGCCTGGCCGACCCCCACGAACGCGAGACGCTGGCTCACCGTATTGAAGACGGCAGCGGGTTTGACGACATTGCCAAGCTGGCCGGCTGGGACGGAATCTTCCTCAGCAGTCTTCACTGTCCGGAGGACGAGCAATTTCTGGGCAAGAGCATCGCCCAGGAGGCCGCCATGGAGCACAAGTCCCCGCTGGACAGCTGCTGCGACCTGCTGATCCGGGAGCACTGTCAGGTGACCATGATCGACTTCATGGCCGCGGAGGAGGACATTGCCGCTCTCCGCAGTCCGCTCAGCTGCCTGATCTCCGATGCCACCTACCCCACCGAGGGTATGCCTCATCCCCGGGTGTACGGCAGCTGCACGCGGCTTTTGCAGCACTTCGTCCGGGAACAGGGTGTACTGACGCTGGAGCAGGGCGTTCACAAGCTGACCCAGGCCCCGGCACAGGCCCTTCGCCTTGCCGGGTAAGGGCGTTATCGCCGTGGGCGCGGACGCCGACCTGTGTGTGTTCGACCCCGCCGCGCTTTCCGAGCGCGGCACCTATCACACCCCTGCCGAACGGCGGAGGGCATGACCGCCGTGCTCGTGGGCGGGCGGCTGGCTGAAGAACGGAGAAATGACCGGCGTGAAACGGACGCATTATCCGCAAAGATAAAAAACAGCCCTGCGGCCATGCCGCAGGGCTGTTGTTATTTTTCGCTGCTTGCCGATACGTTGGCGATGAACACGCACACCAGAATGACGGCTACGCCAAGTATCTGCCACAGGCTGAAATCCTCCTTCAGCAAGAGCACGCCCGCCAGCACCGACACCACCGTGGTCACGTTGGAGAACAGGGAACTCTCTGAGACCGTCAGGTGACTGTTGGCGAAGTTCAGCAGTCCGTAGGCCACGCCGGAGGACAGTATGCCCAGATACAGCACCGCCAGCCAGAAGCTGCCGCTTTGCGCCGGCGCGGTGATCAGCTCGCTGCTTATCCCGCCGGCCTGTATCAGCGCCACCGGGATAAACACCGCCATGCCCACCACAAACATCACATAGGTCATCTCAAAGGGAGTGAAGCGCTTGGCGGCATCGTGGCTCAGCCCATAGTACACCGTGTCGCTGAGCATGGTCAGAAGCAGGAACAGCAGTCCCAGCGCCGAGATCATCACCGCGCCTCCGGCGGAGATCAGCGCCACGCCGCCCACCGCGCCCACGGCGCACAGCACCTGCCGCCGGGTGACCTTTTCATGCAGCACCAGCACGTCCATCAGGATGCAGCACACCGGTACCACCGCGATGATGGTGCCCGCCACGGCGGAGGACGTGTACAGGATGCCGTAGTTTTCGAAGATGAAGTATGCCACCGGCTGCACGATGCCCAGCAGGATCAGCTTGTACACCGGCTTGCCCCGCAGGGAGAAGGCGAACAGCGGCTTTCCGCGCAGCTTTCTCACCAGCGCGTTCACGGCGATGACCAGCGTCATGGCCGCCACCGCCACCGCGAACCGGAAGGCCAGCAGCACTGTGGGCGCCGCCGTGGCCAGCGCCATTTTTGAGAACATAAAGCTCATGCCGAAGATGGTGGCCGCGGTCAGCGCCGCCAGCAGCGACAGAATATGCAGTTTTTTCTGGTCCATAGGCAATACCTCTTTCTTTTTAACGCCGGTATCATACCATACGCCGCATGAAATAGCAAGGAAAGCGATCACCTCCCGCGCTGCGTCCGGAGCAAAAAGGCGCCGCCCGAAGGGGGCGGCGTCCTTCACCGGCACGTTGGGAGGGCGCGCCGGCATTCACCAATTTGAAGGGGAATAGGGAGAAAAATTAAGGATAGAAAACAAAGGGTGTTGTTACTTGTCCGTTGCCTTGGACACGATACCCGTAACCACCAGGACCGCCACCAGGCCGGCCAGAATGAGGTTCAGCACCATGCTCAGCGCCTCCCTTTCGTTTGGGCTTCTTAACGTGTCTTTAGCATAGCACAGGACAAGTGATTTGTAAAACGCATGATTATCATCAAAACCATGAAAAATACTTTGCAGCACATGGCGAGATATGCTATACTGGCCTGAACAGGAGGTGTCCCCATGTCCGTCACCAAATACCAGATATACCTCAAGACCGTGGAGCTGGGCAGCTTACCGCCGCCGCCGCCCGCGCCCTGAATTTCACCCAGTCCGGCGTCAGCCACGCCATCGGCTCGCTGGAGGAGGAACTGGGCGTCACGCTGCTGGTCCTGCAGCCACGGCGGTGTCACCCCACGGCGGATGGCCGCGCCCTGGCACCATATTTTCAGGAGATGTGCGCCCTGTCCCACCGTCTGGAGCAGCACGCCGAGGTCAACCTGCGGGGGCTGGACACCGGTCTTATCCGCGTGGCAACCTTCACCAGTGTATCGGAAAAGTGCGACCAGGGCTGCCCGGTATGCTCAAGACCTTTCAGGAAAAGTACCCCCCGCATTGAGTTCGAGCTTCTGCCCTCCAACTTCAACAACGAGATATCCGACTGGGTCCTCCACGGTCAGGCGGACTGCGGCTTTATCTCCTGCCCCCCCCGGCGGAGAAGATTTTATTCAGACGCTGGAGTTACTGGCTGCTCCAGCGGGACCAGTGGAAGGTCATCCTGCCTCTTCATATTTCTTTTCATCAAATTCAGTAAGACACATATCACACACCTCCCTGCGATGCTGTTCCAAAAAATCTCTGAGTATATTTTCCTCGATGCATTCCCCTGACGGTAAGATCAATGGCTTCTTTTAATTCCATGGAATCCCGGTATCTTTTAATCTTTGCAACAAAGACCGCGTATTCGTATAAAACATGGCAGCTGTCCATGATGGACTGGTTCTTCCCACTGTTTATGTTGATCATTGTGGCTGTCCATTCATATTCACCAGCTCCGGTATCTGTTTCAAAGGCATCCGATAACCGCAGAGTCCTTCTTTCTTCTTCCATATCTTTTTCGCTTCCGTTGTAAAAATACAATGTAGTGGGGGCGTGGAATTTTCAACAGATGCTTGCTGTACAGCCGCTCAGAACGGTGAATCAGTTTCCGGTACAGATCCGCATAATACAAAAATCCAGCTCAATGTTTTGTCAACAAGAAATGAAACATCATTTTTGTATTTCATGTAAATGACATCTTCCAGAGTTGTGTATCTAGATCATCCAGATCGGTATATGAGGTATGATTTACCGCATTATACAGACTCAGGGCATTTCCTTTGTTTTCGCCAAACAGTTTCCGGAATACGGTGTCCTTATATTTTTTATTTACATGAATGTCATCATTTGTTTTTTGTCATTGACTGTCGGGATTCCTTTCGTTAAAATCCTTTGTTTATCTACCTATATTATAGCATATGGCACAAGGATTACAACTGAAACAATTTGTCACTTATCTGTCTCTTATGTGTTAATTGTGTGTTACTTGTAGCGCTAATATTACCTCCATTTATTTTCACAAACTCAGTATTTCCAACACTTCCGCGGAAAATACCATGCGTATTTCCGGTTAAGGTAACTTACAAGACTTCTACAAAGAAGAGTGCTAAGGCAAAGACAAAGAAACTTACTTACACACTGAAAGTTGCTAAGGCAAGCGTTGCTTTATCTGGAGATTCAGCAGTAGCAGTTGGAAGCACAAATAAGTTAACAACAACTAAGAAGGCTTCTTCAAGAGCTAAGATCACTTACACATCCAGTGATGAGACAATCGCAACAGTTTCTGAAGACGGAACTGTAAAGGGTGTTAAGGCTGGTAAGGCTACAATCACAGCTAAGTTAGTTATCGGTAAAGATACAGCTACAGCTACTCAGGAAGTAGAAGTAAAGAAATACGTTCTTAAGTCTGTAGCACAGACTAAGGCAGATACTTTTGAGACATCTGTAATAGGTGCTACAAAAGAGATCAAGGCTTCTGATATTACAGTTAAGAATACAGAAAACAATGTTATCGTTCCTGTTAAGTCTGTATCTGTAGACAGCAAGGATGCAACAAAGGTTACATTCACAACATTTGCTGGATTAACAGATGGAAAAACCTATGATGTGACACTTGATGGAACAACAAAGCAGGTTGTTGTATCTGACGGTAAGGTTACATCTGTAACTGTTAATAAACTTACAGTTCCGGTTGCTACTGAGACAGAGATTAAGTTAGTTTCTAAGGATGCTAACGGTGTCGTTCTTGATGAGTCTGCATATGGTTCACAGGATGCATCTAAGTATGATTTCTCACTTACAACAAACAATGGTTATGTAAATGGTTCTAAGTTATACTTAAACAAGATTGGTGACACTGCTACAGCAGAGGTTACTTACAAAACCGGAAAATACGATGCAAATGGAAAGCCAGAAGGAAATGTTACATCTGGAAAAGTTACAATCACAGCTGTAGATCAGGCTGCTGTTAATAACTTTGCAGTTAAGGTCGCAGCAGGTACCGTAAATAAGAAGTTTGACAAGATTGATGCAAATACACAGCTTGCTGTTGGCGAAAAGAATATGTACGCATACTTCCAGATTAAGGATGCTGACAACAATGAAGTTTCTGATTACTATAATTATTCTGTAGAGTCAAGTGACAAGAATGTATTAATGCTTGGCAATTCTGCACTTGAGGATGCAAGTAATAGTAACCACAGAGTTCTTGTTACTCCAGTAAAAGCTGGTACTGCTTATATTTTAATTAAGAAGGACAACAAGATTGTCAACTCTGTTGCAATTACAGTTGTCGCTGAAAGAGCTGTAGCAACTATGGATGTTGATAAGACATCTGCTACACTTTCAAATGCAATGGATAAGACTGCTACCGTAACTGCTTCTTTTAAAGATCAGTATTCAAAAAGATTTCTTAGGTGATGGTACAGTAAAAGTTACTTGCTTGAACACAACAGCAAAAGATGGTTCTGACAAGGCTATTGATACCAAGACTGTAACAGCTAATGCCAGCAATAAGTATTTTGTTAAAAATGCAGCAACTGGAAATAAAGTAAAAGTTGTATTTAATGCAAAGAGTATTGAAGCAGGAACATATCAGTACAAGATTTCTTATGAAAAAGATTCAAAGGAAGTTTGTGCTAAGGTTGTAACTATCATTATTCAGAAACCAGCAGATCCTTCAAAAGGAACAGAGTCTTTTGCATTAGATGTAAATAAGACAGAAGTTGATAACCTTGTTGATGATGATCATACAACAGCTGCCGATTATGTGGTAACAGCTAATGTAAATCAGTTAATCAATGGTGTTGCAAATGCAACTATTAAGGTTGGTTCATCTCTTAAAGATGGTTCAACTGTTAAATCTATCGAATATAAATTAGAAGATAAAGATGGTAAGAATGTTACTGGAAATACCGGAGCTGCTGTTTCTGATGATCAATTAACAGTAAGAACAGTTTCTTTCTCTGGAATTTCAGCAACTAAGAATTTTGGTGCTGGTACTTACAAGATTACTGCTACTGTTGTAACAACAAAAGACAGCAAGGATACAACAAAGACTTTCACTACCACATTTACTGTAAAGGATTCTCAGCCTACTGGAGCTCTGACATTTGAGAAGAATTCTGTTGATGCTTCTTCTGTAAAAAGAAGCTGTTGAAAAAGACTGCAAAATTTGTATATGGTGATAAGACATATAAGCAGGATTCAGCTGATGGAATTGATGTTGTTTCGGTTGAAGGTATTGCAAATGATGGAACTGTTATCAATGCAAAAATATGGATTCCGTAAAGAAGTCTGAAGTTACAATCAAAAAAGTTACATTTAAAGTTGGTACGACTAAGTACAGCGTTGATGTAACTGCTGATGCTTCACAGGTAATTACAATCAAATAATTTTACATGTATAAAAGAGGTTGCTTTGAGCAGCCTCTTTTGTAGTCAAAAGCAAGGGAATAATATAATGGAAGAAAAAATTCCACCGTATCAATCAGTAAAACAACATATTCGAATTTTTCTGGATATCAATTATGCTGATTTTGCATGTTGAAGAAATAAAATAATCCATAGATAATTTATTAAGGTATTTCGATAACGAAGACTATAGCAAAAGCTTTAGAGAATTTTTTGCTATAGAAAACGTGCTAACATTGAGGAATATCAATGCTAACACCTTTTCTAATTTGAGTTTTATAAAGAAGAAGCAGCAAATTTTCCAGTAATGGAATACGTGCAGGTATGTAAATCAATCTTCTTATAATCTTTCTTTAATGCAGATTTTGGAATGGTTATGGTACATTCTTTATCACTGTAACTTGCAACACTTGTCTTATAATTCTTTTTTTATTGTAAGATACAACATTTTTTTTCGAAGAATCTTTTACAGAAACTTTGAATTTTGATACATTTGTGATTTTTCTGTAGCTGTTATTAACCAGTTTAAGTTTCAGAACTAAATTTCCTTTCGAATCAAATGAAGCTGCATATGCTTTCATTTTTGATGTATTGTAAACAACATCCTTAACGGTAATCTTTTTTGCCTGATATTTGTTTGGTTTTACAGAGACTGTGCATGACAAAGTTTTGCCATTTGCCAATTTGGCTTTGATGGTAGTTTTTCCGATTTTTTGCGGAAACTTTTTCCTGAATTATTTACCGCTGCAACTTTCTTATTTCCAGAAGTACAACTTTTTATCGTTCCACCTTCTGGCTTTCAGCTGCTTGGTAAAATCCTTTTTTGTCAAATTTAATTTTGAATAATTTAACTTAGCTTTTTCAGAAATTCTGCTGACAGACAAATCATAATTCACTTCAGTCTCAAAATTCATTTCAAGAATATATTCTCCTGCTGGCAGATGCATGGTATGTTTGTTTTGATATGTACCATTTTTTTCATTATACTGCCATCTTGGATCTACAGAAGGAAGCGTATCGCTCTTGACAGCAACTTCGTCCTTTTTATTTTTACAGTCAATGCAACAGTTGTTCGCTCATTGATTGCAAGCTCAAAATAAATATCTGACTCTTTTTTCTAGACTAAAATTATAACGAATGGGATAATTAGACCTTGCTGTATTAATCTTATGCATGATATTAATATAGCTATTTGAAGTATTTGCAAAAAGTCTGATCTGGTAAAAAGTAGACTTGAGGAGAATAATAAGCAGAGAAAGTAGGATACTTATAATTTTTTTGCTTTTTGACATCTTCATAACCTCCGTTTTAATAAAAAACAAGCTGCCACGTTGTACGCAGCAGCTTATTTTCAAATTCATTTAATAATTATTTTACATTTATAAATGTCCGATTTACAGGAATTGTAATTAAAACATAATTATTAGAATCTGTTACCTTAACAAATACTTCAACAGATGCTACAGTTACAGTATTGCCTGCTGCTGTAGAATTGATCTTATGAATAGTATTACTATTTAAAGCCTGTGTAAGGTTGTCATAAGTAACTTCTACAAAATCTGTCGATTTAAATGCATCTTCAACAGAATAAGTGTTCTGCAGATCATTTTTTCTTCACATTGCAGTTTGCCTTTGTATTCTGTGAATCTTTAATTTTAAAACTATTAGATACAGTTACAGTATTCTTAACACCGTTAGCATCTGCTACCTTGAATGTTGCAGTTACATAGTAAGTACCAGCAGCAAGATTCTTCTGATAATTTGTGCTTGAAGAAATTGCAGAACTTGATACAGCATTGATTACAAGAGTATCTGCCTTAGTTGTTGTATCAAGATATTTGGAATCAACATCTTTTCCAGCAGAATCTTTTACAGTATATGTTACCTTAGTATCGGAATCACTACTATCAGAAGCATAATCACCAATTGCTGCACCATTTGCCATTTCTACAACCTTTGCTTCAATGGTGGTAGCACTTGCTGTATCCTTTGTTACAGTTGTATCTACTTCTGTAGGAAGTGATAACTGGTATGACTGTACATTTGCCGACTTAACAAAGTTAACAGTAAATACGTTAACAACTGTTTTGTCATCAGTATCTTTTTAATGTAACCTTATAAGTATATGTTCCATAATAAGTGGAGAAAGCAGAACCTGTTACAGCAATAGTTGCCTTTGTTCCAGAAACACTAGCGGTAAGAGCTGCTGCAGTTGCTTTATTATCAGGCTTAGCAAGGTTCTCAATCTTAGCATCCTTGATCTTCATGTCATTACCATACTGATCTTTTAACTTAGCTTCAATTGTTTCTTCAACCTTTTTCCGTCCATGACGGTAACAGATGTCTTGTTCAGGCTAATAGATGTTGCAGTAGCCTTTCCCTGTACCTGAACTGGTAAAGAATAGACAACCTTGCCATCTTTCTTTACTAAAATATAAGTATCTCCAGCACTAACTCCATTGATCAAAACACCATTAGATCCAACTTTTGCAGAAGTAGAAGTAAGTGAACCAGCATTTACTACTAATTTTGTAGGATCAGCAGTTTCTACTGAATAAGCAGAGTAATCAACATCATTTCCATTTTCATCTGTAATACGGAAATATGCGTATGTCTGTCCACCAATCTTAACAGCAGTATTTGCTTTAAAAGAAGCGGCCTTCCATGATGGAGCAGAATCTCCAATCGTTACAGCATAATTATAGTTGATTGTGGATGGATCTACAGCAGTAATAGTAGCTGCATTTTCAATCACACCAGTCTCTGTTCCGTTAGAAGCGAAAGATCCAGTATGATAAGTAATCTTTGCTGCCATAGTATCTCCTACTGTTGGGAGATATACATCTGTTCCCTGTACATAACCCTTAGTAATAGTAAGAGCAGTTGTTACCTGACCTTTTGAAGTATTACCATTAGTCAAATCAAAATATCCTAAGATAATGTTATTTGCATCTTTTGTAACTGCCTTAACTTCAGTCTTTACACCAGCAGGTACTTCTGTTTTTGTAAGATCTACTTTTGCTACGGTATTGTCTGTTGCAGTAAATACAGCTGTAGAATCAGCATATACTACAGAATACTCTTTTGCATCTGTCATTCCTGTGAATGTCTCGATAACATAAGTGTTCTCAACACCCTTCTTAGCAGAAATAGACTTAACAGCTACAGTAGCCTTTGTTGCTGTATTTGTAATCTTAACATCTGCAGGCTTAATATCCTTGGTATCACCAACGATAACAGCTTCGATCTTATTGTACTCTGTCTGATTAGCACTCTTTAAGATTGCTTTCTTTACTTCTACTTCCTGAGTAGCGGTAGCTGTATCTTTACCAATTGTAAGCTTAGCTGTGATTGTAGCCTTACCAGCCTTAACACCCTTTACAGTTCCGTCTTCAGAAACTGTTGCGATTGTATCATCACTGGATGTGTAAGTGATCTTAGCTCTTGAAGAAGCCTTCTTAGTTGTTGTTAACTTAGTTGTGCTTCCAACTGCTACTGCTGAATCTCCAGATAAAGCAACGCTTGCCTTAGCAACTTTCAGTGTGTAAGTAAGTTTCTTTGTCTTTGCCTTAGCACTCTTCTTTGTAGAAGTCTTGTAAGTTACCTTAACCGGAAATATGGATGGTATTTTGCGTGGAAGTGTTGGAAATACTGGATTTGTAAACAGCAGTTGATGCAAAATTATTGCTACAAGTAACACGTAATCAACATATAAGAGCCTGGCAAGTGACAAAAATGAGGAACCACTTAGTAGAATATCAAATTTCGGCAACAGTACAAAACGGAATATGTAATACAAAAAGTGCCAGCATTCAGCAATAAATCGAATACTGACACTTTAGTGATCGCAAGTAAAGTTTTCCGTTCCTCGGAATATTCTTTTTAGTTCTTCCGCAAGACCTTTTCTTTATAACTCTTTGTTTTATATAGAATATGGGTTATTACAGATTATAGAAGCTTTCTTAACGTGATAGCAGAATCCACAGATTCTTTTTCCATTCCATCTGCAACTAACTGTTCCGGGTTTTTCCTTCTTTCAGCTTTTGGACGATCTCAAGCAAGGTTTTCCGTTCTTCAGAACGACCTTTTGCAAGACCCTTTTCAAGACCTTCCGCAAGTCCTTCCTCCTGGCCTTCCTCCCGGAGAACATCTTCATATTTCTTTTCATCAAATTCAGTAAGACACATATCACACACCTCCCTGCGATGCTGTTCCAAAAAATCTCTGAGAACATTTTCCTCTATGCATTCCCTGACGGCAAGATCAATGGCTTCTTTTAATTCCATGGACTCCCGGTATCTTTTGATCTTTGCAACAAAGACCGCGTATTCATATAAAACGTGGCAGCTGTCCATGATAGACTGATTTTTCCCGCTGTTTATGTTGATCATTGTGGCTGTCCATTCATATTCACCAGCTCCGGTATCTGTTTCAAAGGCATCCGATAACCGCAGAGTCCTTCGTTCTTCCGCCATGTCCTTTTCACTTCCGTTGTAAAATACAATGTAGTGGGGGCGTGGAATTTTCAACAGATGCTTGCTGTACAGCCGCTCAGAACGGTGAATCAGTTTCCGGTACAGATCCGCATAATACAAAAATCCACGGGCGGCATATTCGGGTTATAAGAACTCTGATGTTCATAAAGGCTCAATGTTTTGTCAACAAGAAATGAAACATCATTTTTGTATTTCATGTAAATGACATCTTCCAGAGTTGTGTACTCCAGATCATCCAGATCGGTATATGAGGTATGATTTACCGCATTATAAAGACTCAGGGCATTTTCCTTGTTTTCGCCAAACAGTTTCCGGAATACGGTGTCCTTATATTTTTTATTTACATGAATGTCATCATTTGTTTTTGTCATTGACTGTCGGGATTCCTTTCGTTAAAATCCTTTGTTTATCTACCTATATTATAGCATATGGCACAAGGATTACAACTGAAACAATTTGTCACTTATCTGTTTCTTATGTGTTAATTGTGTGTTACTTGTAGCGCTAATATTACCTCCATTTATTTTCACAAACCCAGTATTTCCAACACTTCCGTGGAAAATACCATGCGTATTTCCGGTTAAGGTAACTTACAAGACTTCTACAAAGAAGAGTGCTAAGGCAAAGACAAAGAAACTTACTTACACACTGAAAGTTGCTAAAGTAGGCGTTGCTTTATCTGGAGATTCAGTAGTAGCTATTGGAAGCACAACTAAGTTAACAAATACTAAGAAAAATTCTTCAAGAGCTAAGATTACTTACACATCAAGCGATGATTCTATCGCAACAGTAGCAGCTGACGGTACAGTAACTGGTGTTAAGGCTGGTAAGGCAACAATCACAGCTAAGATTACAGTTGGTAAGGATTCAGCTGAAACTACTAAGGATGTAGAAGTAAAGAACTACGTTCTTAAGAGTGTAGCACAGACAAAGGCTGATACTTTTGAGACATCTATCACAGGTGCTACAAAAGAGATCAAAGCTTCTGAAATTACAGTTAAGAATACAGAGAACAATGTTATCGTTCCTGTTAAGTCTGTATCTGTAGACAGCAAGGATGCAACAAAGGTTACATTCACAACATTTGCTGGATTAACAGATGGAAAGACATATGATGTAACTCTTGACGGAACAACAAAGCAGGTTGTTGTATCTAATGGTAAAGTTGCATCTGTAAACGTTAATAAACTCACTGTTCCGGTTGCAACCGAGACAGAGGTCAAATTAGTATCTAAGGATGCTAATGGTGTTGTTCTTGATGAGTCTGCTTATGGATCACAGGATGCTTCCAAGTATGACTTCTCCCTTACAACAAACAATTGGTATGTAAACGGTTCTAAGTTATACTTAAATAAGATTGGTGACACTGCTACAGCAGAGGTTACTTATAAGTCTGGTAAAATATGGCACAGACGGTAAGCCAGAAGGAAATGTTACATCTGGAAAGGTTACAATCACAGCTGTAGATCAAACTGCTGTTAATAACTTTGGTGTTAAGGTTGCAGATGCAAATGCACAGAGCAAGAAATTTGACAAGATTGATGCTAATACACAGGTAGCTGTTGGCGAAACAAATATGTATGCATACTTCCAGATTAAGGATGCAAACAATAATGAAGTTTCTAATTATTACAATTATTCTGTAGAGTCTAGTGACAAGAATGTATTAATGCTTGGTGGATCTACTCTTGACGCTGTAAGCAATAGCAATCATAGAGTACTTGTTACACCTGTAAAAGCTGGTACTGCTTATATCTTAATCAAAGACAAAGATAATAAGATTGTAAGCTCTGTAGCAATTACTGTTGTTGCTGAAAGAACTGTAGCAACAATGGATGTTGATAAGACAAGTGCTACACTTTCTAATGCAATGACAAAACAGCTACCGTAACTGCTTCATTCAAAGATCAGTATGCCAAGAATATTGATGTTACAAAAAATGTAAAAGTTACTTGCCTGAGCACAACTGCTGATAAACTCAATGCTGAGAAAGTAAATAACGGAAAAAGATGCAAATGATTCTTCAGTTTCTTATTTTAATACACCTGTTTATTCAGGTAATAAAGTTACCGTTACATTTAATGCACAGGGCATTACAGCTGGAACTTATCAGTATAAGATCTCTTACGAGAAAGATAACAAGGAAGTATGTGCTAGGGTTATCACTATCGTTATTCAGGCACCAGCTACTAATGGAACAATTTCATTTTGGTATTGATGTAGACAAGAATGAGGTAGATAATCTTGTAGATAAAGATCACAAGGATGATCAGAAGATAACAATTGCTGTCAATGATTGAGAAATGGTGTTCCTAGTGCTAAGTTGAATAAGAATTCAGTTGTATCTGACACAGATCGTGATGAAAAAGTTCAGAAGATTGATTATAAGATCGAAGACAAAGATGGTAAGACTGTATATAATTCAGCTTCTTCAGATTCTAAATTAAATACAGTTTCAGGATGTGCATTTGATTTTGATGTAGATGGAGCTTTAACAGTCACAACAGTTTCTTGTTCAGCAGTAACTGCTAATGTACCGGCAGAGAAATATTTTGCTCCTGGCACATATAAAGTTACAGCAACAGTAAAGACTGGAAAAGATGCGGATGCTGAGTCTAAGTGGGTAACTAAGACCTTTATGACTACATTTACAGTTAAAGATTCTCAGCCAGTTGGTACATTAACAATTGAAAAGGACTCCGTAAAGGATGTTGCTGGAATTAGTACTGTAGAAGATGCTATTAAAAACGCTGTTAAGTTTTTTTATGCTGACAAGACATATTCTGCAGATGCAAATGATAAAACACTTGTAATTGTTTCTGTTGAAGGTATTACAAATGATGGTAAGAAGATCACTAAAGATAACTTTACGGATGCTGACATCATTGCAAATGCTACAGATATTACAATCAATAAGGTTACATTTACGGTTGGGGATGATTCAACAAGTGTTAATGTAGAAGCTTCTCCTTCTAACTCTAATACAATTGTATTGAAATAATTATAATATTTCATAAAAAGAGGTTGCTCCGGCAGCCTCTTTTGTAGTAGTCGAAAAGGAAAATAAAATATGGAAAAACAAATGTCACCGTATCAATCGGTAAGACAATGTATTCGAATTTTTCTAAGTCTCAATGATGGAAAATCAGAGATGGAACATTTCGATTATCAAAGAAATGATGGTTACGAAACAAAAATAGATGCTGGATTTGAAGATTTGGATCTACAAAAGATGCTGCTAAAATAATGCTTTATATACAAAATGATATTATTCGTTTTAATAATGGTAGAGAATACCGGATTACTAAAAGAAATTTCAGCCGTGTGTCCCTGTTATGTTAATTTTACATGTAGAGGAGATAAAAAAAGTAGGCTTGGCCGATATTTGAGATCTCCTTTTCAACGAGGATTTTTCGAGTTTGTCAAGTAAAGTGTGTAAATTTTTTGATTTTTTTGTGGGGCTGTAAAAAAAACTCCCCTGACAGAAAAATCGCCCAGACCGTGAGGTCTGAGCGATTTTGGTATAATTAATTATGCTACTAAATAACAATACCAATGGTAATTATACTATGCG
>VOFG01003682.1_pt1 | contig 20223 bp, 27 predicted proteins | sample 5384171 | NCBI WGS metagenome assembly VOFG01 (sample SAMN12384726, study PRJNA508395) | human gut metagenome | isolation source: healthy gut F | host: Homo sapiens
ATTATAGCGTACTCGTCCCAAAAGTGCAAGAGGGGGCGCCGCACAAGCCGCCGCGGCATATCCCTGCATCCTGCCGAAAATGTAAAAGCGCCCCGGCAGGGCCGCTGCTGTCCCGCAACCCCTGCCAAGAGCGCTTTTCTGTTTGGCTGACTTGCTCTGCAAATACGAAGGGCCGGTTTATCTCAGAGGCCCGTTTACGACATTCTGCGGCTTTCCGGCGAGGAAAACGCGGATGTTCTCCGCCGTAATGTCCATGATACGCTGGCGGCTCTCCTTCGGCGCCCAGGAGATATGCGGCGTGATGATGCAGTTTTTCGCGGTCAGGAGCGGATTGTCCGGACGGATCGGCTCCGTGTAGACGACGTCCAGACCGGCGGCGGCCAGCTTGCCGCTGTTCAGCGCGTCCGCGACGTCCTGCTCCACGATCAACTGACCGCGGGCGTTGTTGATGAGGATCGCGCCGTCTTTCATCTTCGCAATGTTCGTTTTATTGATAAGTCCGGTGTTCTCGGGCGTCAGGTTGCAGTGCAGCGACACCACGTCCGACTGTGCAAGCAGCGTGTCCAGATCGACATATTCGCCGATTGTGCGCCCGGATTCATTCGGATACACGTCATAGGCAAGCACCTTCATGCCCATCGCCCGCGCAATATGGCCCTCTGCCTGCCCGATGCGGCCGAAGCCGATGATGCCGATGGTCTTGCCCTCCAGCTCGATGAGCGGATAGTCCCAATAGCACCAGTCGGGATTCGAGGCCCAATTGCCCGCATGGACAGATGCGCTGTGATGGCCGATATGGTGGCAGATCTCCAGCAGAAGGGCGATGGAATACTGGCTGACCGATGCCGTGCCGTAGGTCGGCACATTCACGACCAGGATGCCCTTTTCCTGCGCGTATTTGTAATCCACGACGTTGTAGCCCGTCGCCAAAACCGCAATCAGCCGGATATTCGGGCACGCATCCATTGTCGCGCGGGAGATCGGCGTTTTGTTCATGACCACGATCTCGGCGTCGCCGATGCGCTCTGCGATCAGCGGGGACTCGGTATACGACGTGCGGTCGTAGACCGTCAACTCGCCCAGCGCCTCCAATTCCGCCCAGCTCAGGTCGCCGGGATTTTCCGTGTAGCCGTCCAGTACAACAATTTTCATGATATCCTCTTCCTTTCCGGCTCCACGGCCCTTCGGGCGAATCCAGCCGGTCTCTCCGTTTTGCTTTTTTATGTATTTTATCATAGTTTTGCACCCATTGGCAAGGGAAAGCGCGGCTTTTCGCACGGCAATGCGGGATTTGACTGTCTGCCCCTGCCCGTAAGCGGCATTTGCCTGCCTCGTCTGCTGCCGTTTCTTCTCCGTGAAACGAATCGACGGATTTCTCCCGAAAACGAGCTTGCCCGCCGGTGCGATTCGCATCGGCGGGCATTCTGCATTCTTTTCAAATCAGCAGCATCCGGTCGTTATGAAGCTCCTTTCCGGAGCTTTCGCGGAATCTCCGCAGCAGATCCGGGACGCCGAGGCGGGCACGCTCCTCGCCGGAAACGTCCATCACGATCTTTCCGGCGTTCATCATGACCGTGCGGTTTCCAAGCTCCAGCGCCGACTGCATGTTGTGCGTGACCATCAGGCAGGTCAGGCCGTTTTCGGCCACGATGCGCTTCGTCAGCCCCAGCACCTTTTCCGCCGTCGCAGGATCGAGCGCCGCCGTGTGCTCGTCGAGCAGCAGCAGCTTCGGCGTGTTCAGCGTCGCCATCATCAGCGTCAGCGCCTGACGCTGGCCGCCGGACAGCAGCCCGACCGGCTGGTTCATCCGATCCTCCAGCCCCATTTCCAGCATGGCGACCCGCTCCCGGAAGAAGCGCCGGTCCGCCCGGGAAACCGGGCTCAGCCAGCTGCCCCTTCCGGCGGCCAGCGCAAGGTTCTCTTCGATCGTCATATCCGGCGCGCTCCCGCGCATCGGATCCTGAAACATCCGTCCGATCTTCCGTGCGCGGCGGTACTCCGGAAGCAGTGTCATGTCCTCGCCGTCCAGCACAAGCTCGCCGCTGTCGGTGATGAAGCTGCCCGCGATCGCGCCCAACAGCGTCGATTTTCCCGCGCCGTTCGCGCCGATGATCGTAATAAAGTCGCCCCTGCGCACATCCAGCGACAGATCGTCCAGCGCCTTCTTCGCGTCGGTCGTGCCCAGGCCGAAGGTTTTCGTGATATGGGAGATTTTCAGCATCCTGCGCGCCTCCTTCCCATGCGGTGTTCTATTCTCCGGCGGAAGAGCGGATATTGCTCCTTCAGATACGGAATGGAGATCGCCGCTACAACGACCACGGCAGAGACCAGCTTCAGCATGAACGCGGGCATGTCAAACCGCAGCGCCACCGTATAGACCAGCCGGAACACGAACGCGCCCAGCACCATGCCCAGAATTCGCAGCGGAAGCTTTTTCCTGCCGAGGAACATGCCGCCGATCAGCAGCGAGGCCAGCGCGATCGTCACCATCCCGGAGCCGATGTCGATGTTGACCGATTTCTGCGACTGTGCCAACAGGCACCCGGAAAGCGCCGTCAGCGCATTGGACAGGCACAGGCCCACGATGGTCGTCACAGCGGGGTTGATCGAGGAGGAACGCACCATATCCGGGTTATCGCCGGTCGCGCGGATGGCAAGGCCCAGCCTTGTCCGCAGGAACATCCCCAGCAGCACCGCCGCCAGCAGCACGGCGACCGCCGCGACGATCAGCCGATACTGCCCCGCCAGCGCCGTATGCTCCAACAGCGCGCGCATTTTGGTGAAAACCGTCTCTGTCTTATTCATGTTCAGCACGGAGGCGTTCCCCATTACCGCGATGTTGATGGAATAGAGCGCCGTATTGACGATAATGCCCGCAAGCAGGCTGTTGACGCCCATTTTTTGTTTGCAGCAGCGCCGTGATGAAGCCGGAGAGCATTCCCGCCGCCATAGCCGCCGGAAGCGACAGATACGGGTGTCCCGCGATGGCCACCGCCGCGCCGACCGTCGCGCCGAGCGTAAAGCAGCCATCGGTGGACAGGTCGCAGACGTTCAGCATCGAATAGCTGAGGAAAAGCGCCAGCACGGTCAGCGCGCTGATCAGGCCAAGCTCCAGCGCCGTCTGCACCAGAGAAAAAATCGTATTCAACGACATGGATCACCGCTCCTTTTTGTTCATGGGTTTGCGTCTGTCCGCAGAGCGCGGACGCGCCGTCATCCGGCGCTTACATCCGCGAAGCTTTCCGCCGTCACGATCTCCTGCACGCTGGTGCAGTACGGCGCGAACGCCTCCTTTACCGCAGCAAAATCCAGACCGAGCTTTTCGCAGATCTCGGTGTTGACCGTCGCGGTGCCGTTGTCAAACGTGCGGACAGGCAGCTCCGCGGGCTTCTTTCCGTCCAGCAGGATCTCTGCGGCCATATTCGCCGTCTCCACGCCGAGATTCGCATAATCCACGCCATAGCCGAGAAACGCGCCGTTCAGCGCAAAGGAATCCCGCGCCGGTGTAGTGCGGGATACCCGCGTCAGCAAACGTTTCATAGATGCTCAGCTCCGATTTCATCACGGTGTTGTCCGTCGGCGTAAACACGGCGTCCACGCCGTCCGTAACCAGCGCCTGCGCGGCCAGCGCAATTTCATCGACCGTCGTGCCGGTGCGCTCGATGTACTCCACGCCCTTCTCCGTGAGATACTGCTTCGCAGCCTCGATGGCGCTCGTCGCGGAATCCTGCCCGACGTCATACAGAAGTCCGATCTTCTTTGCGTCCGGGTTCTGGGCGAAGATCAGATTCATGACCGAGGCAGTGTCCAGATAGTCCGAGGTGCCGGTCACATTGCTGCCCGGAGCCTCCAGCGAATCGACCAGTCCGACGGATACCGGGTCGGAGACCGCCGCGAAAACCACCGGCGTGTCCGTCCCCTCCGTCGCAGCCTGCATACTCATGGCGACCGGCGTTGCGACCGCCACCAGAAGATCTGCGCCGTCTGCCTGGAAGTTGGAAATGATCTGCGACATCAGGTTTGTGTCCGCGTTGCAGTTGTCATAGAGGATATCGAACTGAACGCCTCTCTCCTCGCCGAGCTTTTCGAGCTGTGCACGGAGGTTTTCCACGATCTGATTGAGGGATGCGTCGTCCACATAGTTGCAGATGCCGACGGTATAATGCGTGCCGTCCGCGGCCTCCTGCGCCGGAGCCTTTCTGCCGCAGGCCGTCAGCGCCGCCGTGAGCATCAAAACGGAGAGAATACATGCGATCATCTTTTTCATGATAAATACCAGCCTTTCCAATGGAGATAGAATGAATTTGATTTCTGTCCGCCGCTGCGGGTCCCTGTTCCTCCGGCGCAGCTGCGCCAACGTCTGCCCATCAAAAACATATCGCTTCCTCCTGAAAACAAAAAATCCTGTCCCGGCAATACAAGATTGCTGGGACAGGATCAATTCGTCCTGTGGTGCCACCCGGCTTGACGCGATCACGCGCCCACTCATTGCGTACCGACATACGCCTGCGTTTGTTCACGGAGCGCCTCTCTCCGTCTCACATACTCCGAAGCTGCGCTTCGTTTCCGCTCGCCCTCAGAAGTCCATTCGATTCTGTCCGGTTCTGCCGCAATTCCACCGCCTGCGGCTCTCTGAAAGAAGGATCCAGGATCTACTCACTCTTCTTCAACGGTTTTCTGCATTGTAGCACAGTCCGCGCGTCCTGTCAAGTATTTTTATGCAGCGTCCTGCATAACGCGCCTCCGCGCGGGACATACTGAACGTAAAACGAAAGGAGCTGCCGCTATGAAAATGAAGGGCTACGCCATGCTTGGCATCGGCCGCACCGGCTGGATCGAGAAAGAGGTCCCGGTCTGCGGTCCAAACGACGCGCTGTTGCGTCCGATCGCCGTTTCTCCGTGTACCTCGGATATCCACACCGTCTGGGAGGGCGCCATCGGCGTGCGCTGCGATATGATCCTCGGCCATGAGGCCGTCGGCGAGGTCGTGGAAACCGGAAGCCTTGTCCGGGACTTCAAGCCCGGAGACCGCGTGATCGTCCCCGCCATCACGCCGGACTGGTCGTCCGTCGAGGCGCAGGCCGGGTACGCCATGCACTCCGGCGGGATGCTCGCCGGGTGGAAGTTCTCCAACTTCAAGGACGGCGTCTTTGCGGAATACTTCCACGTCAACGACGCCGACGGGAATCTGGCGCATCTCCCGGATGGGCTTGACCCGGCTTGCGCCGTCATGCTGTCGGACATGGTTCCCACCGGCTTCCACGGCGCGGAACTGGCCGGCGTGCAGTACGGCGACAGCGTCTGCGTCATCGGCATCGGCCCCGTGGGCCTGATGGCGGTCGCCGCCGCACAGCTCAAGGGCGCGGCGCGGCTGTTCGCCGTCGGCTCCCGCCCGAACTGCGTCGCCGCCGCCCGGCACTACGGCGCGACCGACATCGTCAGCTATCGCAGCGGCAGCATTTCCGCGCAGATCCTGGAGGCGACCTCCGGCCGGGGCGTGGACCGCGTCATCATCGCCGGAGGCGACAACGACACCTTTCTCGAGGCCATGCAGATGCTCCGCCCGGGCGGCTGCATCGGCAACGTCAATTACCTCGGCAGCGGCGAATTCGTGCGCATCCGCGCTCGGAATGGGGCTGCGGCATGGGCCACAAGACCATTACCGGCGGTCTGATGCCCGGTGGGCGGCTGCGGATGGAAAAGCTGGCCGCACTGCTGCAATACGGCCGTCTGGACACGGCTCCGCTGCTCACGCACCGTCTGAGCGGCTTTGAAAGTCTGGAAACGGCGCTGCTTCTCATGAAGGACAAGCCGAAGGAGCTTATCAAGCCCGTCGTCCTGCTCTGACGGCGCGGCGGAATACGCAAAAAAGGCAGCCTCTCGAGAGGCTGCCTTCGATTTTCAAATTCAGAAATACTTTGCCATATAGCCGGGCGCCGTCTCGGGGTCGCCCTGCATCGTGAAGGTAAAGGAAACGTCGTTTGCGATCGAGAACTGATTGCACCAGTTCAAAAAAGCTTCCGTTTCGGAATCGTCCTTACAGTGCGCGATCTTATATAAGCCGTCGGCAAAAATGTGGGTGATGTCGAAATTCCCCGCATGCAGACCGCTGATAAAGCCCTTCAGGAACGTATAGCTGCCGAGGGCGTATTCGCCCGCGTCGATCAGGCGGACACGGTGATCGACGTCAAAGCGCAGGGTGCTGCCTTTTTCGATGCAGACCATGCTGCCGCTTTCTTCCTTCAGAGCCTGATGGATGGCGTCAATGAGCATTTTGGTTTTGCCGGAACCTTCCGGTCCCATGATGATGTGAACCATAGAGCATTCCTCCTTTTCCTGGTCAACCGTATATTCTGATTCATTATAGCATTCTTTTTCCGAATACACAAGAGCTTATCCCGCAAAGTTTATGCATTTTCCTCCGGTTTCCCAAAGTCGCCGCCGCAGCCTGACGGGAGGGCAGCACCTTGGGCAGATCGAAGGGGTCGATCCCGCAGGCACACGCAAAGATCGCGTTTGCCAGCTCGAAGAAATAGAACAGCTCTCCAAGCGCCGCCGGAGTCATTGTCTCACCCTCCAGCACGATCACCGGCACGTCGCCCGCCGCGTGCGTATCAAGCATGGCCTGATAGGCCGCCTGCTCCACCTCGCCGACGCTCCGCCCCGCAAGATAGTCCAGCCCGTCGTAGTCCTTCCAGTCCATCCACATTGATCTTCTGCGTGCTGAGCGGTGCAAAGCGCAGCAGCGTTTCAAACAGCGGATACCGCCCGGAGGCGATCATGAGATCGAGCGCGTCGAGGCCGCCGGTCAGCTCCATCGGGACCGGCAGCACGCCCACGCCATCCTGACAGGTGTGGCGGCAGACCCACTGCGCCCACCATTTTCCGAACGCCGTAAACGCCGGGTCGAACGTCCCGAGCAGCTCCGTGGCGCGGCCCTTGCCATAGAGCGCGTACCGCGCCCCGGCGTACATCCACACCGGATTTTCAAACGCGCGCAGATCGTACTGGCTGTAGGCCTCCGCCGCGCCCTCAAGCACCTCCAGCGGGTCTACGCCCGCCGCCGCCAGCGGAAGGAGCGTCGCCGCCGTGAGCGCGCTGTAGGCGCCGCCCGGCTGCGTAGGCATCGGCAGGAACACATGTCCCTCCTCCTTTGCCATCACCGCCATCGGCGTATCCGGCAGCGCGGACACATAGATGCGTCCCTTCGTCTCCGCGCCGTACCGCCGCTCCATCACCCAGCGCACCGCGCGCGAGGCGACCGCCGTTTCCATCTCCGCGCCCATCGGCGAGACCAGCAGCAGACAGAAGCTCTTTCCCTCCAGCCGCTCGCATAAATCGAGCCACTCGCGCCCGGAAAAGCTGTCACCGGCAAAAGGATCTGCGGTCTCCCCTGCCGCAGCCGCGTCGGCCCAAGCAACAGGCTCAGTCCGGCCTTCGCCGCCTGTATGGCGCTGCACGAGCCGAGCACCACCAGCGTATCGGCGTTCGCGCGGATCGCGTCCGCCGCCGACCGGATGGCATGGAGCGACCGCGCCGTCAGCGAATCCGGCTGGCCGAGCCAGCCGAGGTACTGCGGAAAGCCCGGCTTGTTGCTCCGCAGATGCAGATGCGCGTCGAAAAGCTCCTTTCCCGGCTCAGCAGGTCCGGCAGCGACACGCAGCTCCAGATCTTCGAACGTTCAACGTTGATCATAAAAGCTCCTTCCAGCGGAGAGTGTTTGCCATTTCCGGCCGCATCCCGTCCGGCATACGGCCGATTGCACCGTTTCCTTACAGCGCTCCCGGATGGCGCGGAATGTATTCTCCGACCGCGCCGATACAAAGCTCGCCATGCTCGACGGCCAACTGACCGCGCAGCCAGACCTGCGCGATGGAACCGTGCGTCCGGAAGCCCTCAAACGGCGTATAGCCTGCGGCGGAGTGCTGATTTTCCGCTGTGATTGTCATATCCGCCTCCGGATCGTAGACCACGATATCGGCATCGCTGCCCGCCTGAAGCACGCCCTTGCGCGGATAGGCTCCGTAGAGCTTCGCCGGATTCTCGGCCAGCAGCGCGCACATCTGCTCCTTCGTGATGCGCCCCTTCGCAACGCCCGCGGAGTACAACAGCAGGCCGCGCGTCTCGACGCCGGGCAGGCCGCCGGGGATCTTGGTGAAGTCGTCCCGTCCGGCCTCCTTCTGGCGGAGCGTAAAGCTGCAATGGTCGGTTGAGACCGTCTGGATCGCGCCGTTTGCAAGCGCCTTCCACAGAAGCTCCTGATCCGCCTTCGTCCGGAGGGGCGCCGCGCAGATGTACTGTGCGGAATCGATAAACTCCGGCTGCCGGTAGCGCGAGTCGTCCAGCAGCAGATAGTGCGGACATGTCTCCACATAGACCTTCTGCCCTCTGGCGCGCGCGGTCATGACCTCGGCCAGCGCCTCCTTCGTGCTCAGGTGGACGATCACGACCGGCACATCCGCGACCTCGGCGATGCGCAGCAGATGCGCCACGGCCTCGGCCTCGAGCGGATTCGGGCGGCATTCGGGATGCGACGCCGGCGCGAGCTTTCCGTCCTTCTTGTGCTGCGCGATCAGCGCGTCGATCACGCCCGCATTTTCACAGTGGACGCCCGCAATGCCGCCGTATTTTTTCAGCTCCAGCAGCGCGGAAAACAGATCCTGATCTCCGATCATCATTGCCGGATACGTCATGTACATTTTGAACGACGGGATACCGGCCTCGAACATCTGCGGAATTTCCGCGCGGATGCCCTCGTTCCAGTCGTCGATGGTCATATGGAAGCCATAGTCACAAGAGGATTTCCCGTCCGCCTTCTTATGCCACAGCGACAGCCCGTAGCCGAGCGTCTCGCCCTTGTTGGGACACGCAAAGTCAATGACCATCGTCGTACCGCCGCAGATCGCGCTGCGGGTACCGGAGGCAAAGTCGTCCGCCGTGGTCGTGTTACAGACGTCAAGGTCAAAATGCGTGCGCATCGATGAAGCCCGGAAACAGGAGCTTGCCCGTCACGTCCACGACCTGTGCACCCTCCACGCATAGATTCTCTCCGACCGCCGCAATCTTTTTCCCCGTCGATCAGGAGATCCGCACGCTGCGAGACGCTGCCGCCGACGACCGTTCCGCCCTTTTGAGAATATATTTCATATCAAAATCGCTCCATTTCTGAAGATTTGCAGATATTCTGTATTCAGTATAACACACATCCGCCGGAAAGAGAATCCTCACGGCGGATTTTTTTCATTTAACGCGGAGAAGTTTTTTCGCCTGTGCCTGCCGCAGCCTTCAAATTCCGTCAGAAAACGGTTGCTTTTTTTCCCCGAGGAATGATAGAATAGCGCAGTAGTCAATGCAGGATTCGTACATCGGTAGTACAGCGGCTTCCCAAGCCGCGGAGGCGGGTTCGACTCCCGTATCCTGCTCCATGATTGCCGAACACTATAGATGAAATGGCAAAAAGCCAGTCATCTCAAGTTCGGCAATTTTTTATTCTCAAAATTCTTAGGTAACTCCATAGATGAAATCGTAGCTTGCAGAGGTTCAAACAGGATTTGAACCTCTGCTTTTCCATTTTCAAGGGGATTTTGCAGCCAGCGCCCTTTTTTCAGAGGGCTGTGGCGGCTGGATTTCAGAAAAATCGGAGAAAAATCTTTCACAAAGTTATGGGCGCTGGATTGTTGGTTTTCACGAACCAATGTCCAGCGCCTGATATGCTCCCCATAGAGTAGACAAGCAGAGAGTAAAAATCTGCAACTACTTCATATGGGGAGCATTCTTATGTCAGTAATGAATTATGTGAGTTCGGAAATAAAAATCATTGCGGTAAAACACAGTCTCGTCGGAACCGAAAGTCTCAATCAGTCCGCAGCGAGATTTGGCGTGAGCCGGAGCACACTACAAAAATGGCTGTTAAATTATGAAATGTTTGGCACGGAAGGTCTATGCCATCGGGCCGGAAACCATCACTACTCCAAGGAGATCAAGCGCGAAGCGGTAGAAGCCTATTTGTCCGGGCGGATGAGTGAAGAGGAAATCTGCAAAAAATATCAGATTCGGTCGAGAACACAGCTCGAGAAGTGGGTTTCGTTGTATAATGGCCAAAAGAGTTCCGTCCCGCGGGCGGAGCCAGGAAGGGTACATGTATGGCCAGGATCAGCGGAGAAGAAAAAGAGAAGGCGGTGGAATTCTGCATCGCCCATGACAGGGACTACGCCCTGACAGCAGAGCGCTTCGGATTTACATACCAGCAGATCTATGGGTGGGTGCGGAAGTATCACGCGGCGGGTCTCAACAGTCTGCGAGAGGATCGGGAGTGCTCCAGAGAACTTTCCGACTGGGTCATTGAGAATAAGCATCTCAAAGCGGTCAATCTTGAGCTGGAAATGGAGGCTGTGCTGCATCGGAAGCTTCAGCAGTACCGACACCAAGGCCGCATTTCCACGCACCGCCGCTGCGGCCGCACCCCGACCCGCCGCCAACGATACAGTGCAGCTGGTATCCGCACGAGGGCCAGTGTCCGTATATAATCCGCACCGAATAACCGCCGGTTTTCGATTTCTTTCCGTTTGGCTTCTGCAAAAATTGCACTGGCTTCCGGGGTCAGCGGAAACGCACGTCGGCTCGTCCGGTTCTTCGTCTTGTCCTTTTCCACTACAGAAGTGACTTTCACGACCGTATGACAGATAGCCAATGTTCCGCGTTCTTCGTCAATGCTGTCCCATTGCAAACCGAGCAGTTCACTTCTGCGCAGTCCGTAAATCGCTGTGATTTTGACAAGCGGCAGCAGCGGGTCATTTTGCAGCGTGGCAAACAGTGTCTGCATCTGCGTGGCACTGTAAAAATGCGCTTCCTTTCGCTCCTTCTGCGGCAGCTGCACAAACTGGCATGGATTAGAGGATAAAAGCTGATTGCGCACCGCATCTGTCAGCGCCTGAAATAGAACATTCTTGTGCAGCCGCAGACTTTTTGGAGACAAGCCGCCTTTTCCATCCAGCCGCCCGTTCACTCTTTTTTCATCGAAATACGCTTGCAGAACCTTCGTTGTGACCTCTTGCAGCCTGATACCGAGCGCGTCAAAATACGGAAGAATATGCGTCTGCGCCAGCGTATCATAGCCCTGATAGGTAACCTCGTCTACACGCTTCTTCGCCTGTTCCAGCCAAAGGCGAATATAGTCCGAAAACGGTAAGCGTCAAATAGTCGTGAACCAGCGGCAGCGGAAGGCTGTCACCGGTTCAGGCTTTGCATATTGCCCGCACGGCTGGCAGCCATGGAAGGCAATCTCCCGGCAGGCTGCCGCGCGGCAGTGCGGTCAAAAAAATATTCAGATAACTTGCCGGGTTCAGTCCATTGGTCTTTGCGGTCTCAACCAGAGAATAGATCACCGCGCTGATCTTCGCGCCAAGCGGCGTATTGCTGAACAGCCAGTTCTTTCGCCCAATGGCAAACGGCCGAACCGAACGCTCTGCACGGTTGTTGGACAGCTCCAGCCGTCCGCCGCAGAAAACGTGCATCAGCCAGCCTGCTGCCGCAAGGCATAAGTCGATCGATGCGCGCAAAGCGGATCGGCCTGCGCGCTTCAAAGCATGCCTCCGATACGCACAACCGCCTCCGGCTGCCAGTGCAGCTGGAGGCGTTCTCATTTTCTGATGTTATTGCGCACCGTAGCGGGCTATGCTCTCCTCCCGGATCCTTTCCAGCAGCTGCTTCGTTTCGCTGTTCTCCTCCACAGCGCCCGCGTCCGGCGAAAGCTGCGTCAGCTCCGCCGCTGGGAATAGCACAGGCTCGTTTTCATCGACCGGCACCTTGCCCAAAAGGCCGCTCAGAATGACATAGTATCCATTCTCCTCCGAATACCGCAGGAAAAGATAATATTCCTTTCCCGGCTGCATCTTTACATACCGATTGATGTGGCAGGTCGCCTGCGTGCCATCCTGCTCCGCATAGGTGAACTGATTCTCAAGCGATCTGAAGTCTGTCGCCCGGCTGGACATTCCTTCCCGCAGAGTCTGTCAGCACCTCCCTTGACGCTGACCTCAGAAAGCGTGTAGCCATGATACGCTCCCTGCGCACTCAAAGGCACGGCAACGTTTTCTTCCTGTTCCGTTTTTTCCACGCGCACAACGAGCTGTGCCGCCGCTTCCAGCTCCGCCGCCGACGCATAAAGATCGCTCTTGGCAGAGGCGTATGTGTCGATCGTTTTTGGCGCTTTTTCCCGCGCAGGCCGTCACGCTGAGCAAAAGAACGATCGTGAGCGCCGATAACAGGAACGCCTTGCAGCGTTTTTTCCTCATTTCATGGCCTCCTTTATCCCTATGGTGTATTCTTCCAACTCCCAACGCACCCGGACAGCGGGCCTTTTCACGCTGCGCTGCGCCATTTTTCCTTGAAATACGTCAGTATTCCTGCGAAAAATGTCTTGCTCAACGCAAAATTCCTCGCTGCCGGTCACTTCGCCAGTTTTCAGATACACCCTAACGAAAAGCATCTTCCTGATACATTCAAGTATTACATAATTTACTTCTTTTTGTCAATACGGTTCTGCACACGGCGGCTCGATAAAAAAACGTGCCGGAGCTTTGAACAAGCTCCGGCCTTCTTATTCTTCCGCCTGCTTCTGCACCGGCATTTCGCATTCCTTCGCAGGCGCATTTTCGTGGATATGCTTTTCTCCCCAGCCGCGTCATATTCTCCAAAAGCTGACCTTCCGGCCTTTGGTCTTATAGGCGATGACCGTATCGAGGCAGACATTTTCCATGCTGCGGAAGATATGCGCCTCCACCTCCGGATTGGTCTTTTTTCAGCTCGCGGATGAGCTGCTTGATCTGCTGGCGCTTCGACTTTGCCTCCTCGTTGGGCGGCAGGTCGCAGGTATCGGTGAATTTGCAGGCGCACTGGATAAAATGCAGATCGTTCGCGTCGCGCCACGCCTTGATATCGTCCTCGCGGATCAGATAGAGCGGCCGGATCAGCTCCATGCCCTCAAAATTCGTGCTGTGGAGCTTCGGCATCATGGTCTGAATCTGCGCGCCCCAGAGCATCCCCATCAAAATGGTCTCGATCACGTCGTCGTAATGATGCCCCAGCGCGATCTTGTTGCAACCGAGGCTTCTTCGCGTAGCTGTAGAGATAGCCCCTGCCGCATCCGCGCGCAGAGATAGCACGGCGATTTTTCCACGTTGTAGACCGAGTCAAAAATGTCGGATTCAAAGATCTCGACCGGGATATGGAGCCGCCGCGCGTTTTCCTCGATGATCTGGCGGTTGGCCGGACTGTAGCCCGGGTCCATCACGACAAAGCGCAGCTCAAACGGAATTTATTGTGCAGCTTCAATTCCTGAAAAGCTTCGCCATCAGCATGGAGTCCTTACCGCCGGAGATGCAGACCGCGATGCGGTCGCCCGGCTGCACCAGCTCATACTGCCGGACAGCCTTGGTGAAATTACACCAGATCTTTTCCCGGAAGCGCTTGCGCAGGCTCGTTTCCACGCGGCTGCAAAGCTCGTCGGCATTCTGCTTTTCCATTTGCCGCCGCAGCCATGCAAGATAGCCGCCCGCGAGGCTGTACACGCCTCGTAGCCCAGCGCCTCCAGAGCTTCCGCCGCGTCAAGGCTGAATTGTCCGCGCGCGCAGACTGCGCACCAGCCGCCTGCGGCCGTCATTTCTGGCGGCTCCACGCACAGGCGCTCCATCATCGATGTGCTCCGCGCCGGGATCGTCCGTAATTCAGGCTCTCTGCGCTGCGCATATCGATCAGCCGGTAGCTTCCCTGCTCCCATTTTTTCCAGTTCCTGCACGCTGACTTCCATGTGGCTTTTTCCTCGCTTTGTTGGTTTTTTCGCTGTTTTTGCACCCATTTTATCCGCGCCGTGCGCGTTTGTCAACGCCGGAAGCGGCGCGTATCTTTCAGGCGCCTGCAGCAAAGCGCCTGAAGAAAAAATCCTTCAGGCGCTCTGCATATTCTCAGTTGAAGCTTCCCGCCCTTGCCGCCGACGATGGGCGCAATATTCTTGATTATGTCGCCGGCCTTGATGCCGCGCGCAACGGCATTCTTGCCGCAGACAGCAAGCAGCGTAACCTTTTCGCCATTGACAGAGCCGAGCGCCGCGACGGTGTTCGGGTTCTTGTCGCGCAGGAAATCGCCCAGCTTGCGCAGATCGTTTGCATCGGTATTTTCACGGCTGGCCGTGACGACCTTGAGGCCGTTTACATCCTTGGCAGAGAACAGGAGGCTGTCAACATCGCCTGCAAACAGCTTGTCCTTCATCTTCTCGATGGTCTGATGCAGTTCGCGGATCTCGTTCATGCTGCTCTGGGCCTTGTTGATGAGTTCTATCGGTGTGGTCTTGAGCAGTTCGGCCGCCTTGACCAGACGCATGTTCATCTCATCAACGAGGTTCAGGAACGCCTCGCCCGTCACGGCCTCAATGCGGCGCACACCGGCGGCAACGGACGATTCGCTCACAATGCGGAAGGGGCCGACCTTCGCGGTATTATCGACATGCGTGCCGCCGCAGAGCTCGACCGACCAGCCGCCCATGTTGACTACGCGGACGACATCGCCGTACTTTTCGCCGAAGAGCGCAATCGCGCCGAGCTTCTTGGCCTCTGCGATGGGCATTTCTTTTGTCTCGACGGGCATGCCGTCCAGCACAAGTTCACTCACGAGGCGGCTGATCTTGACCAGTTCGTCGGCCGTAACGGCAGAGAAATGTGTAAAATCATAACGCAGGCGGTCAGGTTCTACAAGAGAGCCGGCCTGATGCGCATGGTCGCCCAGCACCGTCCGCAGCGCCTGATCGAGCAGGTGCGTCGCAGAGTGCGCGCGCATGATGGCCTTGCGGCAGGTCTCATCGATGGAGGCGGTGACGGTATCGCCGACAGCCAGCGAGCCGGAGACAAGTCTGCCGTAGTGCATATACTTGCCGCCCTTATTCTTCTGCACATCGGTGACGATAAATTCGGCAGTCTCCGTGCAGATCGTGCCGTGGTCGGCAACCTGACCGCCCATTTCTGCATAGAACGGGGTCTGGTCGAGGACAAGGATCGCATCCGTGCCGGCGGTAATCGCACCCTGCAGTTCCTCATCGGCAACGATAGCGACGATCTTGCCCTCGGCTTTCATATTGGTATAGCCGATAAAGGTCGTGGCGGGAATCTCCTTACCGAATTCGACACCGGCCCAGCCGAGATCGCCGAGCGCTTTGCGCGCCTCGCGTGCGCGGACCTTCTGCTCTGCATCAGCTGCTTGAAGGCCGCTTCATCGACCTGCATGCCCTCTTCGGCGACCATTTCGTTGGTCAGATCGATCGGGAAGCCATAGGTGTCATAAAGTTTGAACGCGTCTGCGCCGGAGAAGGTCGTCTCACCGTTTGCCTTGTGAGCCTCCAGCATCTCGGAGAAAATTTTCATGCCGCCGTCGATGGTCTTGGCGAAGTTCTCCTCCTCGGTGCGGATCACGCGGGTAATATATGCCTGCTTTTCGCGCAGTTCCGGATACTGGCACTCGTTTTCATGGACGACAGTGTCCACGACCTGATAGAGGAACGGCTCATTCACGCCCAGCAGCTTGCCATGACGTGCAGCGCGGCGCAGCAGGCGGCGCAGGACATAGCCGCGGCCCCCTCGTTGGACGGGAGAATGCCATCGCAGATCATGAAGGTCGAAGAGCGGATATGGTCGGTGATGACGCGGAGCGACACGTCAGTCTTATCGGACTCTTCATAGTGCGCACCGGTGATCTCGAAACCTTATTCGTGATATTCATAACAGTATCAACATCGAACAGCGACGCGACGTTCTGGCACACGCAGGCAAGGCGCTCGAGGCCCATGCCGGTATCGATGTTTTTCTGCTTGAGTTCGGTGTAATTGCCGTGGCCGTCGTTATTGAACTGGGAGAAGACGATATTCCAGACCTCGACATAGCGGTCACAGTCGCAGCCGACGGTGCAGTCCCTTGCCGAAGCGGAAAAATGCGGTTCTGGGATACCGATCACGTCACGCCAGATGGCGAAGGCCTTCATCGTCGGCAGGCGTCGTCTCGTTGCCCAAAGACAGACGGATACAGACCGTTGACTCAAAGGCCGACCACTCCGGGCTGGTCAAAATTCCCACACGCCAAGGGGTAGCTTCGCTATGTAGATCGCCAGGACGAAGTTGCCGAGCATCTCAAAAGTCGAGCTTCATCCGCCACCGGAGCGCTCCGTCCAGCTCCTCGAGCGTACAGAAGCAGAACAGCGGCATCAGCGGAAATTCCCGCCCCGGCTCATATCCATGTCAAGCCCGCGCCGTCCTCCGTCCGCCGCAGCCGCGCGCGTTTTCCACCGGGCAGTCAGAATCCGCCTCGGAGAACGGCTCCCACACCGCCCCGCCGTCTGCTCCGGCCTCCGCAGCAGCTCCTCCGCCGCTTCGCTTCCGCCGGACGCTCCGGCGCTGCTGGCTCCGCGTCCGGACTGGTCGTGACGCGTCTGTGGCGAAGGGAAAACGCATCCGCCGCGAGCCGCCGCTCCAGCTGCAGCGCGCCGTCCTCCGGCATCAGAACGCCGAGGCGCACGCCCTCCTTCCGTCGTGCGCGCTGGGCGGACGATGCGGTCTGTCTCCATGCGGCACTCCGCCGCAATATGCCAGTAAAGCCCCCTGCCTTTCCGCCAAAGCGCTCCCTTACGGCCGCCGCGGTCAAAAAACCGTATATTCCATATCAAACAGCCTCCCGCATAAGCTGGTAAAGCTCATGCGGAAGGCCGCAGCCCATGCGCTGATATGCTTCCCTGCGGCAGCGCCGCTCTGTGGTCATCCCTGAAGTCCGAAGCTACCGCGATGGCGGAGTCCACCTGATTCTGGCGAGCCCCTTTCATCCACATGGCTCATATGCGCCCCTGCAGACGCCGTTTGTCGATGGTGGATCTGCTCGAGCAGCACCACCGAGCCCCAGGTGTCCTACCGTCATGCCTGGGCAGATATGCGTCGTGGCAGGCGGCCTTGCTGGTCTGGCTGGTGATCGCAGCGATCACCGTCGGAGAATGTCTGTTCCGGTATCGTTCTGTACGATCAAAACGGGTCTTGTGCCGCCCTGCTCGCTGCCGACGACCGGGCTGAGATCGGCGTAGAAGATATCGCCTCGTTTCACGTTGGTATCCATTCGCTTCACACTCCGCGAAATAGCAGGAATGGAGTGCCGGTTCGCTCCGGCGGGTCTGGTCATTGTTATTCTCCCACGCGGGCGCTGAAATTATACGCCGCAAGGCTCTCAAGCCATGTTGTTTTGTCGAATGCGCAGGCGTCAGACGATATATTGCAGTACTTTTGCTTCCCGTCCGTCCTGGGTATGATGCGCGGATGCGCTTGTTGACGCAGAGGATCTCGTAGTTGATCGTCCTTGCCTGGCTGCGCGCGATGCGCTTCACACGGCAGGAGCGTCCTGTCCGTGTCATAGCCGAACAGCGCCGCTTCGTCTCCACCTGACTCGGGATCTCCGACACGTCCACCATGCACATCCATACAGATACGGCCCACCGAGCGCGCCATCCTTCCCCGGATGCGGAAGCTCACCTTCCCGGAGAGGCCGCAAAGCCTGTCGGCATACGATGGGCAGCACGGCTACCCGCATATCTTTTCCCGCTGTATAGGTGCGTCCGTAGTTGATCGACGTTCCTGCTGGGATCTGCGCAGCTGCGGCGACTGTCGTGCGCACCGTCATCAGCGGCCGCAGATCCAGAATGCCTCCGCATCCTCTGATTTGCATGGCCGTAGGTCGCGATTCCTGGCCGCAGTATCGAGCGCAAGCTCCGGTACAGGATCGTCGCGCCGGGCTTGCGCAGTGCCGCAGCTCGGGCGGATGCCGTGCGCGGCAGCGCATCCAGCATCGCCGTGAAGCGCGCGTACTGCGTTCTTGTAAACCTCGTCCTCCGGGGCCTTGCTGTCGGCTACGCAGAATGCGTGAACACGCCCTCCACACATGCAGATGCGGCAGCCCGCAGACCTCCAGCAACTCCAGGAAGCGTTCTTTTCATGGTCGTAGGCAGAAAAAAGCCGATGCGCGTCATGCCCGTGTCCAGCTTCAGATGCACGTTCAGGATCGCGGGAGTGTAGCCGAGAATGAGCATCGGCGCGCGGACGCCGCCGCGCCGAAGCTGAATGGCCTCCTCGAGGGTTGAAACCGCCAGATACTCCGCGCCCAGCTCGCGGCAGCGCGTGGCTCAGCGGCACCGCGCCGTGGCCGTAGGCGTCGGCCTTCATGACGCCGAAACCGGCAGCCCTCGGGAATGTGATTTTGATTGCGCGGTAATTGTGCTCCAGATTGTCAGAGACACCTCCGCCCAGGTTCTTTTCAGTGTTTTTCATTGTTGCCTCGATTCATGGCAAACGCTTTGCTTGATCTCTGCGGTCAGGAGCGTCTGCCCTTGATAGAGATATTTCCGCAGCGGCGGCTGTCCGCTCTGCGTGTCCAGCCAGGTAATCCTGCCAGTTCTTCTTCCTCATGCCCCTCCAGACAGGTCATCCGGAGCAGGCCGTTCTCCATTCCGCAGGCGAAATATAGCCCTCGTACCAGCCGCTGCCCAGAAGATGGCGCGCCATCGGCGCAAGGCGTCCGCCGGCGGACTTTCAAATCCGACCGCCGTGTCCTCATAGACGACGCGTGCGCCGGGTCTGCGGAGACCTCCGCCCGATGCCCTCCAGCGTCTGTGGCGCAGTCAGCGTCAGTGCGGCCCTGCCGTCCGGAGACCATGTGCAGTCCATCGTAAACCGGTATACCTGCTCGCCATAGTCCGCCGTGACCTCCGCAAGGCGCAGCCGCCGCTTGCAGCAGCGCCGTCCGAAAATCAAGCGCGCGCTGCATCTCGAGTCCTCCGCGCACCCAGCCATAGAACGGCCAGGCGCGGACGCCAGAAGCAGAGAAGGAATTTTTGCCGTACAGAAACGACCACCGCTCATCCTCAAGAGTCGCGGAAGCCTCGTCAGAAGGGTCGCCGGGCGCCATGCCGCTCGCCGATCTCGGCCCGCGGCAGATCGCCCGCCGAGCCATTGGAGCCACGCCGCGCAGACCGCCGCCTCCAGCGGCATCACGCCCTGCCGAGCAGCGACACGATCGCCGGAGGCACGTCGCGAGCCGCCGGTCGCCATGCCGGGATTTCCGACCGTGCTCAGGTAGATGTTCCAGCCGTCGGTTATGATCGTCGGTGCCCCCTTCAGAAGGAGTATGCAGCCCGTCGGTTCGCAAAAGTCGGTCGCCTCGCGCACACGGTCCGGCGCCATCAGGTCCCCCGCCCAGCCGGAGAAATTCCCCGTCATGCGGTGTCACGATCACAGGACAGGCTGCTCCGCGCAGTACATCTATATGTCCCTCGAGCGCGTTTATGCCGTCCGCGTCAGCACCAGCGGCTTATGACAGAAGCCGAGCAGCCAGCGCACGAGCGCCGTGATCTCCTCCGACCGGCCAAGGCCCGGCCCGAGCAGCACCGCGTCCATGTGCTCCATCCGCCGCTCGATCTCGGCCTTGCCGCGAGGCTGAGCCGCCCGTCCGCATCGCACGGAAGCGGAAAAACGACCGGCCTGAGGCACCGGGACGCGGCAGATCGGATAGACGCTTTCCGGCACGCCGAGATAGACGAGTCCGCTGCCCGTCCGCACCGCCGCCTTCGCGGCGAGGATCGTGGAGCCAGTGAGTCCCGTGCTTCCGCACAGGAGCAGGATCTTTCCGTAATCGCCCTTATGGGAATTGCGCGCCCGCACCGGCAGAACTGTCTTTACCAGCTCCGGCCCGACGTACTGTGCCAGCCACGCTGCTCTTGCCATCGGAATCCCTCCCCGCCTTTTTTTCTTCATTATAATGCGTTTTCCGGGAACGTCAAATTTATTCTTGCGAAACCAACTGAAATGTGTTATGATGGCTCCAATAGTTGAAATGCAATGACCGAGTCGTCTGACACCGGTTCGCGGCCGCAGAGGACGGGGCGCTGGAAGCCGTCCGCCGCAGGTGAAGGGCTTTCCCTCGTGAGCAGCAGCCTGAACGGCCTGTCCGGCTCCCGGACGCGGCTGGGTAGGGTGTGCCAGGCCGCTCCGTTAACGGCGAAACAGGTCTCGGCCTGAAAAGTCGCAAGGCGAATGCGGGTGGCCCGCGGAAGCATGTCTTTCGTCCCTGCTGAGGGCGTGGGAGGCATTATTTTTTTCCCGCGCTCTGTCTGTTTTCCGTTCCGTAATTTCATTCAAAAGGAGAATTTCATTTT
>VOFG01004440.1_pt1 | contig 20205 bp, 20 predicted proteins | sample 5384171 | NCBI WGS metagenome assembly VOFG01 (sample SAMN12384726, study PRJNA508395) | human gut metagenome | isolation source: healthy gut F | host: Homo sapiens
TACTGCCCGTCGCCCATGGGCTACGATAATATTATATTGGTGAAGTGCATCGGTATCATTTCAGAAGCTATGGGACATTCCATCTATCCACAGTAACAGAGACTTATCTGAAACCTTTTAAGAATAAGAAAATTGATGAGGCTAATGCAGTTCTCTCTCCCTTTAGAAAAACGTTTTTTGAAGATAAGTTGCTGATAAATATGGTGTTACTTCTTAGGTAACGTGAAAACACGCTGCAAATATGGACATATTTTGGAAAACATGCAAACAAAAGATATTATTTCTACAATAAACAACTAAAAGGAAACACATCAAACAAAACACCCTTGGATTTTTGTGAAAGAACACACCTTGCTCTCTAATTTTTGCAAAAGATTTCCCTCCCCTCTGCCGTCTCTCAAAGCAGGGGTTAAAAATATCATAACTTATTTTGTGAAAATGGCGCAGACGCTTCTGTCAGGTGGGGAAAATGTATTATCCGTTACCTGAAGTAACGGGCAGTATTATTGAACTTAGTGTTTAATAATATATTATTAATGTAATTTTTTAAGTAGTTATGAAGAAAAAATTTGTTAGGGTGATGCTTTTTCAGGCGTTGGCGCTTGCTACCGGTGCATCGTTCGTAGGTTGCTTAAAGACTACGATGATGACATTGATGCGGTAAATGCCAGAGTCGATAGAATTGAAAAAAACTCTCTCGGAATTGCAAAGGCTCCAAGTGGGAGGCTAATATGTGAAGTCTGTGGTGGTGTATGATGCATCTACAGGCAAATTAACGAAGTGACTGGTGCGGATATTAAAATTACACTATACCAATGCCTGAAGAATTGCCATCGTATACTCTTGATGTGACAAGGATGGTAAGATTACTTTGAAGAAAGGATGGTAAAAAAGTTAGTTCTAGTACTATCGACATTCCAAATCCCTGAAATTCCGACGTATAGAATTTGATCCATTGTTACTGACTGTAAAAGATGGCTATGTTTATTATGATGGCACAAAACTTCTGTTGCGATTCCTGAGACCGCAAAAGGATCTATTACTGCTATCTTGAATGAAAAGGTCGTTACAGGATATAGAATTGTAACGATCGAAAACGGTAAAAAGTTACGGTGAATTCTCTGTGGAGACGCTACGCTTTGAAGGGATTGTATTTGAGCCCACTTGCTGCTAATGGGTGGAATCTCTGCATTGAAAGCTAACAACTTGACTTATAATGCATGGTCTCAAAAATGCGTACGCTAAACCGTCGAAACCGGTGAAACATATAAGTCTAATCCTACACTTTCTTATATTACTCCGCAAATCTGGGCATAATACCCATGAATCCGGCTGGCGTTTCAATGTAACAGATTGAAAGCCTGAAAATTCGCTTTCAGGCGATAAGGATTATTATCCAGTTTTCGTGCTGCTGCAATGGATCAGCTGCTAATATAAAGAAATCAGATGTCGTAACGAAAGACGGACAACGTTATCTTAAAGTTGCAATGGATACAGATAGAAAAGATACCGGCACTGAATTCTGGTAAGGTAGCTGTATATGCTTTGCAGGCTCAGACCAAAGCTATTGGTGCTGACGAAGCTAAAGTAATTACCTCTGATTACGCTAGTATATATAAGGTACTTATGAGCGACTTCGTTCTAGAAACCCAAAATTGATGCAGAAGACGTAATCTTTATGGACAAAGCATTTCTCGTACTGGTTCTACTCTAATGCTAATGCAGGTAAGGCACAAGCTATTGATGCAAATGCAGATTACACTGTAGCTACAGATGGTACACTTAAATTAGCAGATAAAATCTCTACTTATTATAAAGAAAACAATGGTACTGAATTAGTTAAGATGACTAATATTAAAGATAACGGTCTGAAATATGTCTTCACTGCTTCCAATTACATTGGTGGAGCTAATAATGAGACAGAACAGAACTCATTCTTTAATGGTAGTGATGCTGCTAAAGGTATTATTAACCCTGAATATAAAGGTCAGGATTCTGAAGCAACTGAACATCGCGAGCCATTGTTACGTGTAGAATTGGTAGATACCACTAAGGTTCCTAATCAGGTAGTTGCTGTAGGATGGATTAAGACAAAAGATTGTTAAGAGGTACAATTGACGGATTCGGTAAAGTATTCACTAAAGATACTTATTACTATGGTTGTGAGAACAATGTTGCCAAATTGACTTACCTCAACATGAATGATGTTTATGCTGAAGCGAAGTTGAACAAGCCTGACTTCCATACAGCATATACATTGAAGAAAAGATGATGGAGGTGCTATCGCTTTTTGGGTGAAGGAAGTACAGGAACAGTAACAGAAGTAACGGATCCTGAAGCTATTGCTACTACAGTAGTAGAGTGGACAGTAACTCCGGCAGAAGCTTTGGCTCTTGTTAAAAAGTCGAAGACAGAGATGTTCGCTACTGTGACTTATGAATCAGTAGACGGAACTCGTGGAGATATCACAATTACGATGAAAGCAAGCATCGCAATGCCTAGTGGAGTAATTAAGAATGACCAGAAGATTACTGAAGCTTGGTCACCTGATAAGTCTTATGTAAGCTGATGTGAAAGAACCGGTTACTGTAGCAGTAACAGACTTCAAACTTGATCTGTTTGATGTATTTGAAGGTCGTAAGGTTGTTGTTTCTGACGTTACAGAAGCGAACTTCCCATCATTTACGAAGGATAAGTTGACTGCGAAGTTTATCTTCTCAGGAGCTAAGGATGTAACTATCGGAACTGATAAATACACATTCACTGTAACAGCTAACGGTACTCAATTGAATGCTAGCAAAGAATAGTGCTACTGCAACTAAGATTGCTACAATTGATGCTGACGGTATTATTACTTACAATAAGGCTGACGAGAATGCACATGCATTGTTGAATAAGTCTGCTTACAACGTGGATCCGTTCACTGTAGGTATTGAAATTGTGGTAACTAACGAATGCGATGAAATCTTACCGTTGACTGGTAACAAATTTGATGTGAAGTTCTTGCGTCCTATCAATGTAGTTGACTTGAAGTCTGCCGAATTGCAGGATGCAACTACAGGAACTGCTAAGATCGACATGAGCAAGTTACTTGGTTTGACAGACTGGAGAGGTCAAGCGTTTGCTGTAGCGCCTATCGATTTCTATACTTATTATGGAGTTACTGGTAGTGCAATTTCAATTGATAAGGATCAGATCATGACAACATTGAATGCAAGCGAAGCTGCACCAAAACTGTTGAAGGACGTTGCACCTAACATGTCAATTAATTACATGTAATCTTCAGAAAACAGGTGGTGACATAACGTATGGTGACCTTGTTTATGCAAACGGTAAGTTTACTATAAATGCACCATTCAAACTGTTTATTCCTGTAACGGTTAAATATACGTTCGGTGAAGTAACCAGCACAGTAACATTAACAATTACTCCGACTCACCAGTAATTGATTGATCTCTCACGATAGCAATATCGACAAAGATAAGAAGGGTATCTTTTTCAAAGAAGGATACCCTTCTTTAATAAAGTTAATGCAATATCATACTAAAAAATAAAGATAAGCATGAACATAAAGAAATTGTGGATGTCTGTATTCGCCTTACTGTTAAGTAGTACAGTCATTTTCGCACAAGAACAAAGAATAAAAGAAGAAGGTAAAACTGAATTCAAACCTCATTGGTTTATGCAAGTGCAAGTAGGTGCTGCTCACACACTTGGCGAAGCTAAGTTTAGTGATCTTATATCTCCTGCAGCAGCGATAAACGTAGGTTATCAGTTTGCTCCTGCATGGCGGGCACGTGTTGGTGTCAGCGGATGGCAGGCAAAAGGAGGCTGGGTTTCTCCGCAACAGGATTACCAGTACAAATATTTGCAAGGTAACATTGACATCGTTTCTGATCTTAGCACATTGTTTTGTGGTTTTAATCCCAAACGTGTATTCAATGGTTATGTCTTTCTCGGAGGAGGATTAAATCGTGGCTTTGATAACGATGAGGCGAATGCACTGGATACACGAACCTATGAGATGGAATATCTTTGGCGGGACGGAAAGTTTCTCATTGCTGGGCGCATGGGTTTAGGATGTAATCTGCGTCTGAATGATCGCTTGTCCATCAACATCGAAGGTAATGCAAATGTCTTGTCCGACAAGTTCAACTCAAAGAAGGCAGGAAATGCTGACTGGCAGTTCAATGCTCTCATTGGTTTGAATATTAAATTCGGTAAAGGCTATACGGAAACTAAACCTGTATATTATGAGGCAGAACCTGTAGTAGTGGAACAACCGAAGCCTGTTCCCGTGGTAGAACAGCCACAGCCGAAGAAAGAAGTTGTAGTACAGCCAATGAAACAGGATATCTTCTTTGCTTTGAACTCAGCGAAGATACAAGACGATCAAAAGTCAAAAATAGATATGTTGGTAGAATATCTGCAAAACAATCCGGCTGCAAAGGTTAAAGTGACAGGCTATGCCGATGTAAATACAGGCAATCCTAAAATCAACAAGTCGTTGTCTGAAAAACGCGCAGGCAATGTTGCGGATGCTTTGAAGGCAAAAAGGAATAACCACTGACAGAATTATGGTTGATTCCAAAGGAGACACTGTTCAGCCATATAAAGCACCAGAAGAAAATCGTGTGAGTATCTGTATCGCCGAATAAACAAAGTTATTAACAAGATATTATAAGAAGATATTCTAAAAAATATGTTGCTTCATCGGTACAAAAGAATTTCTAATGGTGTAGAAATATCATTGATACAGTAAGTACCGAATGCGACTACTTTTGCGATTATGCGCTCCTGTGAAGAAGCTGATAGTCGTTTTTCCCCACTAAGGATTTCCCCACTATAGTCCTTAGTTTATTTTAGTGAAGAGAGGAAAGGTCTGCACTTGCGAAAGACCGGACTTTTCGCTAACTCTATTCAAGGGACGTTCCTAATTTCCCCTTTTTCCCTGGGAACGTCCTTTTTAATTAAATCAACCCTGCCTCAGAATACTTTCAATTAACATTTTTAAGTGCATTTTGCAGCTAATTCCCCTTGAAATAGGACTAAACTTGCTATAAGTTTCTTCTTCTTCCGCATGACTTTAAAATATAAAATGTACATTTGTAGCATAAACAAAAGAAAGAAGATGAAACGAAATTACGTAAAGTATACTTCGGGAGCTATTCTGACAGGACTAATCCTATTCACTTCCTGCCAATCTACCCGTGAAGTTCAGGCAAATTATGAAGTTGTCCAGATAGAAGGAACCCGGATTTGTATGGATTCAACCTGGGATGCTCATCCCGACGAAAAGGCTGCCGCCCTGCTTAAAACCCTACAAAAAAAAATAGATAAGATGATGTATGAGGTGATTGGCGTCAGCGAGATGACGATGGACAAGGACGTCCTGAGAGCCTTGCTTGCTTTCCAACCTGGTCGCCGAAGTGCTACGACTCTCTGCAGAGCGTGTACTGAAGCATCCTGCCGATATTGGAATCATGAATATGGGCGGGTTTGCGCAACATACTTCCACAGGGTAATATCACAGTCGATGCTGTTTTCGAAATACTTCCTTTTGAAAATTCTCTCTGCGTACTGACGATGAAAGGTACGGAAATAAAAAAGACTGATGGAAGTCATAGCTTCTTTGCACGGTGAAGGACTGAGCGGAGCACATCTGGAAATAACAAAAGACGGAAAACTTCTGAAAGCAACCGTACAGGAAAAAAGAGATCGAAGATGACAAAGACTATACCGTAGCTACCATTGACTATCTGGCGGACGGAAACGACGGACTCACTCCTTTATCAATGCGGATAAGCGTGAATGTCCGGATGGATTGACATTGCGCGGACTGTTCCTCGACTACGTAAGGCAACAGACAAGCTGCAGGCAAGAAGATTACCTCTAAACTGGATGGACGTATCACCGTTGTTCCGGCATCCGACCGGAAATAAAAAAATGAAAAGAGAATAAATAACCATGGTTTACAATGAAATCTCAGTATCCTATGACAACTCATAATCATATAACTTCCGTCTTGAATATATTCAAAGGAAGAACCGGAAAGTGGCTGATGCTTTTCCTCCTTTACTACCTGCATTGGCAACTGCCCAGGAAAAAAAAAACTAATCATACTGCAAACCAGTGATGTACACAGCCGGATTGAACCTATGACTCAGGAAGGCGACCGGAACTACGGTCAGGGTGGATTTGTCCGTCGGGCAAGTTTCCTGCAGCAGTTCCGCAAAGAAAATCCGGATGTACTGCTGTTCGATTGCGGCGATATCTCGCAAGGCACTCCCTTATTATAATATGTTTAAAGGTGAGGTAGAAGTCACCCTGATGAATGAAATGGGATACGATGCAATGACAATCGGTAACCACGAGTTCGATTTCGGTTTGGACAACATGGCTCGTCTATTTAAATTAGCCAAGTTTCCGGTAGTATGTGCCAACTATGATCTTGATGCCACAGTACTCAAAGATATCGTAAAACCTTATGTCGTCATTCTGGATCGTTTCGGTTTGAAGATCGGAGTTTTCGGGTTGGGAGCGAAGCCGGAAGGACTGATACAGGCCAATAAATGCGAAGGGTAATCTATAAAGACCCGATCGCCGTATCCAATGACATTGCCGCACAACTGAAAGAAGAAGGATGCGATGTCATTGTATGCCTGTCACATCTGGGTATTCAGATGGATGAGAAGCTGGTAGCCAACACCCGTAATATCGATGTTATTCTGGGTGGGCATTCTCATACCTTTATGGAAAGCCCCAAGAATTATCTGAACATAGACGGGAAAAATGTCCCCGTTATGCACACCGGAAAGAATGGAATTTATGTTGGACGACTAGATTTGACCTTGAATAAAAAAATGAGATTACTAACATATATACTGGCTATCCTGCTATTTCTTCCTGTCAAGGCCAGGGGAGAAGCAATAGATACTCCCGGTAGAACCTTTACTACTTTATAAAGCTAAACAAGATGTCCGTTGTCAACAATGGGTGGCGGATGTGAATATCAACCCGAAGAACCGGTCATCAATACCCGTTCTTTTCGGTGAAGATCCGATACGGGTGGCGGATAAGGTAATCGCTTATGCTTCCGGTCTGGAAGGAGGAGGAGTATTGTCTGTGTGCAAACACTTCCCCGGACATGGAGATACTGATGTTGATTCGCATAAAAGCTCTACCCGTACTTCCCTTTCACGCGCGAACGTTTGGACAGTGTCGAACTCTATCCTTTTAAGGAGGCGATCCGTGCCGGACTGAGTGGTATGATGGTGGGGCATCTGCAAGTGCCGGTTATTGAACCTATGGCGGACTTCCTTCTTCTTTATCCCGTAATGTCGTGTATGATCTGCTGACCGATGAACTGGCTTTTAAAGGGTTGATATTTTACCAACGCGCTTGCCATGAAAGGTGTGGCAGGAAATGGAAATGTCAGTTTGCAGGCTCTGAAGGCAGGGAATGATATGGTACTGGCTCCCCGGAACCTGAAGGAAGGAGATACCGCCGTACTCGATGCCATTGATAAGGGAGAATTGACACGCGAAGATATTGAAGAGAAATGCCGCAAAGTACTTGACTTATAAATATGTGCTCGGACTAAAGAAGAAGCCGTTTGTCCAGCTATCCGGTTTGGGACAGCGCATCAATACTCCTCAGACACGTGACCTAATCCGTCGGTTGAATTGAGCTGCGATTACTGTGTTGAATAAGAAAATCATGTTCTTCCTTTGCATACGAATCAAAAAGAAACGATGGCATTGCTTGAAGTCGGTGATGCGGGTGAAACCAATGCATTGGCGAAACAACTTTCCCGTTATACCTCTTTGGTCACGTTTTTCCCCTTCGTGCCAATCAGACGGAAGAGGCGAATCAGCGGTTACGGGACTCATTGGCTACCTATAAACGGATTATTGTTGCCGTAAGTGAACAGAAGCTGTCACCTTATCAGACCTTTCTTTGCTAAGTTTACTCCTCAAAGCCCGGTCATTTATCTGTTCTTTACTCCAGGGGAAGATGATGTTACAGATTCAGCGGGCCGTGGCTCATGCTTCGGCAGTCGTGTTGGGACATAGTTATAATGTAGACGTGCAGCGTCAGGTCGCAGATGTGTTATTTGCCAAGGCATCCGCAGACGGACAGTTGTCGGCAAGTCTTGGGAGAACTGTTTCCAACGGGAGCAGGAGTGACCATTACCCCCAAGACGCCATTGCATTTCGTGCCGGAAGAATATGGACTTTTCTTCCACTCATCTGAAACGCATCGATTCTATCGCATTAGACGGTATTCGTCAGGGAGCTTATCCCGGTTGCCAGGTGGTAGTGTTGAAAAACGGGCATATCATGTTCGACAAATCTTTCGGCACTTATACGGGTAAAGGAAGTCCTCGTGTCGAATCTACCGAATATCTACGATCTGGCTTCCCTTTCAAAAAACGACGGGCACTTTGCTTGCCATCATGAAACTCTACGATAAGGGACGTTTCAATCTGACAGATAAGATTTCGGATCATTTACCGTTTTTGCAACGTACCGATAAGAAAGATATAACGATTCAGGAAATTCTGTATCATCAGTCCGGTTTACCTTCCTGGATTCCTTTTTATCAGGAAGCTATTGACAAGGATAGCTATGATGGAAGATTGTTCAGCGCACGTAAAGATATCCACCATCCGGTACAGATTGGTACGACTACGTGGGCGAATCCGAAATTCAAATTCAAGAGTGAATATATTTCTCCGGTCAAGACCGGTGATTATACTGTTCAGATCTGTGACAGTTTGTGGTTAAACCGTTCTTTCCGAAAGGTGATAGAAGAGAAAATTGCAGAAGCTCCGTTAAAGCAGAAGCGCTATGTATATAGTGATGTCGGATTTATACTCTTGGGAATGTTGGTAGAACAACTGGCCGGTATGCCTATGGAAGCTTATCTGCAACGTGAGTTTTACGAACCGATGGGGTTGGAGCATACAGGCTACTTGCCTTTACGCCGTTTTGCCAAATCGGAAATTGTCCCTTCCAACAAAGACCGTTTCTTGCGTAAAGAGACTTTGCAGGGATTTGTGCATGATGAGGCTTCCGCTTTCTTTGGCGGATTGGCCGGAAATGCCGGACTTTTCTCTACTGCCCGTGATGTAGCCCGCGTTTATCAGATGTTGTTGAATGGAGGAGAAATAGACGGTCAACGCTATCTAAGCAAAGAAACCTGCCAGTTGTTTACTACGGAAACTTCAAAGATCAGCCGGCGTGGCTTGGGCTTTGACAAACCGGATGCTGATGATCCGAAGAAAGGAAATTGTGCTCCTGCCGCACCTGCCGGAGTGTACGGTCATACCGGATTTACCGGTACGTGCGCATGGGTGGACCCGGTTAACGAACTGGTTTATGTATTCCTTAGTAACCGGATTTATCCGGATGTAACAAATCGCAAACTGAACCAACTGCACATTCGTGAGCGAATACAGGGGGCGATTTATGATGCGATGAAGAAAAAATAAAAAAAAGAAAGGTAAAAGGTGCCTATATTAAAAGCTACCTTTTACCTTTTTTATTATTAACGTAAATTCTGATAGTTGTTAGCCAGCCTTAGAAGGATACACCCAGGCGGAAGCCGAAGTTGCTCAATCCATCTACACTGTAATGCAGTACGTCAGCCTTGTTGGTACCATAGCTGTAGTACAAAGCAAAGTGCAAACCCGGTCCGTAAACCCATGGGAATACATTGATACCTACTTCAGGAGAAGCATAGAATCCCCAACTGTTTTCTCTTGCTTCCAGCATGCTGAAATTAGAGCGGATTTTAGCATATTCAGCACCTAATTTAGCACTGACGTATGGTTGAAAGGCTCCACCGCGATTCCACTGGTAACGTGCAGCAGCACCGAAAGGCAATTGGAAAATGGTATGTTGCTGATCGGTAGTCACTTCACCGGCACCCATCTGGAAGGTTTCGCGACCTACATATTCGTGGTTGCTGTGATAGTTGAGGAAAAGACCCAAACCGATGTTAGGAGTCACGAAATAACCACCTTCGAAGTTCATACCCCAACCGCTTGCTTTATCTGCAAAATGATTACTTAGCGGAGCGTTGAACTGCCAGTCGATATTCGCATATCCATTGTCCGATAGCTGTGCCTTAGCCGGCATGGCGAAGGCGATGGCAATAGCCGCCAAGGCTACTACCTTGAAGTATATATTTTTTCTTGTTTTCATAACAGTTGTAGTTGTTTATTTGTTAGTAAGATAAGGTGACTGAGTGAATGACTGGTTGACAGCTTCTACTGCAAGAGTACGGTTGATAGCTTTGGATCCAGTGTCAAATCCGGTCAGATAGCTAGTCCATACAACGGGCAGTTTTTTACTTTCGCCTTGTTCGGCTTTCAAGTTCACCATTTCTGTCAGGAAGGAGTTGGTGCTATAACTATAAGTTACTGCATACGGGTAGTACCATCCACCACCCCAGTTGCCACCCCAGTAGCCAGGGCCCCAATATCCGGGATAACCCCACCACCATTCAGGTTGTGTGTAGCTGGTGAAATAATAAGTACTTGCGATGTAGCTCACTTGGATACCAAGATCTGCGCTTTCCTGGTCAGCTGCTGCTTCGTAACCTCTAGCTTCCATATTGTCTGTATAAGCTGCCAGAATTTGTTCTGCGCCTTCACCTTCGAGATATTCCGGTTCTTTACTATCACTGATGACCAGAATCTGTGGTGCCAGATAGAATGTAGGAACTTTGAAATCGGCTTTCTTGTCGTAGTTAGTGTATACCAGATAATTGTCATCCAGTTTACCCATGTCCGGGTCTTTTTCACATGAAGCGAGTGCAAAGACCGCCAATAAAATAGGAATTAATTTCTTCATATCTTTTATAATGTTTAGGTTATATAAAAATCACGCCCAGGTACCTTGGGCTTTTGCTACAAACAACAAGAAAGGTGGAAAAAGGTTCGCGTGGAAAATTCTTTTGCCGGAAAATTAACATATTTCTTTGGCCCGGCGGAAGAAAAACGGTGAGCGCTCTGCCCTATTATCAGGAGTTTGCTCACCGTTTATTATTTACAGATATTTATTTGAAAAATCCGTTTATTAAAACAGAGGTTTTAGTAGATCCGGTATTTCTACCTTATCAAGTTCCAGTTCAGTTACCCGTTGTTTACCCAATTGAGTCAGATGGAAATACATCTGTCTCCGGTCTTCACTTGCCGAGTGATCGGACGATTAGTCCTTTTTCTTCCAGTATCCGGAGCATTTTCGATGTATGTGAGGGACTTAAGTTCGGTTTGTTTAGACAGGTTGGTAGCCGTCACTTTGTCCGAAGCCTCTTTAAGGGCACACAATATCATCGCTTCATTAACGTTATCCGGTATACTTTTTCAAATGCAGTTTCAAAGTCTCGCCATGGCTCTGAACACTTCGCGCATTGCACATATTGTTTTCATACCCTATTTAAATATTTCATTTGTTCATATTTTTAAATAAACAGATTAACGTTGGCATTGTCGGCCCGTTCCATATACGTTGCTACGCCGCCTACCGTTACTTCGTCGAGGAGTTCTTCTTGTTTCACTCCCATCACGTCCATTGACATCTGACAAGCAATAAATTCCACTCCGTTTTTCCAGCGCTTGCTGGCGCAGGGATTCCAGTGAATCAATCCCTTTTTTGTTCATGATATACCGCATCATTTTTCCCCCTATTCCGCCCATGCTCATCTTCGAGAGTTTCAGCTTTCCGGAACTGGAAGGCAGCATCATACCGAACATCTTTCCGAAGATATCTTTTTCGGTTTTCGGCTTGTGCAACTTCTTGATAACGTTCAGTCCCCAGAATGTGAAGAAGATTGTCACCTTCTGTCCGGTAGCTGCTGCACCATTTGCGAGTACAAAAGTTGCTAAAGCTTTGTCCAAATCATCACTAAACATGATGAAAGTTTTTCCTTTGCTGTCACAAGAAGTAACAATGTTGCACGATTTTGGTTCTCCCTTTTCAATAACTATCACAGATTTTCCTCCGGAAGACTGTCTTTCGAAACGAGTTGGTTACCGGTTGAATTGCACCATGCGGCGGCGTCACGAGGGAACCCCGGATCAGTTGCAGTGATTTCAACGCGTTCTCCCGAAGCGAGCATGTCCATTGTCTTCTTCATCTTTAAAATCGGGCCGGGACATTGTAGGCCGCAGGCGTCTACCCGGATAGTTTTAGCGGGGGTTGCAAGGGCATCGGCGGTGACGGCAGCAGGAGCAACCTGGTTTGCGAAAGCCTGAACGCAGGTTGCCCTTCTTGGGGTACCTCCCTGTTGTTCGATTCCGTCTTTTATTTCCATTTTCTTCGTGTATAATGATAGGAGCGGTAGCAGCGCGATATGTTTTTAGTCCGCCCGACAGATTACGGACTTTTTCAAATCCGTGCTGTGTCAGTATCCGGTAAGCAAGATAGCCCCCTCTCAATCCTACGGCGCAGAATGTATAAATCATCTTGTCTTTCGGCAGTTCGGCTATCCTGTCCCTCAGTTCGTCCAAAGGAATATTCACAGCTCCCGGCAGCGTGCCCAATGAAAATTCATCCTGTGTGCGGACATCCAGCAGGAATTTGTTTTCCATTTCGATGTCTCTCAATTCCCGCCAGTAGGCAGGATTGTTCTTCCGGAAATAATATCCTCCGCCACGTATCCTGCAAGAGCTACCGGATCTTTGGCAGACGAGAACGGAGGAGCGTATGCCTGTTCTACTTTCATCAGGTCGTATACCGTACCTTGATGTTTGATCACAAGCGCAAGCTCGTCAATTCGCTTGTCCACTCCGTCATAGCCGACAATCTGTCCTCCGTACAGCCGTCCCGTTTGTTTGTCGAACGTAATCTTTATACTCATCGGCATGGCATTCGGGTAGTAACCGGCGTGAGAAGCGGGATGAATAGTAGAAGACATATAGTCGATCTCTTGCCTGTCGCAACCGTTTGCCGGGTAAACCGGTGAAGCGACCGTCAGATCGAATACTTTTGCGATTGAAGTACCGATCGATCCCTCATAAGGAATTTTGGCGCCTAGGATATTGTCGGCTACGATACGTCCCTGTCGATTGGCAGGTCCGGCCAGATAGTTGAGCCACGGTTTGCCCGGTAATCGGGTGGCGGAATTCGATAGCGTCGCCGATCGCATAAATCGATTCATCGGAAGTTTGTAGATAGTCATTCACAGCGATGCCTCCGGTTTCACCGATTGTCAGTTCGGCAGCCCGTGCCAGATTCGTTTCCGGACGCACGCCGATAGATAGGATGACAATATCGGCAGGAACGGACTGTCCGTTCTTGAAAATAACTTTCAGTCCTTTCCCTTCTCTTTCGAAAGAGGCTACGGCTTGTTCCAGATACAGATTTACTCCTTTTTCCATTAAATGTTGGTGAACAAGCGAAGCCATGGAGAAATCAATGGGGGCCATTACCTGATTTCCCATTTCTACAATTGAAACTTTTGCTCCTTGTGCGTGCAGGTTTTCTGCCATTTCGAGTCCGATAAATCCGGCTCCGATGACAACGGCTCTTCGGGGAGCATGGGTATTGATATATTCTTTAATCCGGTCCGTGTCCGCTACATTTCTTAATGTGAAGATTCCGTTCAGGTCGATTCCCGGCAGGGGAGGACGTACGGGGGAGGCACCGGTGGAAATAAGTAGTTTGTCGTAACTTCCTGATAAGTGTCCTCGCTGCTGCGGCGGACAGTAACGGTTTTTCTTTTCCGGTCGATGAAGATCACTTCATTTTCCGTACGCACGTCAACACGAAATCGTGTGGAGAATGCTTCGGGAGTCTGCACGAATAATTTCTCTCGTTCCTCAATCACTCCTCCTATATAATAGGGCAGGCCGCAATTAGCATAAGATATATACTTTCCTTTTTCCAGAAGGATAATTTCTGCGGCTTCGTCTACTCGTCTGATTCGGGCAGCAGTGGTAGCTCCTCCTGCAACACCTCCCATGATAATAACTTTTCTTCTGTTTATGGTGTAAATAGTTTCCTGTGGAAATAACAACAGTATGCGAAGAAATGTTCATGGATTCACGGAAAAAAACTATATTTGCGCACCCTGTTTTTCATTCTTCTATATTAATATAGGTAAATTGTATGAGTAAAATTCTTGTTATTGACGATGAAGTCCAGATTCGTAGCCTTTTAGCTCGTATGCTGGAACTTGAGGGCTATGAAGTATGTCAGGCAGGTGATTGCAAAACTGCCATCAAACAACTGGAAATTCAATCGCCCGACGTAGCTTTATGTGATGTCTTTCTTCCTGATGGAAACGGAGTAGACTTGGTGCTGAATATCAAAAAGTTAGCTCCTAATGTGGAAGTGATTCTTCTTACTGCTCACGGCAATATTCCCGACGGGGTACAGGCTATTAAGAACGGTGCGTTTGATTATATAACGAAAGGAGATGATAATAACAAGATTATCCCTCTCATTAGTCGTGCCGTAGAGAAAGCAAAAATGAATGTCCGGCTCGAAAAACTCGAAAAGAAGGTGGGGCAAATGTACTCGTTCGATTCTATCCTGGGGGAGTCAAAAGTGCTGAAAGAGTCGGTGTCTTTGGCGCAGAAGGTGTCTGTGACAGATGTTCCCGTATTGCTGACGGGAGAAACCGGAACAGGAAAGGAGGTCTTTGCGCAGGCTATACATTATAGCAGCAAGCGGAGCAAACAGAATTTTGTAGCGGTCAACTGTTCTTCTTTCAGCAAAGAACTGCTGGAAAGCGAGATGTTCGGTCACAGAGCAGGTTCGTTTACCGGAGCGTTGAAAGATAAGAAAGGGCTTTTTGAAGAGGCCAATAATGGAACGATCTTTCTGGACGAAATCGGAGAGATGGCTTTCGAATTGCAGGCAAAGTTACTGCGTATCCTTGAAACGGGAGAATATATAAAGATCGGTGATACCAAGCCTACAAGAGTCAACGTGCGTATCATCGCTGCTACCAACCGGAATTTGCAGGAGGAGATCAAAGGTGGGCATTTCCGTGAGGACTTGTTTTATCGTCTTTCGGTGTTTCAGGTGCATCTTCCTTCGCTTCGCGAACGTACCGGTGATATCAGAATTCTTGCAACTGCTTTTGCCATAAGTTTCTCCGAGTGCCTTTCGTATGCCGTCAATGAGATGACTCCTGCTTTTCTGGAAGCTTTGGAACAACAGCCGTGGAAAGGGAATATCCGTGAGTTGAGAAATGTGATTGAGCGTAGCCTGATTGTTTGCGAAGGTGGACGGTTGGATGTATGTGACCTTCCTTTGGAGATTCAGAACAATCATTACGAATGCTCGGATGATAATGCCGGGAATTTTGAATTGGCAGCTATGGAAAAAAGACATATTGCACGAGTGTTGGAGTATACGAAAGGCAATAAGACGGAAGCTGCCCGTCTGCTGAAAATTGGGCTTACTACGTTGTATAGAAAGATAGAAGAGTATAAAATCTGAAAAAAAGAGGAAGTTAAGAGAGAATTTCCACGTACCTTCGGCAGTGCTGAAAGAAGCTATACCCAGGCTTTGTAAGAAGATGTTTTAAACATTCTAAAGGGTATTGCCGGAGTATCAGTCTTAGCAAATGTGAAGCTAAGTCTTCAGTATCTGTCACTAACTGTAAGTTTAGCTGTGGCACGGGGCTTGGCAGTCCCTTCGTTACTTTTTTTTGTACAAGGCTTGTCTTGTCAAAACGGCGTGGGCTGATGAGTCTTAAGTGGGGCTCGCTGGAAATGAGTTGTTTCACTTTTATTTGCTGCTGAATTCAATTTATAAAATTAGGAGGTGTCGCATTTATAACTTGAACTTAGGTTTCTACCAGAAAAAGATTTTTCAATTTCATATCTCATATTCTCATGTTTTTTATATAACTAATTTGTTTTCAATTAATTAATTTATGAGAAATAAAAGGAACGGAGTTATTTCTCATAGTTTTTCTGTTTTTTCCCTCATAATTGAGTTATTTCTCATAGCCCCCTTTCCTGTTCTTTCTTCTCTCTACTCCATATTTTTCTCCTGCCATATGCTTCTTTTTTTCTGCAGTCTTCCCTTTAATACCATATGCTATGTTCATGTTTTTTTAATATTACGTCTTTCTCCTTGTGCTTTTCCCCTATCCTCTCTTTTTTGTTCCACTCCGGTGCCCGGTCTTTTTCACTCCGGTGGCCAGTTCTTTCCACTGAAGTTCCCTGTCCTGTTCACTGTAGTGGAACGAACAGCATGTCTTTTCGATTATCCGTTATTCTCCTCCTTCCGGAAGGATGATTCCCCCCTCAGGGGTAGGTGGTAGGTAAATGTCGGAATGGGTAATTCCCCGCTTTTATATCCGGCCTGTTTTTTAGTACCGAATAAATCTGCCTGCATTACTTGTTTCTTTGTTTAGTGCTTTCCTCCCTCGTTTAAATATAAAATGTGTATAGTTTTGTATTCTTCCCTTCGTAGCTTCTTGTATAGAAACGGCGGTTTCTTGAACCAGCCTATCAATCAGCAAGTTAGTCAGATTATAAAAAATAATCAGAAAAAAGTGATATATATTTGTTTTGTATCCTGAAATACTTTTTGCCCGCTTTCCGAGAGAGAAGAAAGCCTTGATGAAAATGACTTTTGACAAAGCGCAGGACTGCTTGACTCAAGAACAAAAAAACTTCCGAAAAGTTTTGGAATATAAATAAAAAGTTCTTATCTTTGCAGTCCGATTCGCAAAGAAAAGGTGTTTTGCTTTGTTCTTCTTTCTATTTATTCTTTCCCTTTCGCATAGAGAGCCTGAGAAACGGATAAAAGAAAAACTGAAAAAAACTTCCGAAAAGTTTGGTAGTTAAAAATAAACCTCTTATCTTTGCACCCGCTTTTGAAACGGAAGCGACAAGTTCTTTGAAATATTGATAAACAATACAAGTAGTACAAGAAAAGATAGAACCGTCAATACAATCTGTTATATATGTTCATATATATGTAATAGATACAGGTATTAGAATGAAGTCAATAAATTGTACGGCATCCTGAACAGAGCTATAACCGGCACATGCCGATTAAAAGATACTTTTACAATGAAGAGTTTGATCCTGGCTCAGGATGAACGCTAGCTACAGGCTTAACACATGCAAGTCGAGGGGCATCAGTTTGGTTTGCTTGCAAACCAAAGCTGGCGACCGGCGCACGGGTGAGTAACACGTATCCAACCTGCCTCATACTCGGGGATAGCCTTTCGAAAAGAAAGATTAATATCCGATAGCATATATTTCCCGCATGGGTTTTATATTAAAGAAATTCGGTATGAGATGGGGATGCGTTCCATTAGTTTGTTGGGGGGTAACGGCCCACCAAGACTACGATGGATAGGGGTTCTGAGAGGAAGGTCCCCACATTGGAACTGAGACACGGTCCAAACTCCTACGGGAGGCAGCAGTGAGGAATATTGGTCAATGGACGCGAGTCTGAACCAGCCAAGTAGCGTGAAGGATGACTGCCCTATGGGTTGTAAACTTCTTTTATATGGGAATAAAGTGGTCCACGTGTGGATTTTTGTATGTACCATATGAATAAGGATCGGCTAACTCCGTGCCAGCAGCCGCGGTAATACGGAGGATCCGAGCGTTATCCGGATTTATTGGGTTTAAAGGGAGCGTAGGCGGATTGTTAAGTCAGTTGTGAAAGTTTGCGGCTCAACCGTAAAATTGCAGTTGATACTGGCAGTCTTGAGTGCAGTAGAGGTGGGCGGAATTCGTGGTGTAGCGGTGAAATGCTTAGATATCACGAAGAACTCCGATTGCGAAGGCAGCTCACTGGAGTGTAACTGACGCTGATGCTCGAAAGTGTGGGTATCAAACAGGATTAGATACCCTGGTAGTCCACACAGTAAACGATGAATACTCGCTGTTTGCGATATACAGTAAGCGGCCAAGCGAAAGCATTAAGTATTCCACCTGGGGAGTACGCCGGCAACGGTGAAACTCAAAGGAATTGACGGGGGCCCGCACAAGCGGAGGAACATGTGGTTTAATTCGATGATACGCGAGGAACCTTACCCGGGCTTAAATTGCAAATGAATTATGGGGAAACCCATACGCCGCAAGGCATTTGTGAAGGTGCTGCATGGTTGTCGTCAGCTCGTGCCGTGAGGTGTCGGCTTAAGTGCCATAACGAGCGCAACCCTTATCTTCAGTTACTAACAGGTCATGCTGAGGACTCTGGAGAGACTGCCGTCGTAAGATGTGAGGAAGGTGGGGATGACGTCAAATCAGCACGGCCCTTACGTCCGGGGCTACACGTGTTACAATGGGGGGTACAGAAGGCCGCTACCTGGTGACAGGATGCCAATCCCAAAACCTCTCTCAGTTCGGATCGAAGTCTGCAACCCGACTTCGTGAAGCTGGATTCGCTAGTAATCGCGCATCAGCCATGGCGCGGTGAATACGTTCCGGGCCTTGTACACACCGCCCGTCAAGCCATGAAAGCCGGGGGTACCTGAAGTACGTAACCGCAAGGAGCGTCCTAGGGTAAAACTGGTAATTGGGGCTAAGTCGTAACAAGGTAGCCGTACCGGAAGGTGCGGCTGGAACACCTCCTTTCTGGAGCGATGCCGTTACAATGACTTCATGGTTCATTTCCTTTAGGGGAATATTGAACCGGGTTCTGTTCAGATTGTACTACTGGTACTTGTTTATTTATAATATATAGATCAACCATCTATAGTAATATAGATAGAGATAAACAAAGAGAAAACAGAAGCCGAGTCTAAAGACAGACACGGTTGAACTAGTCCTATAGCTCAGTTGGTTAGAGCGCTACACTGATAATGTAGAGGTCGGCAGTTCAACTCTGCCTGGGACTACTCGAAACGACTCTTACGGGGGATTAGCTCAGCTGGCTAGAGCATCTGCCTTGCACGCAGAGGGTCAACGGTTCGAATCCGTTATTCTCCACATTCCCGGCAATGAAACGATCTTTGACATGATGTACAAAAAGTAAAATAAAAAGTAAAGAGCTAAAGTATATATCAAACCGTACTCTCTCCGATATTTCCCATTTCAGTAATGGATAGTTTTCGAGCAGTCAGTTTGAAAGAAAGTAAGCAAGGGCGCATGGCGGATGCCTTGGCTCTCGGAGGCGATGAAGGACGTGATAAGCTGCGATAAGCTTCGGGTAGGTGCAAATAACCTTTGATCCGAAGATTTGAATGGGACAACCCGACATTCTGAAGGAATGTCATCCTGCTTGGCAGGAGGCTAACGCAGGAACTGAAACATCTTAGTACCTGCAGGAAAAGAAAATAATACTGATTCCCCAAGTAGTGGCGAGCGAACGGGGATTAGCCCAAACCAATGTTGTTACGGCAATATTGGGGTTGTAGGACCACGTTGTCGCAAGACATTCAGTGAGAAGAATTCTTTGGAAAATGAAACCATAGACGGTGATAGTCCGGTATTCGAAGCTGAACGAAGCGTAGTGGTATCCTGAGTAGCGCGGGACACGAGGAATCTTGCGTGAACCAGCCGGGACCATCCGGTAAGGCTAAATACTCCCGAGAGACCGATAGCGAACCAGTACTGTGAAGGAAAGGTGAAAAGCACTTCGAATAGAAGAGTGAAATAGTCCCTGAAACCATGCGCCTACAAGCGGTCGGAGCAGCTTATGCTGTGACGGCGTGCCTTTGCATAATGAACCTACGAGTTACTTTTTCCGGCAAGGTTAAGGATCTAGAGATCCGTAGCCGAAGCGAAAGCGAGTCTGAACAGGGCGATAAGTCGGAAGGAGTAGACGCGAAACCAAGTGATCTACCCTTGGCCAGGTTGAAGGTTAGGTAACACTAACTGGAGGACCGAACCGATAAGCGTTGAAAAGCTTCCGGATGAGCTGAGGTGGGGGTGAAAGGCTAATCAAACTTGGAGATAGCTCGTACTCCCCGAAATGCATTTAGGTGCAGCCTTGTGAGTTACTAATGTGAGGTAGAGCAGTTTGGCGTGGATAATAATCGGGCATCAAGTATTTACCGAAGCTATGGGATCATTAATGATCGGTAGGGAGCATTCCACTCTGCGTCAGAAGGTGAAGCGTGAGCTTTGCTGGGCGTGTGGAAAAGCAAATGTAGGTATAAGTAACGATAAGGGGTAGAAACCCCCCTCGCCGAAAAGACTAAGGTTTCTGATCAACGCTAATCGGATCAGGGGTTAGTCGGGTCCTAAAGGCTCAGCCGAACGGTGAT
>VOFG01003545.1_pt1 | contig 20204 bp, 27 predicted proteins | sample 5384171 | NCBI WGS metagenome assembly VOFG01 (sample SAMN12384726, study PRJNA508395) | human gut metagenome | isolation source: healthy gut F | host: Homo sapiens
CAAACTGAATACCAACGAAAGCCCCTATCTGCCGTCGCCCCGGGTGGTGGCAGCCGTGAGCGAAGCCGAGGTGGAAAAGCTGCGCCTTTACTCCGACCCCGCCTGTGCCCAGCTGCTGCGCACGGCGGCGGCGCATTTCGGCCTGCAGCCGTCCCAGGTCATGCCCGGCAACGGCAGCGACGAGAATTTGTTCTTTGCGCTGCGGGCTTTCTGTGACGAGAGCCACCCGCTGGCCTTTGCGGATATCACCTACGGCTGCTACGGCGTGTGGTGCAGCCTGCTGCACATCCCCACCCATATCATCCCGTTAAAGAGGACTTCACCCTTGACCCCGCCGATTACCACGGCCTGCACGAGACCATCGTCATCGCAAACCCCAACGCGCCCACCGGGCTGTGCCTGCCCCGCAGTGCCATCGAGGGCATTTTGCAATCGAACCCGGACAGCGTGGTCATTGTGGACGAAGCCTATGTGGACTTTGGCGGCGAGAGCTGTGTGCCTTTAATTGACCAATACGACAACCTGCTGGTGGTGCAGACCTTCTCCAAATCCCGGCAGCTGGCGGGTGCGCGGCTTGGGCTTGCCATGGGCAATGCGGCATTGATCGCCGACCTGAACCGGGTCAAGTTCAGCCTGAACCCCTACAACATCAACCGCCTGACTTTGAAGGCCGGGCAGGCTGCGCTGGAGGATACCGCCTACTTTGAAAAGACCCGCACCGCCATTATGGACACCCGCGCATGGACGATGCAGCAGCTGACCGACCGGGGCTTTACCGTGCTGGACAGCCGCGCAAACTTTGTATTTGCCAGCACAGCACAGATCGGATAAATGGCGGTGTGCTATACAAAGAGTTAAAGAAAAACGGCATTCTGGTGCGGCATTTTGATGCGCCGCGCATTGAAAACTGGCTGCGCATCACCATCGGCACGCCGGAGCAGATGCAGGCGCTGATGGACGCCGTGGACAAGATACTGGAGGTGTGACAATGGCAGAGCGCATGGTAACGCTGGAACGCAGCACCAACGAGACCCAGATCGAGCTGACCCTTGATCTGGACGGCACTGGCCGCTACGAGATCGACACCGGATGCGGCTTTCTGAACCACATGCTGGAGCTGTTTGCCCGGCACGGACGGTTCGATCTGGTGCTCACCTGCCACGGCGATGTGCAGGTGGACTACCACCACACCACCGAGGACGTGGGCATTGCGCTGGGACAGGCCTTTGCCCGGGCGCTGGGCGAGATGCGCGGCATCTGCCGCTACGGCAGCTTCTACCTGCCCATGGACGAGGCACTGGTGCTGTGCGCGGTGGATCTTTCCGGCCGGTGCACCCTGAACTGGGACATCCGCTGCCAGACCGAAAAGGTGGGCGATTTTGACGTGGAGTGCGCCAAGGAGTTCTGGTACGGCTTTGCCCGCTGCGTGCCCGCCACCGTCCATTTTGTGCAGTTTGCGGGCGAGAACACCCACCACATTCTGGAAGCCTGCTTCAAGGGCGCGGGCCACGCGCTGGCCGAAGCTGTGCGCATCGACGCGGCACACCGGGACGAGATCCCCTCCACGAAAAGGACTGCTGGTATGATCGCCATTCTTGATTACGGGGTGGGCAACCTGTTCAGCCTGCGTTCCAGCTTGCAGCAGCTGGGGCTGCAGGCAGTGGTCACCGCCGACGCCGATGCCATCCGCGCCGCCGACCGGCTTATCCTGCCGGGGGTGGGCGCATTTGGGGATGCCATGGCAAAGCTTACCGCCACCGGCCTTGTGCCGGTGCTGAAGGAGCAGGCGGCGCACAAGCCCCTGCTGGGCATATGCCTTGGAATGCAGCTGTTATTTGAAAAAAGCTACGAATACGGCGAGCACGCCGGGCTGGGCTTTATCCAAGGCGAGGTCTGCCCGCTGGGGCCCGACCTTGCGGACAAAGAGCTGAAAGTGCCGCAGATGGGCTGGAACGCTTTGCACATCGTAAAGGACGACCCCTGTTCCGCTACATCCGCGAGGGCGAGTATGTGTACTACGTCCCACAGCTACTACGGCAAAAACTGCGCCGAAAGCACCCTTGCCGTCAGCGATTATTCCATCCCGGTCACCGGTGCGGTGCGGGCGGGGCGTGTGTACGGCACCCAGTTCCACCCGGAAAAGAGCGGCGACACCGGGCTGCGCATCCTCAAAGGCGTTCAGCGAATTGTGAGCGGGCGAGGACGCTAAAGGAGAAACAACTATGCAGCTATTTCCAGCCATTGACCTGCGCGGCGGGCAGGTGGTGCGCCTGACACAGGGCGACTACGACCGCATGACCGTTTACGGGCAGGACCCCTGCGCACAGGCACGCAGCTTTGTGGCCGCCGGGGCAAAAATCTTCATGTGGTGGACTTAGACGGTGCCAAGGACGGCACTCTTTCCAACTACGATACCATTGCCGCGCTGGCAAAGCAGGGCGGTTTGTACATCGAGGTAGGCGGCGGCATCCGCACCGAGGAGCGCATTGAAAAATACCTCTCCCTCGGGGTGGGGCGCTGCATTCTGGGCAGCGTGGCGGTGACGGATTTTGCCTTTACCGCCCGGATGCTGCAAAAATACGGTGACAAAATTGCCGTGGGCGTGGACGCCAAGGACGGCTATGTGGCTATCCACGGCTGGAAGGAGGTCAGCGCCGAGCCGGGCGTGGCCTTCTGCAAGCGGCTGGCAGAAGCCGGCTGCACCGCCATCATCTACACCGACATTGCCTGTGACGGCGCGATGCAGGGCACAAACCTGAGCCTTTACCGGCAATTAGCGGCCCAGGTGCCCGGGGTGGCCTTTACCGCCAGCGGCGGTATCTCCTCCGAAGCAGAGCTGCTGGAATTGCAGCAGATGGGCACGGCAGCGGCCATTCTGGGCAAAAGCCTGTACACCGGCGCGCTGGACCTTGCCCGCTGCGTGCAGCTGGTGCAGGACTGAGAAAGAGGGAGCTTTATGATAACCAAACGCATCATCCCCTGTCTGGACGTGCGCGACGGCCGGGTGGTCAAGGGCACGAACTTTGAGGGCATCAAGGACGTGGCCGACCCGGTGGAGATGGCACGGCTGTACAACGCCGCCGGGGCGGACGAGCTGGTGTTTTACGACATCACCGCCAGCTTTGAGGGACGCGCCCTTTTACCGACATCCTGACCCGGGTGGCGGGAGAGATTTTTATCCCCCTGACCGTGGGCGGCGGCATCAACACACTGGAGGATTTTGACCGGGTGCTGAAATGCGGTGCGGATAAGGTAAGCGTCAACTCCGGCGCGCTGAAGGACCCCGGGCTCATCCCCGCCGCCGCGCAGCGCTACGGCGACCAGTGCGTGGTGCTTTCCGCAGATGTGAAGCGGGTGAACGGACAGTTCCGGGTGTTCGCCAAAGGCGGGCGTGAGGATACCGGCCGGGATGCGCTGGACTGGATCAGCTGGTGCGCGGCCCACGGCGCGGGCGAGATCTGCCTGAACAGCATCGACACCGACGGCGTGCGCAACGGCTTCGACCTTGAAATGCTGGACGCGGTGGCTGCCCGGGTGAACATCCCCATCATTGCCAGCGGCGGCGCGGGCAAAAAAAGAGGATTTTCTGGAGCTGTTCCATCACAAGGGCATCGACGCCGGGCTGGCGGCGGGCATCTTCCACCAGAAGCTGCTGGGCATCCGGGAGCTGAAAGAGTACCTGAACGCCAACGGCGTGGAAATGCGGCTTTATTAAAAAAAAACACAAAAATACCTTGCATTTTTGTCTTGAATACGATAAAATACACAGTATCCCCATCCGGGGAGGGAGAATCGTCATGGAACTGAAATTTGATGAAAAAGGCCTGATCCCCGCCATCGTGCAGGATCACTACACAAAGCAGGTGCTCACCCTTGCCTACATGAACGCCGAAACGCTGGCGCTGACCATTGCCGAGGGGCGCACCGTATTCTGGAGCCGCAGCCGTCAGGAGATCTGGCGCAAAGGGCGAGACCAGCGGCAATGTGCAGCGGGTGGTGTCCATTACCGCCGACTGCGACGCCGATGCGCTGGTGGTGGAGGTGGTGAAAGGAGGGCCCCGCCTGCCACACCGGTGCGGAGAGCTGCTTTTTCAACGAAGGTATACGTCTCCCCGGAGCTGAAGCAGTTCAGCTGGCAGGGGCTGTACGAGCTTATTAAAGGCCGCAAGGATACCCCCACGGAGGGCAGTTACACCACCTACCTGTTTGAAAAGGGCAAGGAGAAGATCCTGAAAAAGGTGGGCGAGGAGTGCACCGAGGTCATCATTGCGGGTGAAAAAAGAGGACAAGGCCGAGACGGTCTACGAGATCAGCGACCTTGCCTATCATGTGCTGGTGCTGATGGTCAGCGCGGGCATCACCGTAGAGGATGTGACCCGGGAACTGGAAAAGCGCCATGTCATCGACCACAAGGTCAAGCAGGAAAGGATGCAGTGAGAAGCCTATGGCAGATTACAGAAAATCCAGCGTACATTGCCACTCTACCCTGTGTGACGGCAAAAATACCTTGCAGCAGATGGCGGGTGCCGCCTGTGCGCAGGGGCTGACCACCCTTGGCTTCAGCGGCCACAGCTACACAAAGCCCGACCGCGAATACTGCATGACCCCCGGCCGCACTGCCCTGTACCGCGCCACCATCGCCAAGCTGAAAAAACGAGTACCGGGGCAAAGGTAGATATCCTGTGCGGCATCGAGTGGGATCTGCTGAGCGAGGGCACGCCCAAGGGCTTTGATTACTGGATCGGCAGCGCACACCACCTGTACGGCAAAAATACCGGCAGATACTACGAGATCGATTTCCGCCCCGAGGATCTGCGGGACTGCATCAACAACGATTTTGACGGTGACCCGCTGGCAGCGGTGGAGGCCTATTTTGCCGAGGTGGAGAAGATCGCCGCCAAAAAGCCGGACATTCTGGGACATATCGACCTTATCAAAAAGTTGAACGCGGACGGCAGCTTTTTTGACGAGGAATCTCCCCGCTACAAGGCAGCGGCGCTCGGGGCGCTGCACGCCGCCCGGGAGAACGCCTGCATTCTGGAAGTGAACACCGGCGGCGTATACCGGGGCTACCGCAAGGACTTCTACCCCGGCGCATGGCTGCTGGGCGAGTGGAACAAGCTGGGCGGCAGGGTGATCATCACCGCCGACGCCCACGACACCGCCGCGCTGACCTTCGGCTTTGACGAAGCCGCCGCCGCCATCAAGGCCGCAGGCTTTACCGCCCTGACTGTGCTGACCGTCAACGGGTTTGAGCAGCAGGAGTTATAAAATAAAAAATGCAGGCGCTCCCAGCCCAGATTCCCCCTTTGTCACCAACCGACATTTTCCCGAGAAAAGCGGGGGAAACCTTTACAGTCAGGGTCTTAAAAGATTTAAAGCCCGTCACTAAAGTATTTGTATAACAAGAAAGTTTCCACCTTGCCTCTCCCTTTGGGGAGGTGGCATCGCGCAGCGATGACGGAGAGGGCGCAGACCCGCAGATGTTTTTCGCGCCACGCTTTCGCAGAAAGCGGCGCTGCAACTGCCGTTTTCCTCTACGACCCTTCCGTGAAAATGCGCTTCCGGGCAGACCGCAGTCTGCCCGGAAGCGCGCAATTAAAAATAATTTTTCCGCTGAATATGCCCAGAGCGAAAGCGGAGGGCATTCAAAATCGTTTAACCGTAAAAGAGGCCACTGCCACAAAAATGTGCAACGGCCTCTTTTTGCGCGAAGAAACCAATCGGAGGAATCCTATGACCCAGACGCGACCCCTGAAAACAAACCTCTTTAACCGGAATGCAGACCTGCTGCACGGGCCTATTTTCAAAAATCTTTTTCTGTTCATGCTGCCCATTCTGGTGTCCAATTTATTCCAGCAGCTGTATAATACCGTGGATACCATGATCGTGGGTAACGTACTGGGCGATAGCGCACTGGCTGCCATCGGCTCCTGCGGGTCCATCTACGAGCTGCTGGTGGGCTTTGGCATCGGCATCGGCAACGGGCTTTCCATCGTGGCTGCACGCTCCTACGGGGCACAGGACGAGGATCTGCTCAAAAGGACGGTGGCCGGGGCGCTGGTCATCGGGCTTTGCGCAAGCTTTGTCATTACCACGGCGGGCTTTTTCGGCCTGCGGCCGCTGTTGCAGCTGCTGGACACCCCCGCCGAAATTTTAGAGGACGCCTACCGGTACATCATCGTCATCGATTTGGGCGTGCTGGTGATGTTCTTTTATAACCTGTGCGCCGGGCTGCTGCGCGCCATCGGCAACAGCGTGATGCCGCTGGTGTTTTTGCTCATCAGTTCGGGACTGAACGTGGCGCTGGATCTGTGGTTCATTGCCGGGCTGGGCATGGGCGTGCAGGGTGCGGCGGTGGCTACCGTCATTGCGCAGGGCATCTCGGTGGTGCTGTGCATCCTGTATGTGATGCGCCGCGTGCCGCTGCTGCTGCCCGCCCGCAAGCACTGGGCGGTGGGACAGCATTTGTACTGGGAACTGTTCAGCCAGAGCATCTCCATGGGGCTGATGAGCAGCATCGTGTCTGCGGGGTCGGTGGTGCTGCAATACGGCATCAACGGGCTGGGCACGCTGACCATTGCAGGGCACACCGCCGCGCGCAAGCTGTTCTCCTTTACCAGTATGCCGCTGATCTCCATGGCAAACGCCGGCTCTACCTTTGTCTCCCAGAACCGGGGCGCCGCCCAGCCGGAGCGGGTGCGCAAGGGAATGCGCACCATGTACCTGTGCTCGGTGGTCATCATGGCGGCAGACATCGTGCTGATGCAGCTTTTTGCCCGGCAGCTGGTGCAGCTGATCTCCGGTTCCACCGCGCCCCTCGTGCTGGAAAACGGCGCACGGTATCTGATGTGGAACGCGCCGTTCTACGCGGTGCTGGGAGTGCTGCTGTGCACCCGGTACGCTTTGCAGAGCCTTGGGCAGAAGGTGCTGCCGCTGTTTTCCAGCGTCATCGAGTTGGTGGGCAAGGTGATCTTTGTGCTGGTGTTCATCCCGCGCTACGCCTACAACGCCGTCATCCTGTGCGAGCCCATCATCTGGTGCTTCATGGCGGCATATCTCGTGGCAGTGTACCGCCGCGACGCCTTTGTGTATCCGAGGAAAGGGCAATAAAAAGAATCTTTCGGGCAGCGGGCTCGCCGCCAGGCGACGCCAGCTCTCCCAAAGGGAGAGCCCTTGGCATAGCGGCAAAGTTTTCGGAAAATCATAAAGTTTGCGGTTTCGCCAGAGCCTCTCCCTTTGGGAGAGGTGGATTTGCGGAGCAAAGACGGAAGGGCGAGGACGCGTCTGCACACCCCGGACAGCACGCAGAGCTGTCCGGGGGTGTTGTGTTATGATTTATGATACTTTTACCATGCGGAAGGTCTTTCCGCGCTTAATGCAGTCCAGCAGCAGGTCGTATTCTGCGGGCACTTCACCGATGACGTTCACCTTTTCGTCTGCGGGCAGGGCGGCGCGCACAAGCTGAATCTCGCCGGAATATCGCCCGTAGCCGATGTTATCCATGGTCACGCAGCGGCGGCGGCGCTCTGTGCAGTTGTCCGGCTGCACGGTGCTGCCAAAGCAGGAGTAGAGCCGGGATTCCTGATACCGCACAAGCGTTTTGGGCGAATCCGGGCGGCAGGTAAAGGTGCGGTCGTACAGCGTCTCGTAGCCGGGGCGCAGGGCGACCGGCAGGCAGAGCTCGCCGGTGGTGCAGAAGTGGCGGATGTACTCCTGCTCCCGGGTGCTGACCTCCGGGTCGCCCGCAAAAATGCCGTCCAGCCCGTAGTTCAGCGCCAAGTCCGCAAAGGCCGCCGAGGGGGGCGGCGGTGCGGTGGGCTTCCAGCGTGGGCAGACCCTTGTACAGCGGGCCGCGCAGCAGGGCGTCGCCGGGGATAAAGCCGTACACCTGCAAGCCCTCTGCCTGCAATGCGGCGGTGCTCTCGTGCAGGAATTCCGGGTCAAGGCCGGTCTCCGGGCGGGGTAGAAGTTGTGCATGGCGATGACCGTGCCGCCGCCTGCCGCCAGCTGCCGTGCACCTCCGGGGTGGTGGTAGAAGCGTTGACGGCAACGGGCAGCTGCTGCGCAAGGGCGCACATCTGCTCCAGCGAGAAGCCGTAGTCCAGCCGCAGACCCCACAGGTGCAGCCGCTTTGCCAGCGCGGTCAGGTCGGCGCAGCCGAACTGCCGGATGGTCTTTTCCGACACGTCTGCCAGAATGCGCCAGCCCTGCGCGGCCAGAAAGTCGCACATCTCCTGCACGCGGGCGCAGTAAGCGGCATCAAATTCTTCGCTGATATGCAGTGAGATAAAAACAGGCGCGCCGCCTGCCGCAAAAGCGGAAAGCGACGCACGCTGTTCCTCAAACTGCGTCAGATACACTGACCGTCCGAGTGTTTTAAGCATTGGCAACGTCCTCAACAGAGACCATTGCATTGGTCACGATAAAGCCCATGATGTAGCAGATGACCAGACCCACTGCGTAGCAGCCAACAGAAGCAGCCACACCGTGAGGGCCGGCGGTCATGACGAACAGAGCCAGCAGACCGGAGGGGCCCCAAGCAGTAGCAGCCACCTGCATGGCCATGACGAAGGCACCGCCGAAACCAGCACCCAGACCGGCACTGATGAAGGGCTTGCCCATGGGCAGGGTGACACCGTAGATCAGCGGCTCGCCGATGCCCAGCAGACCTGCGGGCAGTGCGCCGGTGATAACGTTCTTCAGGCGGGTGTTGCCGCACTTCTTAGCCTTGAAGTAGATGGCGACAGCAGCGCCAACCTGACCTGCACCAGCCATAGCCAGAGCGGGGTACAGGGTAACGTAGCCAAAGCTCTCCAGCTGCACGGAGTACAGAGCAACCAGACCGTGGTGCATACCCATAGCGACCATGGGCAGGAACAGTGCGGTGGAAACATAACCGGCAATGATGCGCACGATCAGGATATCGCTCATGCACAGCTTTTCAACCACCCAGCACAGCGCGGTGGAAACATAGCCGGTAGCGGGCATGATGATCAGGATGTAGGGCACAAGGCAGAGGATCATGGTGATCAGCGGGGTGAACACGATGTCCAGAGATTCGGGCATCCACTTGCGCACCCAGCGCTCGATCTTGACAAGGCACCATGCGCCCAGCACAACAGCCAGCACGCCGCCGCGGCCTGCACGCAGGATGGAATCCAGCGGCACAGCCTCGTTGAACAGACCCAGAATGGAAGAGATCTTGTTGATGCCCTCCAGACCGGTGATCATGCCCAGCATACCGCCCAGAATGGGGGTGCCGCCGAACTTTTCGGCTGCGCGGTAGCCGACCCATGCGGTCAGGTAGCCAAGGAAGCAGGTGTTCATCAGACCCAGCAGGGTGCTGATAAGAGCCAGTGCGGGGATGTCAGCGTAGTTCGGCACCACCTGACCGATCAGGGAGTTGATGCCGGCGCACAGACCGGAAGCCACAACGCCCGGGATCAGGGGGATAAAGATATCGCCGAAGGTCTTGAACAGCTCCTTGACCTTGCTCTGCTTCTGCCCTGCCTTGACTGCGGCCTTGTTGGTCTGCCAGTCGTTGGCGGTGGAAGCGGCGGCGTCCGCCGGGATACCCATGTCGCGGCAGATATCTGCGCACTTGCGGCACTTGCCGGGGCCGACCACGATCTCTACATAGCCGGTACGGTCATGCACGATGCCCATCACGCCCTCGATGGCCTTCAGGCCCTCGTCGTCGATCTTGGCGTCATCTTTAACGCGCACCCGCAGACGGGTCATGCAGTTGGTTGCGGTGAGAACGTTGCTCTTTCCGCCGACTTTCTCCAGCGCCGCGCGGACCAGTTCTTCATTCGTCATAAGTGGGTCCTCCTTTAAAACAGGTGTATATCCGATGCGGCCTGTGCCGCTAAGGAACTTGGGTGTAAAAATGTGCCTTACAGCACTTCCAGCCGGATGGCTTCCCGCACATGGCCGTGTGCCCGTTCCAGCCGCCGGGCGGCTTCTGCGGCATCGCAGTCTGCCAGCAGCATGGTGATGGCGGTCTTTACGCTGCCGCCCGCTGCGTCAATGGCTGCGCGGGCTTTTTCCCGCTCCACGCCGGTGGCGTCAATGACGATATTCTCGGCGCGGGTGTGCAGCTTTTCGTTGGTCTGCTGCACGTCCACCATCAGGTTCTGGTAGGCCTTGCCGGTGCGCACCATGGAGCCGGTGGAGATCATGTTCAAGATCAGCTTCTGCGCCGTGCCGGACTTGAGCCGGGTGGAGCCGGTCAGCACCTCGGGGCCGCAATTTACCTCGATGGCAAGCTCTGCGGCCTTGCCGATGGCGCTGCCGATATTGCAGGCAATGGCGGCGGTGTGACAGCCCACGCTTTTGGCGTAGTCCAGACCGCCCAGCACATAGGGCGTGCGGCCGGAGGCGGCAATGCCCACCACAAGGTCATTTGCGGTCAGGCTGTGGGCTTTCAGATCCTCAACAGCCAGCTCCCGGCTGTCCTCTGCGCCCTCCACGGCCTCGATAAAGGCTTTTTCGCCGCCGGCGATCAGCCCCACCACCATCTCCTTCGGCACACCGAAGGTGGGCGGGCACTCGGCGGCATCCAGCACGCCTAAGCGGCCGGAGGTACCGGCGCCCATATAGAACAGCCGTCCGCCTTTTTTCAAAGGCTTCTGCCGCCCATGTGACCGCCTGCGCGATCTGCGGCAGGCACTTGGCAATGGCCAGCGGTACCCGGGCGTCCTCCTCGTTCATGACAGTCACGATCTCCAGCGGGGACATCTGGTCCAGCTGCATCGTGCGCGGGTTGCGGGTCTCGGTGGTCATCCCACTCAGATTCAATCCCATTTCCTGCACCTCCACTTTCCGCTTTCTGCCGCACCCTTGCGGCGTGATTGTGACCAAAGTATAAACTTTTTTTAAACAAAATGTCCACAAAAAGACTATTTTGTGGTACAATGTTTTATGCAAGCATTGTTTTTTGAAATTTTGCTCACAAGTATGACTTTTTGTGCAGCTTGTTCAATCCATCTTGAAATACAACAGAGGTATCGATATGCAGAACGTCCTTTTACGCCTGCGGGAGGTGCAGCCCTCCCTCAGCAGCACCGAGCGGCAGATCGCGCAGTTCATTCTGGAAAACCCGGACGAGACCACCACCCTCACCATCCGGGAGCTGGCGCGGCGCTCCTTCTCCTCCCCTTCCAGCGTGGTGCGCATCTGCCGGGTGATCGGCTTTCAGGGCTACAAGGAGCTGCGCCACGCCCTGACGCTGGAGCTTGCCACCCTTGGGGAGAACGGCAGCCACCGGGAAAAGGATATCACCCCGCAGGACAGTCTGCAGGAGATCGTGGAAAAGGTGACCCACAAGAACATCCAGAGCCTGCTGGACACCCAGCGGCTGCTGTTGCTGGACGAGCTGGAACAGTGTGTGGAGCTGATCGCAAACGCCCGCACGGTGCTGTTGTTCGGCATCGGCTCCTCGCTGTGCGTGGCAAAGGACACCTACCTGAAATTTCTGCGGCTGGACAAGCCCTGCGTGGTCAACGAGGACTCCCACTCGCAGCTTTTGCAGGCGCGCAACGCCACCGCGCAGGATGTGGGCATCGTGTTCTCCTACTCCGGGCAGACCATGGAGATGATCCAGTGCATCAAGGAGATGAAGGCGGGCGGCGCACCGGTGATTGCGGTGACCCGCTACTACCCCTCGGAGGTGGCGCAGCTGGCCGACCATGTGCTGTATGTGGCTGCCAACGAGAGCCTGTTCCGCAACGGTGCCATGTCCTCCCGGCTTTCCCAGCTGAACGTGATGGATATCCTATACACCGCCTACGCCAGCCGCAACCACGAGGACACCATGCGCCGCCTGACCAAGACCCATATCTATAAGCCCGGCGACCCGGAGGTGCTGAACCAGCCGTAAAAAAGCTGCCCGCAGGTACAAAAAAGGCGCTTAGCGATTTCCTCGCTAAGCGCCTTTGCTCCCGTTGACGAAAGTATAGCGTTTTTACGGCTTTTTTCAATCTGAAAAGTGCAGCATAGAAAGCCCAAAAGCGGTTGCAGAAAAGCGACTGCTTTCCTGAAGAAATCCGGCATTTACACCAGACTCTTGTAGGCTTCCAGATAGCGCAGACCCAGTGTCCGCAGGCTTTCAGTCGTGAAATGCAGCCCGTCCGGGCGGGCAGTAAGGTCAGCGGCAGAAACTACAGCACACTTCGGCAGCTGCGCGGCCAGTTCCGGCAGACGATGGTTGAACTCCTTCAATAGTTCTGCAGGGGTTCCGTGGAAACCGTTTTCCGGGTAGCCCAGTTCCCCCACCACGATGGGCAAATCGCCCAGTTCTTCCCGGAACGCCCGCATAGTGCGCAAGAACTGCTCCGGGTAGGCTTCCAGCTGCTCCGGGGCAAGACAGTCGCTCTCGCCCTGATGCCACAAGATCGCGGTCAGCGCGGAGGTGCGCATAGCCAGCTTTGCCTGAAAGACTGCATGGTCAAACAGCACCTCGCCCGGTTGCCACTGGCTGATGCGGGTACCGCCGTCTGCGCAGGGAATCAAGCCGATTTTAGCCCCGGTTTCTTTTTGCAGCTGCGCGGCAAAGCTTGCGGCAAGGTTTGCGCCGCTGCGTGGAACTGCCCCCTCTGCCACCGCGCGGTCCACATTGATGGGCTCACTCATGGGCTGCCAGCGCCCCATGCGCAGCATGAAGCAATCCGGGGCGGTGATGGTGTTCTCCGGGGTCAAATCGCCCCGTCCTGCCATGTTAGACTGTCCCACCAGTAAAAACGAGCGGATGCCCTGCGCTGCCTCGTGCAGACCATCGTTGATCCATAGTGCCATAACAAAATGCCTCCTGCGTGTTTTTTATCCCAGTATAGCACAAAAGCAGCCGACATTCACGAACGGCTGCTTCTATGCTGTGAAAATGATGAAGAAGGAGAGATCGTTTTGCATACGCTGTTGATCGTGGACGATGAGGAGATCGAGCGCGAGGGGATGGCGCAGTTCATCCGCGACCACGGCAGGCTGGAAGAGCAATGACATAACAAACACAGCCCCGCTTTGGCGAAGGAGAAGCCAAAGCGGGGCTGTATTCAATGAAGGAGAAATGAAGGGAATATCAGGTCACAGATTCAGTTCAAACTGTTCCACCGTAACAGTTGCTTTGCCATCGGCAGCAAAGGTGATGCCGCAAAGCGATAACATCCGGGAAGTCCAGATTGTAGATCTTGCATCTGCCGTTGTCGCAGGCTTTGCCGGTGTTGTCCAGCCCGCAGCCCAGATTGACCACCGCCGCGCAGGGGTGCGTTTTCAGGTACGCCCGCACCTCCCACGCAAGGTCATTCTGCCGCATGGCCACCTCCAGCGCACCGAAACGCTGCATCAGGCTGCGGGAGTTTTTCTCTGCCTGCGAAAAGTCGTAGTCGATTTCATCAATCAGACGCACCGCCGTCTCGTCCCGGTAAAGGGTCGGATACAGTTCGGTACGCAGCTTCCGGGAATACAGTGGGAGAATCAGCGTCTCCTGCACGGTGTTTTTCTCGATTTTGTATTTCATAGGTTCCTCCCTGTTCTTCTTATTCTGCTTTCCGGCAGACAAACCATGCCATGCCCTTCACTGTTCCAAGTGTTACGGTTGCGTACCGTTTCTCCAGCCGTTTTTTTCAAACTGAAGGCCGTCTCATAGGGCGGTGTAAAGAACCCCATCCCTTCATAGCGGCATGGTCAGAATACCCGTGCCCACCGGCACCTCCAGCAGCTTGCCGGAAAAATGCTCCGGGATGCCGGACAGCGCCTTTTCCAGATAGGCATCGTTTTCCGCCTTGTTCATACCCCACACCAGACGGCACACCGCTTTTTCCGCGCAGGGTGGAGCAGGTGATCATGCCGTCATAAAATTGTTGCCGCCTGTCAGCCGATAGGCGCTGCGAATCGCTTCTTTCCGTTCCATGCTCCGTCCTCCTTACGCTCTGCCTTTTCCAGACGTCCTCCGGGATATGGACACCGAATAGTTAGGCGAAGCTAACTTTCTGCTCTATAAAAAGCCGCTTCTCAGCGGTCCTTCTGCCAAAATAATACGCCCTGCTGTTGTCTCTGTCAAGATGTTTAGGCGTTTTCGGAGATTCCGAAAGAGATTTCGTTATCGAAGTCTCCCCTCGCCGCATGAAAGATGCAAATCGTTTCCTACATCGAAAAAATTCACCTCTGCAAACTTGTCTGTTTCTGCTTGACAACGCCCTGTTGGCGTGCTATTTTAGTTTTTGTCAATTAGCCCAACCTAACTATCTGAGGGATACTTCTCCCGCAGTTTTTTCTTTGCGCGCATTGTTAGGATAAGCTAACTAAATGTTTTTAGAAATAAAGATAGAGGTGTGTTACGATGAGATTGAAAAAAGTATTTGCAGGTGCACTTGCTACCGCTATGTTGGTATGTGCCGTGGCAGTTCCGGCCTTCGCTGCGGAAGGCGTGGAGCAGGAGAACTGCCTGTCCTCCAGCTATGTCCAGATGAACATTCCCTACGCCGACTTCTACAAGGCTGCCGGTGTAGACAACGCATCTGAGATCGATGCTGTTACCAGCGCCACCAAAAACAAGACCCGTGCAGGCAACCTTGCCGCCGGTTCCTACCACGTCAACACCGATGGCACCGACATCACCGGCGTTTCTTGCCCGGTCAAGGTGCTGACCCCGTGGGCACTGAAGAACGCAAAGCAGGTCACCGATGCCGACAGCTACGACATTACTGTTACCCTGAAGGGCAAGGAATCCACTACCACCTACACCGGCGCAGATGCTCTGTTTGAGAACGAGAGCTACGCTTACTACAAACTCAACGAGACCCCGGCCTACTACATCACCGCATGGTACAACCTGCTGAGCGGCAAGTGGGAGTTTGGCAAGGTCCACGCCACTGAGACCACTGTAGAGGGCGCAACCGTGGAACTGAATACCAACGGTCACCACACCACCTACGAGATGAAGATCTCCGGTTTTGATCTGGACTACAAGACCAACAAGGTCTACGGCGTGGTGCTGACCACCGCCGACGGCACCGAGTATGGCCTGCATCATGTGACCAACATCTGGCATGGTACCAAGTTGGGCTTCAATGCCGATGATCCTTATTTTGCATCCATCATCGGTAAGACTGTTACTCAGATCACCTTCTACGCCGCCGATGGCGTGTATGTCCTGCCGGTCAACGTGGCGCTGTGAGGTCGCGGAAAGTTTCCTGATTTAGCAAAATACAGTACAAAACGGCAAGGCCGCGGCAGCAGGCGGCCTTGCCGTTTTGTAGCAATTTGTGTTTCTAGGAACATCGTTCGGAGTAGCCTGCGCCGCACAGCTGCTCACACAGCAGTGCCAGCAGTTCGGCGTTGTCATCCACAATGAGAGACCTTGCGCAGAAAAGCCCCTGATTCGGGCAAATGTGCAAACGGTGTGCAGAAAGTGTGCAGCCGCTTTCCTACATAAAGAAAGAACGCCAAATCTTGCGATTTGACGTTCAATATCTGGTGCACCTCCAGGGACTCGAACCCTGGGCCCACTGATTAAGAGAGCAAGCCGCCGGTTCGTCTCAATTCATGAAAGTTTCGAGTCATCGTTGCTTTTGAACAAGACGACGTGATTTTTCACCCGGCAATTTCTGCGCCCTTTGTCGAATTTTTGCAGCGAAAAGCACCCTTTGCACGTTTTGAAACCGTGCAAAATCCGTGCAGAAACCGTGCACTTACTCTCTGACAAACAAAAATCACACTATCCACCACCGACTTGACGGCAATGGTTTGAGTGACCGACCCAGATATCCTAAATTATCTCTATGTTTACAAAACATCTGTGATTCTCTCTTTCTATTACGTAAGGACGCAAATGAAGGGCCCCATAAACGTCCTACTAAAAAAAGGAGATTATTACTATGTTACTCAAAAATGGAAGTACTGGCAACTATGTTATGTACCTGCAGTATGGACTGCATATCATGTGCTGCCCTCCGGGTAGTTTTGACAGCAAATTTGGCTCTGGTACTGAAAATGCTGTTAAGAAGTATCAGGGCAAAAAGGTCTTACCCAAGATGGCATTGTTGGCGATGGTACATGGAACGCACTGGTAAGCGACATTAAAACCATCCAGCAGCTCCTGAAGAACAAAGGTTATTACGCCAGTACAGTGGATGGCCTTGCAGGTTCAGGCACTTATAACGCTGTTATCAGTTTTCAGAAAGCATCCGGCTTGACTGCCGATGGTATGGTCGGCAGTGCCACCCTAAACGCATTGAACGCTTCTTCGGGCGGTACAAGTGGTCAATCTCATTCAATCACTCTGCCTACTGATAGAAACTATCTTTGGGCACAGAAGAATCCGGACATTGTTAAGCTTGTTGGAAATAGTGGTTGCTCTCTTGTTGCCGTGTTGAATACCGCTAATATCTATGGGCCTCGTGAATTCACCCCTAACGAAGTCCTGACTGCCTGTGGAAATTGGGGTGCAAACGGTCTGAATACTTGGGCTCTTCCCAGCAAGTGCAATGGTAAAATCGACACGAGCAACTACACTCATGGCGGTAAGGAGCAGGCGACTGTATTCAGTGCAGTCAAAGCAAGTATTGACAATAACCTTCCCATCATTATTCGGCTCAACAGTAGCGATGGCAAAAGACGCATTTTGTCACAGCGATTGCTTATACTGGCAGTTGCTCCTCTGCAAGCAGCATTTCCGTCATTGATCCTGCTGGTGGTGTCATTCGAACTCTTGAGGAAGCGGGAACTGCACGCAATGAAACCGTATACGGTGATTATATCGCAACCGCTCGTCGCTCCTAAATATCTCTACTCTCTTCATCAACAATAAGTTGTAAAGCATCATTTTAACATATATCCCCCCAAAGTCTTTTCTCAACTCTCGAAAAGGCTTCGGGGGATTTTTCAATGCCTATTATATGCAACACTTTTCACTATCTGCTTATCCAAGCTCAGGCGAGTGATATTTATTTACTCTCCACACATCCCCAACTTTTACCAACTGCATTTCATATTCGACTTTATTCATGTCATCATATGAATACTCATCATGTTCCTCATACGTTTCATTGGGATTATAGTATGCAATCATTACAAAATTTACTTGTGCTTCCGTTTTATTTTTCAAATAGTATCGCACTGAGCAGAAATCATCCGGATAATATTCTCCCACATATCCAGTAAAATATGGAATTTGTGCCAAATCATAGTCATCACAAACGGCAAGTTTTCCATTATAATTCACAAACTTTTTCTCAATTGAATCTTGTGACAAGAAATCATTTGTAAAAATAGATTTCATATATTCTTCAAACTCTTTATAAGAATTTTGATAGACCTCATAATCATGTCCGTTCAGTTTTACATATGTCGGCGCATTTTGCGTCATAGGCACAAAAGTCGGAGCATCTTCAATTTTAAAATTCAGTCCTTTTAAGTTACTTGATTGTCCCCAAAGTGCATAGTCTATTTTCTGCGCTTTTTCAAAAACAGTATATTGATCTTGATCTAAAAATACCGAGGTCGAATCAACTAACGTCTGGGAAAATCTTGCAAATCATTTTTTCTTCAGAATTGCATGAACTTGACGATGTATCCTGTGACGAAACTACTGTGGACATTGATGATGCTGTTGTATCATTCATTCCACATCCCACCAAATTCACCACAATACAACCTAGAATCACTATCATTTTTACACTTTTTGCACAATTCATATATGTTCTCCTTTTTTTATAAGTTTATCAACATATTGGCCTGTTTCAAATCGTCCGTGTCAAGGTTCAAGCCAGACTGTGCCAGATTCATGCTGCGGAAAAGGTCATTTGCCACCTTGCCAATAAAGGACTTGTTGTTGTCGATCAGGCTGTCCAGCGCGGCTGCATCGCCTTTCTGCGCCAGCGCACAAAGCCGTTCATTCGTCTGCTTCATGGGCGTTTTCCTGCTCTGCGGCAGACTGCAAGATTCCCAGCAGACCGTTCCGCAGCTGTTCCAGTGCTTCCGGCGTGGCTCCTTTCATGCCCGAAACGCTGTCCAACATTGCATCCGTCAACTGCTCTGCCGTGATCGTTGGGTGCTGCACATCCTGCCCTTTGGTCAATTCGGTGAACATCTTCTCTGCCACTTTCTTGCTCATGGCTTCCTGTTCGGCGTAATGGCTCCCGATGCCCTTTTTAATTTCTTTGACCGTTGCCATGAAATACATCTCAATATCATCAAGGTCGCCTTGGTACACAGGCTTTCTCCGAAGGCTGATGTCCTTTGCGGCTTTGGCTGCTTCCGGGGTCTTGACCTTTGTGCGCAGAAGGGTACTCAATGTCGTGAGCATGGCGTTCTGTGCTGCGATGCCGGATGCAAAGGTATCATCAAAATACTGCGCTATGCGGTACGTAAGCTCTGCAAACCGGGCGTTTTCCAGCAGCAGGTTGACCACCTCTGCATTGACACGCCCCGTGTAGAGGTTCTTTGCGGCTTCTACGGACAAGCCCAGTTCGGCAATATCGTAGTTTTTGCGGTCGGGGATGTTGGTTTCTCCCAGCAGAAAATCCGTAGATACATTGAATAGCCTTGCAATCCTCAGCACCTGCTCGTGGGTCAGGGTTCCTTTCGCACCGCTGATGAAGCGGCTGATGGTGCTCTTGGAGCAGCCGATCTCCTTGGCAAGCTCTGGTTGGCTGATGTTGTGTTCTTTCATCAAGTCCGCAAGACGAACGTTGGATGGTGCGGGCAGATATTCCTGTGCCATGTGGTCGGCCCTCCTTTTTGAGCTTTTTCCTCATTATAACACGCTCTTCCGTTTTGTTCAATATACGGTTTCCTCTCTGCCCTTGCTGTTGCAACTCTGCAACCAGTAAGGGCTTTTTTTTCTTTTTCCGTTGCAGTTCTGCCGCTTTTTCGCCTTTTCCGCAAAATTCTCCGTATATTCAGGCAGGAAGCAAAAAACACCAGAGTTCCCACGCTGGGTACTCTGGTGCAACACACGAAACAAAGGAGGAATGCCCTTGAGCCTGTATCAAACTGTCAAGTCCGCCATCACCGTTCGGCACATGGAGCCCGACCGCCATGACATGGTGTGCTGTCCGTTCCATTCCGACAGCGACCCCAGCATGAAGCTGAACGACAACTATTATTATTGCTTTGGCTGTGGAGCCAACGGAGATGCCATCGACCTCACCGCCAAGCTGTTCGATTTGAACCCCGGCAAGCCGCCGAGAAGCTCGCAAGTGACTTCGGGCTTGACCCGGACAAGCCGCCCGCCAATGCCATCGCCCTGACGCCGCCCAAGCGTGGCCTGACGGACGAGCAGTGGGCAGACATCGCCTACTGTCTGCGGGTGCTGACCGATTATCTCGACCTGTTGCACGACTGGCAGGAGCGCTACAAGCCCGCCACCCCGGAGGAACCGCATGACCCACGGTTTGAAGAAGCCCTCCACACGACCGAGACCATCGAGCACCTGACGGACTGCGTTGCATTTGGGACGCCCCAGCAGAAGGCCGATGCCGCTGCACGGCTGCTGTCCGGGTCGTACCTGCTGATGGAGGAGCGCACCGACCGCCTTGCTCTGGCAAAGTGCGCCTGATAATTTATTCACCTGAAGTGGTGGGTCTCACCGTGAGACCCGCCACTTCACTTTTTTAAAGGAGAACCACCCATGAAGAAAAACATTTCCCGCAACCCCTTATGGCCGGACTGGTATAACGGCAAGAAGATCGATGAAGTCCAGTTTGGCCGCGCTTTTCTGGAGCAGTGGCCGCTGAAATGCGTCAACGGAACGCTGTACACGCTGGACGGCCCGGTAGAGGATGAAAGCGAGATCAAGCAGCGCATCTTGGAGAACATCGAGGAGTATGTCACCTCCGGCCTGTCCAAAAAGGTCACCAACATTCTGGAGACCATCAAGCTGCTGGCCTTTTCCGACCCGTTTCCTATTGAACAGGACTGCATCCACCTCCGGAACGGCGTGTACCATCTGCCGGACGGCTCTTTTCAAGAGAGCCGCCTGTTCTGCCAGAACCGCCTGCCTGTGAAGTATGACCCCAAAGCCGCCAGCCCTGACCGCTGGCTGACCTTTCCTGCACGAGCTGCTGGACGATGCCGACATCCCCACCTTACAGGAGTATCTGGGCTACTGCCTGATCCCCAGCACCAAGGGACAGAAGATGATGCTCATCGTTGGCAAGGGCGGCGAGGGCAAGTCCCGCATCGGGCTGGTGCTCAAGCGGCTC
>VOFG01002943.1_pt1 | contig 20173 bp, 26 predicted proteins | sample 5384171 | NCBI WGS metagenome assembly VOFG01 (sample SAMN12384726, study PRJNA508395) | human gut metagenome | isolation source: healthy gut F | host: Homo sapiens
GAACAGCAGAAGCGGGTGAACACCCTGGATTTCGTCCTGAAGTACATCACCCGTTTGGCGGGGTTTGAACTTCTGAACCGTATTGAAATCAAAGACCGTAAGACCGGGAGGAATACAGATGATGAATAAGCCTTGCCCTTTCTGTGGTCGGAGAACCCTTTTTCATGGATAATGATGGGTGGTATTGTCTGTTGTAGAAAAATGTGGGGTTGAAACACCCGGATCAGATATAATAGAAATTGCGGAAAATCAATGGAATAGGCGGGTGAATGACGATGAAGAAAATGCTGATGGTGCTGGCCCTGGCGCTGTTCTTGATGGCCGTGGCCGAGTATTTCAGCATTGATCCCGTTTGGTTCCTGATTGTCTGGTATCTTTCGGACAATATTTCTACCCGAACGCCTGAACAGGTGCTTCTTCAGTAGGGGTTGGAACAGTGTGTGGAACAGGTATGGAATAGATGTTTTTTCTATATCTGTTCCGCACGAAAAACCCTTTGATTTTCAAGGCTTTTTCACTTGTTTTCAGGAACGGAACAGATGGAACAGATGTAAATATACTTTCTTCTTATTAAGAAAAAAATATAAGAAATGTGTATATAAGAAACTGCCCGTTTTATCTGTTCCATGCGTTCCAAAGTCCTGAAACCACTTGATTTTTCAGTATTTATTAACGGTACAGATGCAATGAAAATGGAACAGACTACCACAGAAAGGATGTGTTACATAGTGAATGACAAAGACCTTTTCCCAACAGGCTAAAGAATACTTTGCCCAAATCAGGAAAACGGATCGTTTGATCCATCGGCTTGATAGTACCATTGCAACCTTGCGTTCCAGCTTGACTTCTACCGGAAGCCAACTGAAACAGGACAAGGTTCAGACTTCAGGCCCCAAGAATACCCTTTGAAGAAACCATCACCAAGATCATTGACCTTGAAGCCAAGATCAATGCCCGGATTGATGAACTTGTGAGCATGAAAACAGGAAGCGTTCACCATGATCAACCGGATTCCTGACCTGATCAGCAAAATATTCTGATCGGGCGCTATATTCAGTTGAAAAATGGGAAGATATTTCTGAAGAACTGAATTATTCTATGCAATGGGTTTTTGAACTTCACGGAAAGGGTTTACTTGCTTTTGCCAAGGTAAACAGCGACTTTCTAAACAACCGAGAAAACCAGAGTGCCACCGGTTCCAAACAGAGTAAAGAATCGGTAGAATAGTAAATAAGAAATTGCGCCTACGGGAAACCAGGGGCGCTTTTTTTCTATGCCTGATGAAAGGGGTGAATACCTGTGACACCAAGACAGCGGAAGTTCTGTGATGAATACCTGATCAGCGGCAATGCTACGGATGCGGCAATCAAGGCGGGGTATTCGCCCAAGACCGCAAAAGCAGACGGGTTCTGAAAACCTTGCAAAACCTGACTTGAAAGCGTACATCGAAACCGAACTTGAAAAACTTCATTCGGCCAAGATCGCTGATGCTGAAGAAGTCATGAAATACCTGACTTCGGTAATGCGGGGTGAACATACTGAAGAAATCCCGATCCTGTGCGGTGACGGTTGCCAAGAGTTGACGCAGAAAGAGGTTGGAGCCAAAGGAAAGGCTGAAGGCCGCTGAACTGATCGGCAAGCGTTATGGTATGTTCACGGACAAGGTAGGTGTGGAAGGGGCCGTTCCGGTGATTATCACGGGGGATGATCAACTTGAAGATTAGCCCACAGGCCAAGCGGGTTCACCTTCCTGAAGTGGTTGGCAAGGGTTACGGAACCTTCTGGAACTTCAAAGGCCGTTACCGGGTGTGTAAGGGAAGCCGTGCTTCCAAGAAATCCAAGACCACGGCCCTGAACATCATCAAACGGATGATGCAATACCCGGAAGCCAATACCCTTGTGGTTCGCAAGGTGTTCAGAACCTTGAAAGATTCCTGTTTCACCGAACTGAAATGGGCAATCAACCGCCTTGGGGTTTCAGCCTATTGGGAAATCAAGGAAGCCCCCTTGAAATGACTTACCTTCCCACCGGTCAGAAGATTTACTTCAGGGGCCTTGATGATCCCCTGAAGGTCACTTCAATTACGGTTGAAATAGGGTTTTTGTGCTGGTGCTGGATTGAAGAAGCATACGAAATCATGAATGAAGCTGATTTTGATATGCTGGATGAATCCATCCGTGGTGCTATCCCGGAAGAAACCGGCCTGTTCAAGCAAATCACGCTGACATTCAACCCGTGGAACGAAAAGCATTGGATCAGGAAACGCTTCTTCGGGGAGATCACCGGCAAGGATGCCCAAGGGAACCCTGTTTACAAATTCCATGATAGCTGGATCAGCCCGGATGGGCAGATTTACGCCACAACCACCAATTACCTGTGTAATGAATGGCTGGACACGGCGGATTTGAAGGTGTTCAACACCATGAAGGAAAACAACCCCCGCCGCTACAAGGTGGCTGGCCTTGGGGGTTGGGGCATTGTGGATGGCCTGATTTTCGATAATTGGCGGGAAGAAGCCTTTGATTATCTGGCTATTTCAAGAAGCCTGATGTGAAAAGCGCCTTCGGTCTTGACTTCGGTTATACCAACGATCCCACGGCCCTATTCTGTGGGCTGGTGAGTGAGAAGGAAAGAACCATTTGGGTTTTTGATGAACTGTATGAAAAGGCCCTGACGAACCGGGCAATCTGTGACCGGATCACCGGCATGGGCTACGGCAAGGAACGGATCAAGGCCGATTGTGCCGAACCCAAGAGCATTGATGAATTGCGGGATGCTGGCCTTCATCGTATCAGAGCCGCCCGGAAGGGCAAGGACAGCGTGAACAATGGAATCCAGTACATTCAGGGTTACACCATCATTGTTCATCCCCGATGCGTGAACTTCATCACAGAGATTTCAAACTACACATGGGCAGAAGATAAGTTCGGGGCCAAGATCAATGTTCCCATTGATGATTTCAACCACCTTATGGACGCTATGCGTTACGGGCTGGAAGATATGTTGGTTGGCCCCGCCTTCAGCTTCGACTAATAACATGATAGTAACAAAACACACGAAAACGCACGGTTTCCGTGTGTTTGCGTTTATTAAGCAATGAAGAAAGGCGGTAAGTGAATATGTTTCTGGATAACGCTATGGAGCGTATCAACCGCCTGATCCTTCAGGGTGGGCGAAACGGCATGACTGAAAATCAGTTCTTCGCCGCTGAAATCAAGGAATGGAAGAATAGTCAGCGCCGCAAGGATCAGGTTATAGGTGATCTGTACTATGAAGGACAGCATGACATTCTTCAGCGTCAGCGCACAATCATTGGTGAAAACGGTCAACTTCAGGTGGTGACGAACCTTCCGAACAACCGCCTGATTGATAACCAATATGCCCTGATGGTGGATCAGAAAACCAACTACCTTGTGGGCAAGCCCTTCACCCTGAACTGTCAGGATAAGGGTTACACGGATGCTTTGGGCAAGGTTTTCAACAAACGGTTTTACCGGCTTCTGAAATATGTTTGTGAAGATGCCCTGAACGGTGGCCTTGGTTGGCTTTATCCTTACTACAATGAAGCTGGTGAATTGTCCTTCAAGCATTTCCCGGCCTATGACATTCTTCCTTTTTGGGCTGACGATGATCACACCATCCTTGATTGTGCGATTCGTTACTACACCCAAGAAGTGTGGAATGGCTACCAGAAGGAAAAGGTGGAGAAGGTGGAAATCTTCAAAGCCGATGGCATTTACCGGTATATCTATCAGAATGATATGCTGATTGCCGATGTGGAAGCCGGTGAACACGAAAACTATTTCATGGTTGAGGAAGAAGGGCAGGAACCCAAGGGCTTCAACTGGACAAGGATTCCGCTGGTTCCCTTCAAGTATAACAAGCAGGAAATCCCCCTGATCCGCCGTGTGAAAACCCTTCAGGATGGAATCAACACCATGATTTCCGACTTTGAAAACAATATGCAAGAGGACGCACGGAACACCATTCTGGTTCTGAAGAACTATGATGGTGAAAATCTTGGTGAGTTCCGCCACAACCTTTCCACCTATGGAGCCGTGAAGGTTCGTGAGGATGGCGGGGTTGAAACCCTTCAGGTTGAAATCAATGCAGAGAACTACAAGGGCATTTTGGAACTTCTGAAGAAGTCCTTGATTGAAAATGCCCGTGGTTACGATGCCAAGGATGATCGTTTGAGTGGCAACCCCAATCAAATGAACATTCAATCCATGTATTCTGACATTGACCTTGACGCAAACGGCATGGAAACCGAGTTCCAAGCGGCCTTTGAAGAACTGTTGTGGTTCATCAATCAGGATTTCAGCAACAGGGGCTTGGGCGATTATGAAGGCGCTGAACTTCAGATCGTGTTCAACCGTGACATTCTAATCAATGAAACGGAATCCATTGAAAACTGTTCCAAGTCCGTTGGTATTCTGTCCACGGAAACTATTGTGGAACAGCACCCGTGGGTTACGGATGTTGAAGTGGAGCTGGCCCGGTTGCGTAAGGAAAAGGATGAAGCAATGGAACAGGCACAGGAATACGCCGGGGCCTTCCAGACCGGCAACCAGAACAAAGGTGACAATGGCGAGGGTGAATAACCCCCGCCATTTCACAATATATGCCGGGGTAGACATTGAGTGTGGCGGGGTGCTATTACTCCTACCCGCCAAAGGGTGAAATTCCCTTCCCCGGCACCACATGGCGCATTGGTCAAGAGGTCAAGACACCGCCCTTTCACGGCGGTAACACGGGTTCGATTCCCGTATGCGTCACCAGCCCGAAAGGGCAACACTATTCTTCTTTTTTTAGCTTGGAGAGGTTTCAGGCTATAAAACCTCCCTGAAACACCTGAAAACATAGGCCCATGCCAAAAGGCGTGAATTTATGGGCCTATATGCTGAAGTGGATGGAATAGGCAGACACGGCGGATTCAAAATCCGTTGCCGCAAGGCGTGTGGGTTCAAATCCCACCTTCAGCACCATTTTTCAGAAAGAAGGTTCCATCATGGATGAAAACTATGAACTGAAAACAAGGATTCGTTGTTTGGAATCGCAACTGCATGAAGCAGAAGATGTTTTGAACAAGAGAAACAAAGAATTTGAATTGAAGTGCAAAGAAAATCAGGAATTGCATGACAAAATCAGATTCCTTGAAGGCCAAATAGACGCTTATCAATATTGTTTGAATTGTAGGCGATAAATTCAGGATTGGAGGAACCGCCCATGAGGAATGCGGACTATTGGCGTGGGCGGTTTTCCATCTTGGAGGACAGCGCCCACAGAGAAGCCCAAAAGACCATTCAGGACATGGAAGAACTGTATCTGGATGCACAGCGTTCCGTTCAGAAGGAAATTGAAAGCTGGTATGCCCGTTTTGCGATGAACAACCAAATCAGCCTGACCGATGCCCGAAAATGGCTGACCGTTGGACAGCTTGAAGAATTTCATTGGAGCGTTGAACAGTATATCAAGATTGGTGAACAGGCCGGGTTGGATGCGGCATGGCTGAAGAAGCTGGAAAATGCGTCCGCCCGGTTCCACATTTCCCGCCTTGAAGCTGTTCAGACAGGTATTCAACAACAGCTTGAATTGCTGTATGGCAATCAGGTTGATAGTTTGGATGCCCTGTTGAAGAAGGTTGTGGGCAACGGCTACACCCACACGGCCTTTGAGGTTCAGAAGGGTGTTGGCCTTGGTTGGGATATTACCGGGCTGGATCAGAAGAAACTTGAAACCTTGCTTTCAAAGCCTTGGACAACGGACGGGCGAACCTTCCGGGATCGCTGTTGGCTGAACAAGAATGATTTGGTGGGTTCGGTCAGTAAGAGCCTGACACAAGGGCTTCTTCGGGGTGATTCCCCAGCCAAGATCACCACGGCCATTCAGAAGCAGTTCGGGGTTCATCGGTATAAGGTACGGGGCGATTGGTCAACACCGAAACCACCTATTTCAACGCTGTTGCCACCAAGGAATGTTACAAGGATTTGGATGTTGAAATGGTGGAAATCATTGAAACGCTGGATTCCCATACCTGTTCCATTTGTGGTGGGCTTGATGGTAAGGTGATCCCCATTTCCCAATATGAACCCGGCGTAACCGTGCCGCCCTTCCACCCCAACTGTCGAGGAACTACGGCCCCGGCCATTGATCCCAAGTATGCCGGTGAAAGAGCCGCCCGGAACGCTGATGGGGATGTGTACTATGTTCCCGCCAACATGAAATATGCTGATTGGGTTCAGACCTTCGTGAACGGCGGTTCCAAAACGGGCCTGACCGTTGCAACCGGGGCCGGTGTTGCCAAAACGCTTCGTGACTACAACACCGAGTTTGGAAAGAAGTTCGGCAAAGACCACTATGATCAGATTCGTGACCATGTGGACGCTTGCCCAAGCCCTGACCTTCAGGCTACTTGGGATAAGTACGAAACCAAAATCAAAGTTGCAAAGGCGAACCATCAAGGCGGTGCATACTGTCAGGGCAACAGCATTTATGTGAACATTGACGCTGACGGAAAGGGCCGTTCTTGGAGCGCCCCTTACGCAACCACTTTCCATGAAAGCGGCCACGCCATTGATGGCCTTGCGGCCCAGCTTGGAAGCCCAAATGGGCAATGGCATTTTTCTTCTACCTATAAGGGCGGGGCTTTTCCACAAACCATCAAGGATGAAGTGAATGATTGGGTGGATCGGGTTCTTGCTGACATGAAGGCCCATAAAGATGATTTCCCGTATTGGGTACAAAAAGGCTGGATGTCGCAAAACACCGCTGATTATTACATCAAGTATGGTGGATTCAAGGTCAAAAAATCCTATGCTTATGCCGCTGTTCAAGCGGAAGTAAAAGCATTAACCCCGTTGCAGTACGGTGATCTTTCTGATATATTGGAAGGTGCTACCCGTGGTAAAATCCGCTGTGGCATTGGTCATGGTGGTGGTTCCTACTGGACAACCCGAACTTATAACGGGATTGATTGGGGCCTTGGAACTGAAGCCTTGCGGAAATGACTTCCGCAACCATGACTTCCCCGGAAAGTTTGGCAACCATCAAGAAATATCTTCCCAAGTCCTATGCCATGTATGAAGATATGTTGAAGGTGATTGCAAATCAGCCGTGAAAGGGGTGTTGAAAATGGCTGAACTGATTGAACAGTATCTTGAACGATTTCATGAGAACTTCCCCCTGTTCGCCTTGATGGGTGTTGAGGAAACGGAAGTGGAAGCCATTATTCAGGATTGTTTGGATAAGGGAACCCCTTACCGGCCACCTGAATTGGATGAAAAATCCCTATATTGATGATCTGACCACCCCGGCCTTTGGCCGGTGGTGGTTTTTTCATACCATTTTCGCCGTTTCCCGGTGGTGGGCGGTAAACAGAACCGGGGAAAATCGTGGTTCCTAACCCACGGTAAAAAAGGATTTGGAGGTAACAACAATGACTAAAGAAAAGCTGTTGGAATGGGGCCTGACTGAAGAACAGGCCGCAAAGGTTATGGAGGGCTTGAACGGTTCCTTCGTCACCAAGGCCCGGTTCAATGAGGTCAACACCGAACTGACCGCCGCCAAGAACACCATCAAAGAGCGTGACACCCAGCTTGAGACGCTGAAGAAGGCTTCTGGTGACACCAAGGCCCTTCAGGATCAGATCACCCAGCTTCAGGCCGACAACAAGAAGAAGGACGATGATCACGCCGCTGAACTGAAGAATCTGAAGATCAGCAATGCGGTTGAACTGGCCCTGACCGGCGCAAAGGCCAAGAACAACACCGCTGTCAAGGCGCTGTTGGCTGACTTTATCGGCAAGGCTGAATTGGCGGAGGATGGAACCGTCAAGGGCCTTGATGATGAAGTCAAGAAGCTGGTGGAAGGCAAGGACACGGCTTTTCTTTTTGAGAAGTCCACCGGCACCAAGTTCAAGGGAGCCAAATCCGCTGAAAAGGGTGATGGCGCTGAAGGCGGCATGACCCTTGAAAAGCTGAAGGCTATGACCCCTTTGATCGCTACAACTATTCCGTCAACCATCCTGACGAATACAAAGAACTTTATGGAGGTAATGAGTAATGGCAAATGTTTGCTACGATAACTTTTTCCTGTCTAACGAAATTGAAGATCAGTACCAGAGCCACCTTGATCTTCAGCAGTTTTGCACCGTGGACAACAACCTGACCGGCGTTGCTGGTATGGTTCGCAAGATTCACAAGTACAAGGCCACCGATGGCACCGAGAAGCTGACCATGGGCAACGGCAACACCAAGACCATTGAAGCCGGTTACACCGAGAAGGAATACCGGATTCAGATGGCCCAGAACCGCTTCCAGTATTATGACGAGGAAGCCATGACCGATCCCATGGTGATCACCACCGGCACCCGTCACGCTGGTACGGATATGTTCAACACCGTGAACGCTGACATTTTCGGCGCCTTCAACGAGGCAACCATGACCATCGTGACCACCGCCCTTGGCTTTGATGCCTTTGTGGATGGTGCGGCCATGCTGAATCTGGAAAACCTTGAAGGCGTGACCATCTTCGCCTTCGTCAACCCCGCTGATATGGCGAAACTTCGTAAGGCCCTGAAGGACGATCTGAAGTATGTGGAAGCATACGCCAAGCAGGGCTATGTTGGCACCGTGGGCGGTATCAACATCTACACCAAGAAGAACGCCGAAACCGGCAAGGTGGTCATTGCCACCAAGGAAGCTGTTACCCTGTTCAACAAGAAGGGTACGGAAGTGGAACAGGAGCGTGAAGGCAACATCCGCCGCAACACGGTTTATTCCCGCAAGTATTACCTTGCGGCCATGACCAATGAAGCCAAGGCGGTGAAGATCATCACCGGTTCCGCCGCTGTCACCGCTGACACCACGGTTTCCAGCGACAAGACCTATTACGCCGCTTCCGGTATCGGCTATGTGAAGGTCACGCCCGGTTCCGGTGACAACCCCAAGACCAAGGGTTGGTACGAAATCACGGCGGCGTAAGAAAGGCGGTGAACCCGTTGCGTGATAAAGCGGTTGCAATGCTAACGGCCCTTGGCGTGGCGGGGGCCGCTGATGATCCGTTGTTGGATATGGTTTTGACAAATGTTCAATGGAGGATCAAAAACCTTTCCAACCTTTCCGAAATCCCGGAGGGGTTGGAAAGTCTGGCCGTTTCTATGGCCGTGGGCGAATACCTGAACATGAAGAAGTGTTCTGGACAGCTTGAAGGGTTTGATTTGGATGCGGCGGTGAAATCCATTCAGGAAGGTGACACCAACATTACCTTTGCCCTTGGTGAAGGTAGTTCAACCCCCTGAACAGAGGTTGAACAGCCTGATTGATTATCTGATCAACGGGCGCATTGGTGAAATCTACCGTTATAGGCGGTTGGTATGGTAAATAAGGCCGTGCGAACCGCTTTGGAACGGTTGTGGAAGGATCGGTGTTCTATCTTCATCCGTGAGGAAGTCACCGATCCTGTCACCCACCTGACGGATTCTGAAGAAAAGCCGCTTCTTCAGGATCAGCCGTGCAAGCTGTCTTTTTGAAACATTAACTTCAACCAATGGGGATGAAGTGGCAACCGCCCAACAGGTGGTGAAGCTGTTCCTTTCCCCGGATGTGAAGGTTCCCGCAGGATGCAAGATCATTGTCACCCGGCCAAATGATGTGGAACGAACCTTCACCTATTCCCCTTCCGGTGAACCGGGTGTTTTCTCCAACCATCAAGAAATCATGCTTGAACCCTTCAGGGGGTGGGCCTGATGGCAAGATGGGGCCGGTGTGATTACCGGGAATTGAAGAAGCTGGATGAACGCCTTCAACAGCTTTCGGAAGTTGACATGGATCGGCTTTGCCGGGATGCCGCCAAGAAGGTTGCCCAAATCCTTCTGAACAAGGTGAAGAAAAGAACCCCGGTTGGCGTGGTTCCGTCCTATGCTACGGATGAAGCCAAGCAAGAATATTGGGCCGGTTACAGCGGGGGTTCCTTGCGTGATGCGTGGACGATCCTTCCCATTGAAAAACATGGGGATCAGTACACCGTGACCATCATCAACAACTTGGAATATGCGTCCTATGTGGAATACGGCCACCGGCAAACACCGGGGCGCTATGTTCCCGCCTTGGGTAAGACCCTGAAGGCAAGTTGGGTGAAGGGGCGGTTCATGCTGACGATTTCCGAACAGGAAGTAAAAAACCTTGGCCCCGTCCATTCTGAATGATATGTTGTATGAAGCCTTGAAGGGGTGTTCAGTTGATCAATGAAATCATCAAAGGTGTTTCCATGAAGCTGAACGCCACCTTTGGAGCCGGGTACAAAATCTATCAGAATGATGTGGAACAGGGTTTCAAAGAACCCTGTTTTTTTCATTGCCGTTCTGAAGCCCGACATTTCCCCGTTGCAGAAGAACCGGTTCATGAACCGGAACCCGCTGGATGTTCACTATTTCCCCCACCAGCGGGAGGAACAACACCGAATTGTTCACGGTGGCCGGGGATTTGATGGAATGTTTGGAGTTCATCACCCTTCCCAATGGGGATGTGCTTCACGGAACTTCCATGAGTTATGAAGTTGAAGATGGGGTTCTTCACTTCTTCGTCAACTTCAATCTGACACTATCCCGCCCGTCCGAGGAAACCCTGATGGAAACCTTGGATGTGGATGTGGAGCCAAAGAAAGGGTGATTGAATGGCTACCAGAAAGAAAGCCACCACCGCACAGGAACCGCCCATCACGGCCCCGGTGGTATTCCCCAAAGAACGGGTGTTGACCTTCAAGAGATACGCTGACCGGCGTGATCTTCTGTCTGTCCTGTTGGAAGATGGGAAGGAATACACCCATGATCAGATTGATGGGCTGATCAATGACTTTATGAAAGGTAAGGTGAAATAATATGGCCCTTGGCGGCGGCACCTTCTTGGTGCAGAACAAGGTTCTGCCCGGTGCATATATCAACTTCATTTCTGTGGCGCAGGCAAGCGCCACACTTTCTGACCGTGGCATTGTCACCATCCCCCTTGCTATGAATTGGGGGCCTGAAGGCAAGATTTTCACGGTGGAACAGGCTGACTTCATCAAGAACAGTCAGAAAATTTTCGGCTATGCGTACACGGCGGATGAACTGAAGCCTATGCGTGAAATCTTCCTTCACGCCAAAACCGTTCATTTCTTCCGCCTTGGCACCAGCGGCGTGAAGGCGTCCAACACCTACGCAACGGCCAAATACCCCCGGCACCCGTGGCAATGATCTTCGGGTTGTGATCACGGCCAATGAAAACAGCACCGAACAGAAGCCCCTGTTCGATGTGGAAACCTTCTTGGGAACCGTTCAGGTTGATCTTCAGGAAGGTGTGGCCGCTATCACCGATCTGAAGGCCAATGCCTATGTGGATTGGAAGTCCAGCGGAACCCTTTCTTTGACCGCTTCCTTGCCCCTGACGGGCGGCACCAATGGCACCGTGGCCGATTCCGACTATCAGACCTATCTTGATCAGGCGGAAGCGTACACTTTCAATGCTATGGGTTGCACCGAGAGCAAGGCCACCATCACCGCCCTGTTTGCGGCTTTCGCAAAGCGTATGCGTGATGATGTGGGCAAGAAGTTTCAGGTGGTTCTTTTCCGCAAGCTGGCCGACTATGAAGGCGTTGTGAGCGTCAAGAACGGCCTGACTTCCGACAAGACTTCCACCGCCCTGATCCCTTGGGTTACGGGTGTGATCGGCGGCACGGCGGTCAATAAGAGCGCCACCAACATGACCTATGATGGTGAATACGATGTGGACACCGATTTCACGCAGACCCAGCTTGAAAACGGGATCAGGGAAGGTTCCTTCATGTTCCATCGTGTGGATGAAGCGGTGGGTGTCCTGACTGACATTAACAGCTTCATTTCCATCACGGATGAAAAGTCCAGCGATTTTTCCAGCAACCAGACGATCCGAGTTTTGGATCAGATCGCCAATGATATTGCCGTTCTGTTCGGCAAGAAGTATCTTGGCAAGGTTCCCAATGATGCCGCTGGCCGGATTTCCCTTTGGAACGATATTGTGAAGCACCACACGGAACTTCAGGATATTCGGGCCATTGAGAACTTCAGCGGCGAAAATGTGACGGTTGAAAAGGGCGATACCAAGAAATCCGTGGTGGTTACTGACTATGTGACCCCCGTGAACGCTATGGAACAGCTTTATATGACCGTCTATGTTCAGTAAGGAGGTACAACCATCATGGCAGATAGAACCATCATGAACGCCAAGGATGCTGTTTCCGCTTCCTTGGCTGAATGTTTCGTGACCATCGGGGATAACCGTTACAACTTCATGCAGGCTATCAACCTTGAAGCCAACTTTGAGAAGAACAAAACGGAAGTTCCCATTTTGGGCAAGACCGGCAAGGGCAATAAGGCCACCGGCTGGAAGGGTACGGGTTCCGCCACCTTCCACTATAACACTTCCATCTTCCGTGAGCTGATGAAGCGTTATAAGGACACCGGCGAGGATGTCTATTTTGACATTCAGGTGACAAATGAAGATCCCACTTCTTCTGTGGGCCGTCAGACCGTGATCCTGAAGGATTGCAATATGGACGGCGGCTTGCTTGCCAAGTTTGACGCTGATGCGGAATACTTGGATGAAGATATGGACTTCACCTTTGAAGATTTCGAGATGCCCGAAACCTTCAGCCTTTTGGCCGGTATGCAGTAAGCAGAGCGCCCCGGCCTTACTTCGGTAGGGGCCGGGGCCTTTTTTCGTATCAAAATATAGGAGGAAAAAACAATGAGCCTGTCCGCTTTTTTGGCTGAAAACGCCGTTCCCGTTGAGAACATCAAGTTTGTTGCTTCCAAACGCTTCTTGGGTGAGGATGGCAACCCCATTCCTTGGGAGATCAAGACCATCACCGGCACCGAGGATGAAGCCCTTCGGAAGTCCTGTGCCAAGCGTGTTCCGGTTCCCGGCAAGAAGAACCAGTATCAGAAGGAAACCGACTATGATCTTTACCTTGGCAAACTGGCCGTGGCTTGCACCGTGTTCCCCAATCTGAATGATAAGGAACTCCAGGACAGTTACAAGGTTATGGGCGCTGATGCCCTTCTGAAAACCATGTTGACCCCCGGCGAATATGCCGAATACCTGACCAAGATTCAGGAAGTGTGTGGTTTTGATACCACCATGCAGGATGAGGTTGATGAAGCAAAAAACTGATCTGTGAAGGTGATAGTGAAGCGAACATTGCTTACTATTGCCTTCACGAACTTCATTTGACACCTTCCGCCTTCTATGCTTTGCCCCGGCGTGAACGGGCCTTTATCATTGCGGCCATTGATGTTCGGGTGGAAGCTGAAAAGAAGAAGCAGAAGGAAATTGAACGCAAACAGCGCCGGGGCCGACACCATTAAGGCCCCGGCTATTCTCCAAGAAAGGTGGTGATCCCTGTGGGAACTATCCGGGCCGCTGTTGCCCTTTATGATGGTGTTACCAGCCCCCTTCAGAGTATGCACAAGGCAATGGGGTTGTGCTGAACACCTTTGAAGCTATGCAACAGGCTTCCGGTAGAGCCGTTGACACGGCGGCAATCCGGGAAGCCCGTGAAGAATGGGCGAAAGCGGGAACCGCCTTTGATGCCATTGAAGAAAATATCAGACAAGCCAACAACGAACAGCAGAAGTTCAACAATTCCATTCGTGGGGGTAGCAATTCCGCCAACGGGCTTCTGTCCATTATCAAGAAAGTTGCTATTGCCGCTGGTGGTATCGCCGGGATCAATAAGGTGCTGAACATTTCGGATGAATTGGCAAGCACCAAGGCCCGATTGAATTTGCTTGTGGATGATGGCGGTTCCGTTGAAGCCTTGGAACAGAAGATCATGGCTTCCGCCCAGCGTTCCCGATCCGCTTATTTTGACACCGCTTCCGCCGTTGCGAAACTTGGCCTGAACGCCGGTAACGCCTTCAACGGTGACATGGATCAGGTCATTGCTTTCATGGAGCAGGTGAACAAGCAGTTTGTCATTGGCGGCGCTACGGCCCAAGAGCAAAGCAACGCTATGATCCAGCTTACACAGGCAATGGCGGCGGGTGCGCTTCGTGGTGAAGAACTGAACTCTATTCTGGACGGTGCGCCGGGTATCGCAAGAGCCATTGAAAAGTATATGGGGATTGCGGAAGGTTCCATCAAGACGGTTGCACAGGAAGGCAAGGTAACGGCTGAAGTGGTGAAGAACGCCATGTTTGCTATGGCGGACGAAACCAACGCAAAGTTCGATTCCATGCCCAAGACTTGGGCGCAGATTTGGGTTGATATGAAGAATCAGGCCCTTTCTATGTTTGCCCCGATCCTGACCAAGATCAACCAGCTTGGGAACAGCGCCAAGTTCCAGAAAGTGACCACCGGCCTGATCAACGGCCTTGCCGCCGTTGCAAATGTGGCTTCTTCGGCGCTGGATATTCTGATTGCCGTTGCTTCTGTATTTGTGGATAATTGGGGAATCATCCAGCCCCTTGTTTTGGGGATTGCGGCGGCAATGCTGTTGTATAACGGCTATCTGATTGCCAACAATGCAATCACCGCTATCAGCAATGCCCAAAAGGGCCTTGCGGCGGTTCAGGCGTACAAAGCCGCCGTTGCAAACACCACCCTTGCCGCCACCGAGAAGGCGGAAGCAATGGCAAAGGCAAGCGCCACAGCCGCACAGTACGGTTTCAATGCCGCTTTGCTGGCCTGTCCGCTGACTTGGATTCTGCTGATCATCATTGCCGTAATTGCGGCCATTTATATGATCGTGGCGGCAATCAATAAGCTGACCGGTTCCACCATTTCCGCAACCGGAATTATCTGTGGTGTGGTAGCCGTGGCCGGTGCCTTCGTGCTGAACTGTGCCATTGGTGTTCTGAACGCTATCATTCAGGCCATTTGGACAATCTTTGTGGCCCCGTTCCTTGGAATCGTGGAATGGATTCTGAATGTATGCAACGGCGGTTTCAACAGCTTTGGTGATGCTGTGGCAAACCTGATCGGTCAAATCATCGGGTGGTTCCTGAACCTTGGTAAAGTTGTAACCACCATCATTGATGCCATTTTTGGAACTGACTGGACTGCTGGCCTTGAAAGCCTTCAAAGTGCGGTTACTTCTTGGGGCAAAAATGAAAACGCAATCACCTTGGACAAAAACGCCCCCACCATCGACTATCGGGCCACCTATTCCGGGGCTTGGGATGCCGGGTATGACTTCGGCCAAGGGATTGATGATAAGATCGGCGGAATGTTCGATGCTTCCGGTTTGGATTCTATGGGGGCTTTTGATTTGAGCAACACCCTTGATGGAATCTATGGAAACACCGGTGACACCGCCGCCAATACAGCGGCCACCGCTGATGCCTTGGATATTGCTGAAGAAGATTTGGCCTATCTTCGTGACATTGCGGAGCGTGAAGCAATCAACCGGTTCACTACCGCTGAAATCAAGGTTGAACAGCACAATGAAAACCACATTTCCAAGGATGCTGATTTGGATGGAATCATGGATGCTTGGGCCAATGATTTTGCGGAAAAGCTGGAAGTTTCTGAAGAAGGGGTGCATGAGTAATGGCGTATAAACTGTATATGGCGGGAACGCTTATGCCCATCACCCCTTCCAAGGTGACGGTGAAGATCAATAACCAGAACAAGACCATGACCCTGATCAACGGGGAAGAAATCAACATTCTGAAGGCCGCTGGCCTTTCGGATGTGTCCTTTGAATTGGTTCTTCCCCAAGTGTCCTATCCCTTCAGCAACGGTGGAGCGCAAAGCGCCGCCTATTACCTGTCCTTGTTTGAACGGCTGAAGGTGAGCAAGACCCCGTTTCAATTCATCCTGAACCGGCAGAAGCCCGGTAGCGGGATGTTCCATTACACCAATTTGACCGTTGGCCTTGAAACCTATGAAATCACCGATGATGCCGGTGAAGGCTTTGATATGAAGGTGAAGATCAACCTGAAACAGTACAGAGCCTATGGCACCAAGACCGTGGCCGTGCAACCGGCCAAGACTTCCGGGGGAACCGCCACCGCAACGGTTAAGGCGGCACCCCGGCCCACCACAACGGCCCCGAAAGCCGCCACCTATACGGTGAAATCTGGTGATTGCCTTTGGAACATTGCCAAGAAGCAGTTGGGCAACGGGGCCGATTACACGAAAATCTATAATCTGAACAAGGACAAAATCAAGAACCCGAACCTGATCTATCCCGGTCAGGTTCTTACTTTGCCTTCCTGAAAGGGGTGATTCCGTTTGGCAGTTGAATTGTTCATCCAGCATAACAGCACCATTCAATTCCCCGTTGTCGAGGAAGGCGCACGGCTGACCTTGGAACGCAAGGGAACCCCCGGCAAGTTGGAGTTCACCGTTGTCAAGGGGCCGGGGCTGAACTTTGCTGAAGGTGATCCGGTGAAGCTAACTGTGAACGGAACCGCCATGTTCTATGGGTTTGTGTTCAAGAAAAAGCGTGACAAGGGCGGCACCATTGATGTTGTAGCCTATGATCAGTTGCGTTATTTGAAGAACAAGGATACCATCACGGAAGAAGGGCTGAAGGCTTCTGACCTTCTGAAGCGCATTGCAACAGATTTCCGGTTGAACCTTGGCACGGTGGAAGATACCGGTTATACCCTTGAAACCATCGTGGAAGAAAACCAAACCCTGTTTGATATGATCCAGAGCGCCCTTGATGAAACCCTGATGAATACCAAACAGCTTTATGTTCTGTATGACGATGCCGGGAAGCTGACCTTGAAGAACATCAATACCATGAAGCTGAACCTTCTGATTGATGAAGAAACCGGGGAAAACTTCAGCTATGAATCCAGTATTGATGAACAGACCTATAACAAGATCAAGCTGGCCTATAACAATGAAAAAACCGGTAAGCGGGAATTGTTCATTGCACAGGACGGGGCGAAAATGAACCAATGGGGTGTTCTTCAGTATTTTGAAGAAGTTCAGACCAAAACGGGCGCTTCCGCCAAGGCGGATGCCCTGTTGAAGCTGTACGATCAGAAAACCCGCAAGCTGACCATTCAGAACGCTTTCGGTGATGTGCGGGTTCGTGCTGGAAGCGCCGTGGTGGTGGCCCTGAACCTTGGCGATATTATCACCAACAATTACATGGTGGTGAACAAAGTCACCCACACCTTCAGGGGTGATGAACACATGATGGAACTTGACCTGATCGGGGGTGAATTTATTGCCTAATCCTGTTGAAGTGGTGAAACGGGCGGCGGTGGAAGCTGTGGAAGCCGGGAAGCCGGTGAACATCCTGTTTGGAACTGTCCTTTCCGCTTCACCCTTGAAAATTCAGGTGGATCAGAAATCCATCTACACTTCCAAAATGCTGATCCTGACCCGGAATGTGACTGATTTTGAAGTTGATATGACGGTAAACCACACCACCGAGGACAAGGGCGGTGGTTCTGGTGCGGCGGCTTATGAAGCCCACAAACACGCCTATGTTGGCAAGAAAACCTTCAAGGTTCACAACGCTTTGAAGGCCGGTGAAAAGGTGCTTCTGATCCGAGTTCAGCAAGGAAAGAAATTCGTGGTCATTGACCGAGTAAAGGGGGCTTGATGATGATTCCGCAAGTGCAGGATGATATTAAACAGGATTTCACCATTGAAACCCTTCCAAGCCGTACTTTCAGGATGAATCACAACAATCTGACCATCATCGGCACCATTGATGAAATCCAAGCTGTGGAACAGGCGGTTTTTCTGATCCTGAACACAGAACGCTATGAATGGTTGATCCATTCTTGGGATTATGGGGTTGAACTTCATAATCTGATCGGGAAAGATGTGGAATACTGTATTCCCGAAATTGAACGCCGGGTTCGTGAAGCCTTGCTTCAGGATGATAGGATCACGGCGGTTCAGAACTTTGAATTTACGGTGAACAAAAGAAAGTGCTGACTACCTTCACGGTGGTCAGCATTTTTGGCGAAATCAATGCAGAATTGGGGGTTGAAATCTGATGTATGAAGCACAGACCTATGAAGCAATCCTTTCCCGGATGCTTCAGAAGGCGCTTTCCATCAATGGCAATTTGGACACCCGTGAAGGTTCGTTGGTTTGGTGCGGTGATGCCCCCGCCGCCGTGGAATTGCAGAACCTTTATATTGCCCTTGATACGGTGCTGAATGAAACCTTTGCGGACACCGCAACCCGCCCTTATCTCATTTTGAGGGCGGCAGAAAGGGGCCTGAAACCGCAACCGGCAAGCCCCGCCGTGTTGCAGTTGAGCATTACACCAACCACCTTGCACCTTCCCATGAACACCCGCTTTTCCATCGGAGAACTGAACTATTATGTTTCGGCTGACCGTGGAAGTGGTAAGTATGAAATCACCTGTGAAACCGCTGGTGAAGCCGGTAATGACTACACCGGAACGGTGATTCCCATTGAGTATGTGGACGGGCTTGAAACCTGTTCCATTTCCGCGTGGTGATCCCCGGTGAGGATGAAGAAGATACCGAGGTTTTCAGACAGCGTTACATGTGCGGATTATCTGGAAAGGTGAACGCCATTCCCGGCGTTGGCGGTGTGAAGGTATATCGGGTTGGAACAGCGATTTGAACCCGGCAAGCTGATCCCGCCCACGGGAACCGACACTTGATCAGCGGCCTTTCCGGTGTGTCCGAGGAAATCAAGGCGTGGTTGGATGCCGTGTATGCGGCGGAGCCAATAGTAAAGCTGACCGTGGGCGGAACCGTGAAACTGGTGATCATCAAAGTTCCTTCAAGAAGCCTTCGAAACCCTTGTGGATCAGGTGCAGACCGCAGTTGACCCCCTTCAGAACGCCGGTGAAGGCGTGGGCATTGCCCCCATCGGCCATGTGGTGAGGGTTGAAGGCGTGGGTGAAGATACCATCAACCTTTCCTTCGATCTGTACTATCAGCGGGAATGGAGTTGGGATGATGTTTCCGCCTATGTCACAGAAGCAATCAACGGTTACTTCTTGGAACTGGCCCAAAGTTGGGCAGACCAGAATGAGCCCCTTGTGGTTCGTATCAGTCAGGTGGAAAGCCGCCTGTTGGGGATCACCGGTATTCTGGATATTGCCAACACCAAGATCAACGGTGAAGCGGCGAACTGTACCCCTGACCCTTGACCACATCCCGGTTTTGGGGAACCATTGAGCCGGGAACCATCGTGATCAATGGATAAGGGGCCGGGAGCATGGAACGCAAACTGATTGATTATCTTCCCTATGTCATTCGTGATTATGCGGAGTTTCAGGGGATCATGGGGAGCGAACAGCCGGAAATTGAAAAGGCATGGAATACCACGGATGATCTTCTTGATAACCAGTTCATTCCCACCGCTGGAAACATGGCCTTTCCCGGTGGGAAAAGATTTTGGGGATCACCCCCAAAGGCACGGACAGTCTTGAAGATCGCCGGTTCCGTATTCCTGACCCGAATCAATGAAGAACTTCCGTACACCTTTTGCCCCAACTTCGGAACATCCTTGAAACGCTGTGCGGGAAGGGAAACTATTCCGCTGATGTGGAAGAAGGCACCTATCAGCTTCTTGTGAAAATCGGGTTGGCCGCAAAGAACAACTTCAATGATGTTGAATCTTTGCTGAACCGGGTTGTTCCCCAAACATGGTTGTGACCTTGCTTCAGCTTTATGCACCCATGTGAACTTGGGCGGTTCACCCATGCCCAGCTTGCCGCCCATACCCATAAGCAATCAGTTGAGAAACGAGGTTTTGAAGAATGGCGAATAAAACAACCAACTACAAGCTGACTAACCCCTTTGAATCTGAATTTTTTATGATACCCAAATGAAGGTGCGGAGGGGTTCAGAATGAAAACATGGAAGGTTCCCTGCCGAACAGCTTCCAACATGAACTATGAGATCCCAAAGGTGGCCCAAAAACAAGGTAGAGCGAACACACCTGACCAAACTGGCCCACCCAAAGTATCTGCTGAACTACAGATCGAACCTGTGTGGAAGCGGCACAGAACGCACAGGATGCCGCAAATGCGGCCTTGGATGCTGTGCTGTCCGGTATCGTCTATACCATCAATGCCTCTTCCTTCGCAGAATGGCACCTGACCTATAACGGACAGGCCCAAAGTCCCTTCTTGGAACGCTTATAACCCCGATATGCGCTGACCTTGGGCGGCGGCGTGACTACTGCTAATACG
>VOFG01002192.1_pt1 | contig 20164 bp, 19 predicted proteins | sample 5384171 | NCBI WGS metagenome assembly VOFG01 (sample SAMN12384726, study PRJNA508395) | human gut metagenome | isolation source: healthy gut F | host: Homo sapiens
ATTTTCCCGTTTATCGTTTTAATGGTAAAGATTCCGGTAGTTCTTCTTCCCCAAATGAAGCAGTCCTGGCCGTTAAATTGGACTTTGTCAAAAGACGATACCCAAATACGTACTTTTCTGTTTGATTGGATTTACGGATGCCTCCCTTGAGGATAGTCGCTTTGTGTAGCTGTCGATTGTGATGTCTCACCGGACGAATCGTGTAAATCTTATCGATTTGCTCGACTCCCGGGAGGTAGCCCACATTGAAGCCATGTTTCCCCTGTGCGATTGCCAGAGCATCATTGGTGTGGCTCTTGAGAAGCACCAGCAACTTCTCTCGTGTCGCCTTTGTGATGTAGCCTCTGGTCTCAATGACTGGGATAGGTAACTCAGAGCAGAGCCTCTGCATTAAAGTCTTCCGCATGATGCCCATGAATGTGGCATCCCTCCGCCGGTTTTTCGGCTCTCCAGATGGTGGACATGGAGCCGAACTTATTCTCTCGATATAGGACGTCGGGAGACAGCGCATCAAGCCATAGATGATGAACGAAACAAAGAACAGGATCACAATGGAAATCAGTATTCTTTTCAAAACATATTTTCGCACAAATTCAACCTCCGTTCTGATGATACAACGGGCCGGCGCCGCTCAGGCGCCATGCCGCAAAGCCCACTGCACATCAGGCAGCGACCTGCAATTTTTGAAAGTCACTTCCCGATATGCAGCCGGGGCGAACCGGTGACCGCAGTGGCCACCGGTTCGCCGGGTCTGCTCAGTCAGTCAGCAGGACCGACCGGATACCGTTATAAGCACGGAGCTTAGTTCAGCTCCATGTTCTGGATGCCGTTCAGCCAGCCGTAGAAGGTGGTGATATCGGGCAGCACGGTCTCCATCTTCACACGCTCGGTGCTGAAGATGATGGCGTTCTGACGCTGATAGACAGGCACCTCGGTGGCCCAGTCAACGATGGTGTCCAGGCAAGCCTTGTACAGGGTCTTACGATAGGACTGATCCAGAGACTTACGAGCCTCCAGGATCATGTTATCCAGCTCCTCGTCAGCGACGCAGTACATGTAGCTGGAGTTACCCTGATCGGGACCACCCATGGGGTTGTAGCCATTGCCCATGTCGCCGTTGAAGTCGGCAACGTCGGCGTAGTAGATCTGATACATATCAGGATCCACAGTGGCGTTCCAAGCGGCACACCACATATCTACCTGACGGGCCCGGATGCCATCCCACTGAGCGGTAGCATCGGACAGGTCGGTGACCACGATATCCATACCGATCTCAGCCAGGGCCTTCTTAGCCTCGGTGACCATCATGAAGGAGGGGTGGTTGCCGGTACCGTCGGCGGGGATCTGAACCTCATACTGCATCTTGGCACCCTCAGGAGCGGCAGTGATCTTGCCGTTCTCGACGGTGTAACCGGCGGCCTGGAAGAAGCCCAGAGCAGCGGTCTTGGCGGCGGCATACTTGTCATCGGCGCTCATCGGAGGTGTAGATGGGCTTGCCATCGACATCCACGGAGAAAGCCACCTGATAGCCGGCGTCAGTTGCCTGAGGAGCAGCCCAGGAGGTGTTGGAGATGGGGTAGTTGATCACGCTGGCACGCTCGCCGTAGTAGGACTCGACGCTCAGCTCACGGTAAGCGGCAAACACAGTGGCCAGACCCTTACGCAGGTTCTTGGAGGCGTCGGAACCGGGATCGCCGCCCACGTTCACAGCCACAGAGGAGATGCCCATGTAGCCGTAGCCCAGGTTGTCCACGGTATTGACGGTGATCTTGTCGCCGTTCAGCTCGCCGTTGCTGTTCTGCTGCTGGATAGCGTTCACGGTGTCGGCGCTGAAGGAAGGATCGGTGATATCAATGGTGCCGGTGACGACGCCGTTGAGCTTATCGGTCTCCTGAGACTCCAGGAAGTTGACGTGCTTGATCTTGGGAGCGCCCAGATAGTAGGAATCGTTGGCCTCGAAGTTCACAGTACCGTTCTCGAACTTAACGAACTTGTAGGGGCCGGCGCCCATGGGCTGGGTGGTGACGGAACGGACATGGGACAGATCGCCCTTGTCGAAGCCGAACTTGTTGTTGGCGTAATCGTACTTGTCCTTCTCACCATAGTAGTGCATAGGAGCGATCACAACGCCCAGCTGATACACGGCGGTAGCGGAGACCTCGCTGAGCACAACACGCATGCTGTAATCGCCGGTCTTCTGGATACCGGTGATGCTGGCAGCGGACTCACCGAAGGTGACAGCCTTGGTGGAGGCGGCGTACACATCCGCAGGCAGCAGATCGGACAGAGCGGAACCGGCAGTCTCAGCCTCCATGGCGGAGAAGTTCCAGTCATACTTGGCAGCAATGGCCAGGAAGAGATCCTTAGCGGTAGCACCGTCAGCCAGGCCATCGAAGCCCCAGCCGGCAGCAGCGGCCTTGACATCGCCCTCGGCAACGCCGGAGTTCGCGACCATGTAGTCCACGATCTCCTGAGCGAACTTCACACCGCCGTCGTTGACGGCATCCCAGAAAGCCTTCTGAGTGGCCTCGTCAACCACGGAGAAATCAGTGCTGCCCTCACCCAGCTTGCCCAGATACTTGGACATGGTGGACATACCGGAACGGTACTCGGCCATACCCTGAATGGGCTGAGCGTACAGGGTGCTAGCACCGTCATAGGTGGGGTCGCACAGAACGTACATGGAGAAGATGACGTCGTCGATGGTGATGGGCTCGCCATCGGAGAACTTCAGATCGTCACGCAGGGTGAAATCATAGTACACGGTGCCGTCGGGGTTCTCGGTGACGGTCATGTCGGCAGGACCATAGTAAGTATAGTCGGTGCCATTGTAGCTGCGGGTCTCGCCCTTGATGCCCTTCTCAACGATAGCGCCAGTACGGTCGCTAGTGAGCAGGCCGAGTGCGGTCATGGTGTAAACATCCTGATCGTAAGCAGTCTCTGAGAAGAAGGGGGAGAACTTGCTGCTGAACGGGGAATAACCCACGACCAGCGTGTCTTTTGCGCCGGAATTGCCGCCATCTTTCTTGCCGCATCCGACGACCAAGCTCAGGCACATCACAACGGAAAGCGCAAGAGCAAGGATACGAGTTACTTTTTTCATTGGGATCCTCCTTAAATATATTTGAACAAAACGGATATCGCTATCCGACGTTCACACATGAAGCATCAGTCCGCCGTCTCCTCCGGCGGCCCCTCCCATGGCAGGGTCTGCACATAGCGCCGCAGCAGCCATGCCCCGGCCAGAAGCGCCGCCTTCAGCAGAAGGCACAGCAGCAGCCCCGCCAGCCGTCCCGCCGTTCCGTGGACGATCATGCACAACACCGTTCCCAGTATTCCGGCCCCGGCGGCGCACATCACCAGCACAGCCCGTCCCGGCAGCGCCTGAACGGTGGCCTTGTAGACGTAGGCCCGCAGCGTCTCGCCGCCGGACGTCAGCCGCACCAGCGCCCAGACGACGCTGCCCACGGCCCCCACCTCCACGAGATAGGGCAAAATCTGGAACACACAGTGGGCCATGGTCTCGCCGGAGAAGCCTCCCGCCAGCACCAGCACCACCAGCACGATCCCCAGCGCCCACAGCCGCAGAAGCGCCTGCTTCCAGCCGTCCCCGGCAAAGTGGAAATGGCTGCCGTCATAGATGTAGGCCCCGGTAAGGTCCCGATGAAAATCGTTGAGATAGGCGCGGCGGCCAGCCTGTTTTTTCTTCTTGTCAGCCATGCCTGCTCCTTCCGAGGGCCGCTTTCGGCAGCCGCTGAGATTAGGGTACACACAGCAAGCGCACATTTATTGCCTTTCTGTGGACACCGATGTTTCTATGATTCTACCACAGTTCCGCCCGCATTTCAACACAAACATCAACTTTTTGTCATTTTGCAGAATTTGTACCTCCGCCCCGGATTTTGTGGTAAATAGCAGATTTCCGAAGAAAAATTTCGGCGGAAGCAACAAAAATTCACAGAAATATCCGCACATAAAAACTCTGATTTCCTCCGCCATCATTTTCCATGGCCGTCGGTCATCTTTCCTGTCAAATGACGTGCCGCTTCATCGACACTTCCGTCTCCCGCTTCCGTATCCATTTTCGGATACAATCGTCTACGCAAAGAGCGGCAGGAACTGCGTCAAAGGGGAGAGCCGCCGTAAGGCGGTTCTCCCCCCTTTGCTATTCTTTCTTCCCCACCAGATCAGTCGATGGTCTTCATCTCAAAGGTTTCGCCGGTGGTGGTCTTCCAGACCATGGCCGTGATGACCTTATCATTTCCGTTCCGGTCCAGCACCTTGCTGCCGGAAACCGCCACATACTGGTTGGATCCGCTGCCCAGCGCCGCCGTATACAGAGACGCCGTGCCAGCGGAGATGGTGTTGCCGTCATCCGTCAGGATAAACTTGCTGGTATTATCCCTCTGACCGATGTTGATGGCCATATTCTTGGTCTCGGAATCTCCGGCCTGCTTGCTGATGTCAAAGGTGTTGTCCAGAATCGTGATCCCGGTACCGTGCAGTTCCAGCCGATGCGTTCGATCTTTACCGGACGGGTGCTGGTGACTGTGTTGTTCACGAAGGTAAACTCCTTCAGGAGTGGACACTCTCATCTGCGCCGGTACCCCAGTAGCCGGTGCCTGCACGCCACCAGATGGGGTTGGAGTTATTGGCATAGGTCGTATTGGTGTAGTTGTTGAAGGTGCAGCCGTCAAAGGTTGCCTTCTCCGCCGGGCAGGAGCCCACGACGATACCGTTGAAGGTGCAGTTCTTGAAGATGATGGAGTGCAGATAGCTCCACGGAGAGGTGTACATCTGGATATCGAAGCTCACCACGCCGTTGAAGGTCATGTTCTCGAACACCACATCGCTGTTGCCGGGAACCAGCATATAGACGGAAGTATCCTTCAAATTGTCGATGGAGGAATAGCCCGTGGCGGCGCTGTTGATGGTGCCGTTTTTGAACACGAAGGTGTATTCGCCAGCCTTTGCCGGGGCCGCAGCATAGCTGTTCAGCTTGATGCTGCCCAGCATCACACCCTTGCCGGTGTAGCCGGAACTATGCTCGCTGTAAGCGATATCGCCGGCTTCCGTGTTGCCCAGCGTGACTTCCACCGGATCATGCTTGCCGGTAGCCTCGTTGGTGGGGATATCCGCCAGCGTCAGATTGGTGTTCAGGGCCTCGTGAGAGGTCACATAGGGCATCGCCGGATACTCGGCGTTGGCATCGTAGGTATTGTTGAAGCTGTCGCTCTCCACGGTGTTCTGGGTGGCCACCACGGTGATGGCGACGCCGTCAATAGACTTGTTCATGTAGTCGTTGCCGGCACTCTCCTGCATCTTGCCGGAGATGGTCAGCACGTCGGCATCCACGGTCTCACCGTTCTTGGCGGCCAGATGGTGCTCCTCGCCCAAGGTGTAGGCCGCACCGTCCAACGTCATAGCCCAGTCGATGACGTTGTTCAGCTCGGCATCGCCCCGAATACCGCTGATGACCAGCTTGTACTTCAGAGCCAGATTGCCGTTGTTGACCACACGCAGCTCCGGCAGGGTATAGGTGCAGCCCGGCTCCCACAGAACCTGCTCGCCCGCAGCAGCCTTGACCCAGTTCAGTGTCTTGCCCTCGGCGGAAACCCACTGGCCAGCGGCATCCTTCATTTCCAGCGCCACATCCAGATTACCGGCCTGGATCTTGTTGACGCCGGTGGATGCGGTGTCGGTGAACCATGCGAAGGTAGCGCCTACTAGCATAGCCAGGCACAGAACCATAGCCATGACGCTGCCCAGCAAGTGGTATCCCACCGGTGACTCCACATAGACCTGACGACCGTGCTTCCAAGTCTCCCACCTATCCTGTACATGAATTACCGATTCCCAGTATTAAACTGCAGTAAAGCTCCATGGGGTCTTTCCGTCTAGTTGCGGGTAACTGGCATCTTCACCAGTACTACAATTTCGCCGGGCGGGCTGTTGAGACAGTGCCCAAATCATTACGCCATTCGTGCGGGTCAGAACTTACCTGACAAGGAATTTCGCTACCTTAGGACCGTTATAGTTACGGCCGCCGTTTACCGGGGCTTCAATTCAATGCTTCGGATTCCTGACATCTCCTCTTAACCTTCCGGCACCGGGCAGGCGTCAGCTCATATACGTCATCTTTCGATTTAGCATAGACCTGTGTTTTTGGTAAACAGTTGCTTGGGCCTATTCACTGCGGCCTCTTTCGAGGCTCCCCTTCTTCCGAAGTTACGGGGTCAATTTGCCGAGTTCCTTAACAACCCTTCTCCCGTTGGCCTTAGGATTCTCTCCTCATCTACCTGTGTCGGTTTGCGGTACGGGCACCTTAGCATACACCAGAGCTTTTCTCGCCTCACAGCATCGCAGACTTCCCTACTATATTTCGGTCCCTTGCGCCCAGCTCAACCAACGGCTGGGTCCCGCTATCTGCAAGTGTCCTTCTGGTTTAAGGTTCGGTGGCTACGGAATTTCTACCGTATGTGCATCGACTACGCCTCGCGGCCTCGCCTTAGCTCCCGGCTTACCTTGGGCGGACGAACCTTCCCCAAGAAACCTTAGATTTTCGGCCATTATGATTCCCACATAATTCTCGCTACTCCACTGTCTTTAGACAATCCCAAGCTTCGGTTGTATACTTAGCCCCGTTATATTTTCCGCGCAGAGTCACTCGACCAGTGATCTATTACGAACTCTTTTAATGAATGGCTGCTTCTAAGCCAACATCCTGGTTGTTTTCGCAACTCCACATCGTTTTCCACTTAGCATACATTTGGGACCTTAGCTGTAGGTCTGGGCTGTTTCCCTTTTGACAATGAAACTTATCTCACACTGTCTGACTGCTGATCATCAATTAGCCGGCATTCAGAGTTTGATAGGGTTCAGTAAGCTTATCGCCCCCTAGCCCATTCAGTGCTTTACCTCCGGTAATCTAAATCAACGCTAGCCCTAAAGCTATTTCGGGGAGAACCAGCTATCTCCGAGTTCGATTGGAATTTCTCCGCTAACCACAAGTCATCGCCGGTCATTGCAACGAACGTGCGTTCGGCCCTCCATGAGATTTTACTCTCACTTCAGCCTGCTCATGGTTAGGTCACCCGGTTTCGGGTCTATGGCAACGAACTTTATGCGCCCTATTCAGACTCGCTCTCGCTTCGCCTCCGGTACTGAATACCTTAAGCTTGCTCGTTACTATAACTCGCCGGACCGTTCTACAAAAAGTACCTCATCACACATTAACGTGCTTTGAGTGCTTGTAAGCACAAGGTTTCAGGTTCTCTTTCACTCCCCTCCCGGGGTCCTTTTCACCTTTCCCTCACGGTACTGCTCCTCTATCGGTCATCAGGTAGTATTTAGGCTTGGATGGTGGTCCACCCATCTTCCCACGGGGTTTCACGTGTCCCGCGGTACTCTGGATACTCGCTGTCAGCTTCCTCTTTCACGTACGGGGCTCTCACCCTCTGTGGCCGGCCTTCCCATGCCGTTCTGTTAGATTCTTCTGATCGTGATGCAAGTCCTAACCCCGGAGAATAAATCCTCCGGTTTGGCCTACTCCGTGTTCGCTCGCCACTACTTACGGAATCTCGGTTGATGTCTTTTCCTCGCCCTACTTAGATGTTTCAGTTCAGGCGGTTCCCCACGTACACCTATTTTGTTCAATGCACGTTACTGGAGTATTGCTCCAGTGGGTTTCCCCATTCGGAAATCTCCGGATCACAGGATATTTGCTCCTCCCCGAAGCTTATCGCAGCTTGTCACGTCCTTCGTCGGCTCCTGATGCCAAGGCATTCCCCTTGCGCTCTTTATAGCTTGACCTATTAGAGATATTTTGGTTCTCTATAGTTGAATTATGCAGGCAATCACAGATCTAGCAAAATTGTAATTGTTACCCTCTTCTTTCACAGAAGTGTTCCACAATTAAAATTTACACAACTCTTCTTTCGACTTTCGTCAAAAGACCTCTCTGTTGCCTTGCTTTTCATCACATTCTTCGTTGTTCAGTTTTCAAGGTGCAAGCTCCAGCCTCTTTTGAGGCCAGATCTTAAGATCCAATCTCTTGGGTCTTAAGATCCAACTGCAAATTGGATTGGTGGGCCCGAGTGGGCTCGAACCACCGACCTTACGATTATCAGTCGTACGCTCTAGCCAGCTGAGCTACGGGCCCATTCTGGTGGAGATAGTCGGGATCGAACCGGCGACCTCCTGCTTGCAAGGCAGGCGCTCTCCCAGCTGAGCTATATCCCCGTGCTATCTGTCGTTCCGCCTGCCGGCGTATACCCTCTAAATTAAACAATGAACAAACTCAGTCCCATACGGCTGACCAGGATGTTACAGCTAACCCGTAGGCTTGCTGAGGTCTCCTTAGAAAGGAGGTGATCCAGCCGCTCGTTCTCGAACGGCTACCTTGTTACGACTTCACCCCAATTATCGAACCCACCTTCGACTGCGCCCTCCGAATGGTTAGGCTACAGGCTTCGGGTGTTCCCGACTCTCATGGTGTGACGGGCGGTGTGTACAAGGCCCGGGAACGTATTCACCGCAGCATGCTGATCTGCGATTACTAGCGATTCCGACTTCATGTGGGCGGGTTGCAGCCCACAATCTGAACTGGGACGGCTTTTAGGGGTTCGCTCCACCTTGCGGTATCGCATCCCTCTGTTGACCGCCATTGTATTACGTGTGTAGCCCAGGACATAAGGGGCATGATGATTTGACGTCGTCCCCACCTTCCTCCGTTTTGTCAACAGCAGTCTCGCTAGAGTGCTCTTGCGTAGCAACTAACAATAGGGGTTGCGCTCGTTGCGGGACTTAACCCAACATCTCACGACACGAGCTGACGACAACCATGCACCACCTGTCTCTACTTTCCCCGAAGGGCACCTAACATATCTCTATCTCGTTAGTAGGATGTCAAGCCCTGGTAAGGTTCTTCGCGTTGCTTCGAATTAAACCACATAATCCACCGCTTGTGCGGGCCCCCGTCAATTCCTTTGAGTTTCAACCTTGCGATCGTACTCCCCAGGTGGAATACTTATTGCGTTAGCTGCGGCACGCAGGGGGTCAGTCCCCGCACACCTAGTATTCATCGTTTACAGCGTGGACTACCAGGGTATCTAATCCTGTTTGCTCCCCACGCTTTCGCGCCTCACCGTCAGTTGTCGTCCAGCAATCCGCCTTCGCCACTGGTGTTCCTCCTAATATCTACGCATTTCACCGCTACACTAGGAATTCCGATTGCCTCTCCGATACTCAAGAAGAGTAGTTTCAAATGCAGTTCACGAGTTGAGCCCGTGGATTTCACATCTGACTTGCCCTCCCGGCTACACGCCCTTTACACCCAGTAAATCCGGACAACGCTTGCCACCTACGTATTACCGCGGCTGCTGGCACGTAGTTAGCCGTGGCTTATTCGTCAGGTACCGTCTTCTGCTCGTCCCTGACAAAAGAAGTTTACAACCCGAAAGCCTTCTTCCTTCACGCGGCGTTGCTGGGTCAGGCTTGCGCCCATTGCCCCCACTGCTGCCTCCCGTAGGAGTCTGGGCCGTATCTCAGTCCCAATGTGGCCGTTCAACCTCTCAGTCCGGCTACTGATCGTCGCCTTGGTGGGCCGTTACCTCACCAACTAGCTAATCAGACGCGAGGCCATCTTTCAGCGATAAATCTTTGACATCAGAGCCATGCGACTTCGATGTGTCATGCGGTATTAGCAGTCGTTTCCAACTGTTGTCCCCCTCTGAAAGGCAGGTTCCTCACGCGTTACTCACCCGTCCGCCACTGTCCTCTGTTTCAATTGGACGAATCCTCTTTCCACAGATTCTCGTTCGACTTGCATGTGTTAAGCACGCCGCCAGCGTTCGTCCTGAGCCAGGATCAAACTCTCTATAAATTGTATCAACACGGCGTCTCCGTTGAGCTAATCTCGTTACAGAGCTATTTGTCATAGCTTCAAAAACCGCACCGCCGCCTCCCCCGGGACGCTGTGGCTGCTGACCCAGTTTCAGGTGCTGATGTTCCTGCAATTCCTTCCCGGTCTGGACGGACCGAAGCCACACTGCCGGTGTGCATCGGCTTCGGCGGACTGATACTGCTGTCGTGGGTCTTTTCCTCCCTGCGCCGCACCGGCTCCAACCCCGTGGACTGGAGGTTTAGGCTGGCGCTGCTGCTGACCACCGTGGGCTTCTGCCGTCACCGCCGCTTATGACTCCCACTCCTTATATAAACAGCTGGCCGCCGTGGTGCTGGGTATGGGGATATATCTGCTGATGGATGCCGGGGTCTTGCAGAGTCTGCCGCTGGCGTTGAAGCCCGGTGGCCGTTGGTAGCCGCCGCATCAGCGCTGCTGGCCTTCAACGTACTGTTTGGGCAGCGCATCTTCGGCGCCAAGAACTGGATCGCCATAGGCCCTATTACCTTCCAGCCCTCGGAGTTGGTAAAGATCGTATTCATTCTGGCAGGGGCCGCCACGTTAGACCGCCTGTTTGCCAAGCGGAACCTCATTTTCACCATTCTCTTCTCCGCGTTCTGCGTGGGCTGCCTGGCGCTGATGAGCGACTTCGGCACGGCGCTGGTGTTCTTTGTGGCGTTTCTGTGCATTGCCTTTCTCCGCACCGGCGACCTGCCCTCCATCGTGATGATCACCGCCGCCGCAGGCTTTGCCGGAGGCATCGTCCTGCGCTTCAAGCCCTATGTGCTGGCCCGGTTTGCCGTCTGGCGGCACGCATGGGAATACGCCCAGGAGGAGGGCTATCAGCAGACCCGCACCATGTCGGCCGTGGCCTCCGGCGGTCTCTTCGGCGCAGGCCCGGAGGAGGCGTGGCTGAAAACGTAGGCGCCGCCAACACGGATCTGGTGTTCGGCGTGGTGTCCGAGGAGTTCGGCCTGCTGCTGGCCCTGTGCTGCAGCCGCCGTGATCCTGCTGGGCATTTACGCCCTGCGGGCCGCCGGGCGCTCCCGCTCCAGCTTTTACGCCATCGCCGCCTGCGCCACCGCCGCCATGCTGGTGTTCCAGACCACCCTCAACGTGCTGGGTTCCGTGGACCTGCTGCCCCTGACCGGCGTCACCTTCCCCTTCGTCTCCATGGGCGGCTCCAGTATGCTGTCCTGCTGGGGGCTGCTGGCCTATTTTGCAGGCGGCAGCGCCGCCGCCCGTATCCGTCAAGGCGGCCCCCCCAAGGCTCCGGCTCCCGCCGTCAAGCCGCCGCAGGCCACCGGTTTTCTGGATGAACTGGGAGTCGCCACGGACGACATCTTCGGAAAGGAGGATGCCCGATGAAGCAAGTGAAATTCCGCCCGTCCTGCTCCTGCTGCTGATCGTACTGCTGGGGCTGGGGCTGGCGCTGTTCTGCCTGCGCTACACCTTCCGGGGAGGCGTGGGCCTCCTTCTCCGCCAACGGTCATGCCTACACCGACGGCGTGGTCCGCACCGGTCAGGTGCTGGACCGCAACGGCACCGTCCTCTATGACGGCCCCTCCGGCGTCTATCACGAGGACAGCGCCCTGCGGCAGGCCACCCTCCACGCCGTGGGAGATCAGCTGGGGAACATCTCCACCTCGGCGCTGGAGGCCTTCCAGTCCCGGCTCATCGGCTTTGACCCCTCACCGGCACCCTATCCGGCGGTCACAAGGTGTATCTCACCATAGATGCCGACCTCAGCCGAACGGCGTGGGAGGCGCTGGACGGCCGCAAGGGGGTGGCCGCCGTGTACAACTATGAAACCGGCGATATCCTCTGCATGGTCTCCAACCCCTCCTTCGACCCCGCCGACCCGCCGGAGATCAGCGACGGCGACAGCGATATGAGGGTGTGTATCTGAACCGGCTCCTGTCCGGTCTGTACACCCCGGCTCCGTGTTCAAGGTGGTCACCACCGCTGCGGCGCTGGAGCAGCTGCCCGGCGTGGAGGAGCGCACCTTCACCTGCAACGGCAGCGTCACCATCGGGGATCAGGTCATCACCTGCCCCTACGCCCACGGAGAGATGGATCTCTCCGACGCCTTCGCCCGCTCCTGCAACGGGGTGTATGCCCAGCTGGCGGTGGAGCTGGGGGCCGACGTTTTGCAGGACTACGCCCGGCAGGCGGGGCTGCTGGAGGGCTTCTCCGTCAGCGGTATCCCCACGGTCTCCGGGCTGTTCACCGCCGGGAGCGGCGGCGATCTGGGCTGGTCCGGCGTGGGGCAGTATGAGGACATGGTGAACCCCTGCGCCATGCTGGCGCTGATGGGCTCCATTGCCTCTGACGACAGGGCCGCCACGCCCCGGCTCCTGTACCGGGAGACCGGCGTACTGGGGCTGCCCGCCGCCATTCCCGCCAAGGAAAAGCGGGCCGCCGTGTTCACCGCCGAGACCCGCCAGACCCTGCGGGACATGATGGCCCACAACGTACAGGAGACCTACGGGCAGTCCCGGTTCGGGGATCTGGCGGTCTGCGCCAAGTCCGGCACGGCGGAGGTCAGCGACGGTGCTCCTCATGCGTGGTTCGTGGGCTTCGTGGACGACAACACCCTGCCGCTGGCTTTCGTGGTGGTGGTGGAGCACGGCGGCAGCGGCTCCGACGTGGCCGGCTCCGTCGCCGCCCAGCTGCTGGAGCAGGCACAGAGTTAAAAATATCCGCTTCCGGTGTAGTGGAAGCGGATATTTTTACAGGTATTTCACCAGCTGCTCCATGGGCTTGCGTTCCGTGTGCAGCCGGGCGGGATGGGCTCCCTCGGCGGGATAGCCCAGCGGCAGCATGGCGATGGGGACAAGGCCCGCCATCTCCGGGAAGGCCGCCGTCAGCTTCTCCGGGTCGAACATCCTCACATAGGTCGTGCCAAGACCCAGCTCGGCGGCTTGCAGCATAATTTGCGTGGTGGCGATGGCGGCGTCGATCTCGCCGTGGTTCTTACCGTCGCACTCCCGGTCCCAAGCCGCCGCCGGGTCATAGGCCACCGCCAGCAGCACCGGCGGATGAAAGTGGCAGCCCATGCAGGCGTCCGCCTTCGCCATGGCCTCCGGGCTTTGCAGCACGAAGATGCGCTGGGGCTGGTTGTTATGGGCGGTGGGGGCGTTGCGTCCTGCCTCCAGCACCTGCCGCAGCAGGGCATCCTCCACCGGTACCGGTCACTGAACTTACGCAGGGAGTACCGCTGCGCCGACAGCTCCGCAAAATTCATATCCATTCCTGCCTTTCTTCAGATAGTGTCCCCATTATACCATGTCCCGTCGGCGGTTGCCAGAAAAAATTTTCTGCCGGGGCTTGACAAGTGTGTGCCGGACGCATATAATACTCCACAACAAGTACACAGCACAAACCTGTGAGAAAGAGAAGTAGTCGGTGCGGCAATTCCTTCAGAGAGCCCCGGATGGTGGGATCGGGGCGGTGAGCGGCCGGTGAATGGACTTTTGAGGGCGGACCGAACGGCGCAGGCCAAGTAGGGACCGACGGGAGCCCCACCCGTTACCCACCGGGGTGCGTATGATGGTACGCAGAAGCGAGCGGACGCCGCTGGGCGTCAATTTGGGTGGTATCGCAGAAGCAATGGCTTTTGTCCCATGTGGGACGAAGGCCGTTTTTTATTTTCCGCAGGCCCCGGCACGGCCACGGGATCATCTGCCGCCTGAGATCATTTTTAGGAGGATACCCGTATGAAAAAGAAGAATCTGATGAAGTCCCTGACGGCGCTGGTGCTGTCCGTGCTGATGGTGCTGAGTTTGGCCGCCTGCGGCGCCAAGCCCTCCGATGGCGGTAAGGATGAGGATAAGGACGGCTATACCGTGGCCATCATCAAGCAGATGGATCATGCCTCGTTGGATGAGATCGCCGATGCCATCGCCGCCCGGCTGGACGCCATCGCTCAGGAGCAGAACGTCTCCATCCGCTACACCATCACCTCCGGGCAGGGGGACCAGTCGGTGCTGAAGCAGCTGGCGGATCAGGCCGTGGCCGATCAGGTGGACGCCATTATTCCCATCGCCACCACCGCCGCTCAGGTGTCCGCCGTGGCGGCTGAGGACAGCCGGACGCCGGTGGTGTATGCCGCCATCTCCGATCCCGATACCGCCAAGCTCACCGGCATCGACTATGTTACCGGCACCAGCGATGCGCTGAATACCGAGTACATTCTGGACATGATGCTGGCACAGGATCCCGGCGTCTCCAAGGTGGGGCTGCTGTACTCCCTGTCCGAGCCAAACTCCACCAAGCCCATTGCCGAGGCCAAGGCGTATCTGGAGCAGCACGGCATTACCTGTGTGGAGCAGACTGCCAACACCAACGACGAGGTGGTGGCCGCTGCCGCCGCCCTGATCTCCGCCAAGGTGGACGCCGTGTTCACCCCCACCGACAATGTTATCATGGCCGCCGAGCTGGCCATTGCCGACGATCTGGCCAAGGCCGGCATCCCCCACTATACCGGGGCTGACTCCTTTGTCCGCAACGGTGCCTTCGCCACCTGTGGCGTCAACTACACCGAGCTGGGCGCACGCACCGCCACGCTGGCCTATCAGGCCATGACGCAGGGCATGGACGGGATGGAGGACTACTACCGGATGGACGGCGGCATCATCACCGTCAACACCGACACAGCCTCCGTGCTGAAGACCGACTACTCCGTGTTTGCCCAGATGGCCCAGCTGGTGGAGGTCACCACCACCAAGGACTGATGCTTTCCGACTGACTTTCCGAAAGGAGCCAAATCATGCTGCTTGTCGTACAAACCGCACTGGAGCTGGGCTTTCTCTATGCGCCCGTGGCGCTGGCGCTGTTCCTCAGCTTCCGGGTGCTGGACATTGCCGATCTCACCACCGACGGCTGCTTCGTGCTGGGGGCCGCCGTGTCCGTGACCCCTTACCGCCGCCGGGCATCCCCTGCTGGCCGTTCCGGCGGCCATGCTGGCGGGGGCGTGCGCCGGGTTCATCACCGCCTTCCTCCAGACCCGGCTGTCGGTGCCTTCCATTCTGGCGGGCATCGTCACCAATACGGGGCTTTACACCATCAAGCTCATGGCCATGGGCTGGCGCTCCAACGAGAGCCTGTTGGGCAGCGACACCGTTTTTACCCTGCTGCGCTCCACCGGGTTGGGCGGTGACTGGTATGAGCTGGTGCTGGCCGCAGCGACAACGCTCCTGTGCGCCGGTCTGCTGGCCCTGTTTCTGGGGACCCGGCTGGGACTCTCCATCCGGGCCACCGGTGACAACCCCGATATGGTCCGGGCCTCGTCGCTGGATCCCACCTTTACCGTCACCGTGGGGCTGTACCTGTCCAATGCGCTGACGGCTCTGTCCGGCGCCATGGTGGGACAGTATCAGAAAACCGTGGACATCAACTCCGGCACCGGCATCGTGGTCATCGGACTGGCGTGTCTCATCATTGGCGAGACCGTGCTGGGCCGCCGCACGGTGTATAAGGGTATTCTGGCGGCGCTGGTGGGTTCCGTGGTCTATCGTTTTATCTATGCCGTGGTGTTTTACACCAAGGTGGTGCCGGTGGAGTGCCTGAAGCTGCTCACCGCCGTCATTGTGGCGCTGGCCATTGCAGCACCCGGTCTGCGGCGCTGGGCCGCTTTCCAGAAGCAGAAGCACAGCCGAAAGGAGGCCGCCTGATATGCTGGACATCACTGCCATTTCCAAGACCTTTCACCCCGGCACACCCAATGCCCGGCAGGCTCTGCAGCAGCTCTCCCTGCATCTGGAGGATGGGGAGTTCGCCACCATCGTAGGCTCCAACGGTGCCGGAAAGTCCACTCTGTTTGGAGCCATCGCCGGAAGCTTTTTACACCGACGAAGGACGCATCCTGCTGGACGGTACGGATCTGACCTTCCAGCCGGAGCACCGGCGCAGCCGGGTCATTGGGCGGCTGTTTCAGGACCCCATGCGGGGGACCGCCCCTCACATGACCATCGAGGAGAATCTGGCGCTGGCCTATCTGCGGGCCTCTCACGGAAGCCCCTTCCGCCGCATCACGCCCAGGGACCGGGAGCTGTTCCGCAGCCAGCTGGCCCAGCTGGACATGGGGCTGGAGGATCGGATGCGCCAGCCAGTGGGACTGCTCTCCGGCGGTCAGCGGCAGGCGCTGACGCTGCTGATGGCCACCATGGTGCCGCCCCAGCTTCTGCTGCTGGACGAGCACACCGCTGCGCTGGACCCCGGCACGGCGGACAAGGTGCTGGAGCTGACCCGGCGCATCGTGGCGGAGCACCACATCACCTGTCTGATGGTGACCCACAACATGGCGCAGGCCCTGTCTCTGGGCAACCGCACCCTGATGATGGCGGAGGGCTCCATTGTACTGGATGTCTCCGGGGCAGAGCGGGAGGGGCTCACGGTCAATGACCTGCTGGAGCGCTTCCGCAGCGGCGCAGGCCATGCGCTGGATAATGACCGGATCCTGCTTGCGTAAGGGAGAGGTTTTTATTGCCGCCGGGGACTTCAATGGGACGGGTCTCCGACGGGTGACTTCGGTGAGAACGTGCCTCCGGCGGCCCACTTTTCCCACCAGCTGGAAAAGTGGGCAAAAGAGCCGTTTGAAACCGATGGTTTCAAAACTTCCTTTGCTCTCAAGAGTTGCGTTCGCTATGGGCTGTAAAGGGAATTGACTCTGCAACAGACCCGCTGCCGCTCCCACTCAGGTGAAGGGTCGTGTGGGTCTATCGCTGGGAAATGACAGGCTATATCTATGGTGATAGCCTTCAGCTGTCATGATACGTCTCGCTTTTGTTGTCTCCGACGGGTAACTTTCTGCCAATAGCGGCAGAAAGTCACCCGCCGGAGACAAAACAATGCACATAAAATATTGAAAGTCAGCACAAGGCCCCCGGACGGGAGGAATTTTCACTCCTTCTGTCCGGGGGTCTTTTGGGCAAGCGATCCAAGGCTGCCGCACTAAAAACCGCCTCTTACAGCTGCCCATTATGACGGCCGCCATATATCATACACTATAATTATAATGGTCTCCGCTAATTATGATGGTCTCCGCACGGCAGCTGATCTCCGACTTATGCTTCACCGCTCCAGACGGTGCATGGCCCCGGCAGTCAGCAGCGCTGCGCCCAGGGGCAGGATGTCCTCGTTGAACACCACCTGCGGATTGTGCATGGGCTGGCCGTAGCGGGGGGGGTCCTCCTGAGGTACCCCCGCCCCCAGCAGCAGATAGGCGCAGGGCAATTCATAGGTGTAGGAGGCGAAGTCCTCGGAACCCATACCACCCTCCTTCAGCCGGTAGACCTTCTCCCGGCCCAGCAGCGTCTCCGCCAGCGCCGCCATATCCTCCGTCAGGGCCGGATCGTTTTGCAGCGGCGGGGCCGAGGCCAGCTCCTCCATCTGCGCGCTGCCCCGGAAGGCAGAGGCGATGCCCTCCGACAGCTGGCGGATACGCTCCATGATCTGCGCCGTCACCGCCCGGTCAAAGGTACGGATCGTCCCCTCCAGCACCGCCTCACTGGGGATGATGTTGGGAGCCTGCCCCGCCTGAAACCGGCCCACCGTCACCACCGCCGGGGTCTTGGCGGGAAGCTCCCGGCCGGTGATCTCCTGCAGGGCCAGCCAGATCTGGGCGGCGATGCCGATGGGGTCCACGCCCGTCTCCGGCATGGCCCCGTGGCAGCCCTTTCCCCGCACCGTGATGCGGAACAGGGTACAGCCCGCCATGAAGGTTCCGCTGCCGCACAGCACCGTTCCGGAGGGGGTGCCGGAGTGGACGTGGAGGGCCAGCGCCTCGCTGGGGGCCGGAGCTTGCAGGACTCCTGCCGCCAGCATGGCCTTTGCGCCGGTAAATCCCTCCTCATCCGGCTGGAACACCAGCTTCACCGTTCCGGAGAGCTCCTGCCGGTGCTGCCGCAGCAGCCGGGCCGCCCCCCGCAGCATGGCGGCGTGAAGATCGTGACCGCAGGCGTGCATACAGCCGTTTTCCGACCGGAAGGACAGGCCCGACTGCTCCTGTCCCCGGAGGGCGTCCATGTCCGCCCGCAGCAGGATGCACCGCCCGGTGTCAGTTCCGGTGACGGTGGCGGTCAGGCCGCCGCCCAACTCCTGCGGATGGTATCCCATCTCCGTCAGCCGCTCCTTGACATAGGCCACCGTCTCCGGCAGAACCGCCCCGGCCTCCGGGTTCCGGTGCAGGCGGCGACGATCCGCCGTCAGCTGGGGCTGCATGGTCTGCGCCTCCCGGCGTAGTTCCTGAATATCCATGGTATTCGCTCCTTTTGCTGTTGGTTTTCTATGATTATACACGCTGCGGTGGGAGAAATCTTGCATATTTTGGAAACAACAGCGCCGGAAGCAAATTTTTTGCCGGAACCCCTTGACATTTTCTTCCGGCGGTGGTATAGTACTACCAACCTACCGAGTTGGTAGTACTATCAAAAACGATCATCGGCCCTTGCCGCATGGAAAGGAAGCGCTGTTATGTCCCGCATTTATACCTCTGCCGATCAGCTCATCGGCCACACTCCCCTGCAGGAGCTGACCCATCTGGAGAAGAAGTACGGTCTGAAGGCCCGGCTGCTGGGCAAGCTGGAGTATCTCAACCCCGCCGGCTCCGTGAAGGATCGTATCGCCCGTGCCATGATCGATGACGCAGAGGCGAAGGGCCTGCTGAAGCCCGGCAGCGTTATCATCGAACCTACTTCCGGTAATACCGGCATCGGTCTGGCCTCCGTGGCCGCCGCCCGTGGCTATCGGGTCATCATCGTCATGCCGGAGACCATGAGCGTGGAGCGCCGCCAGCTGATGAAGGCCTACGGCGCCGAGCTGGTGCTGACGGAGGGCTCCAAGGGCATGAGCGGTGCCATTGCCAAGGCGGAGGAGCTGGCCCGTGAGATCCCCGGCGGCTTTGTCCCCGGTCAGTTTGTCAATGCCGCCAATCCCAAGGCGCACTTCGAGACCACCGGCCCGGAGATCTATGAGGATACCGACGGCAAGGTGGACTACTTCGTGGCCGGTGTCGGCACCGGCGGCACCATCACCGGTGTGGGGCAGTATCTGAAGTCCCGGAACCCGGAGGTGAAGGTGGTGGCCGTGGAGCCCAAGAGTTCCGCCGTTCTCTCCACCGGCGTGGCCGGCGCCCACAAGATCCAGGGCATCGGCGCCGGCTTCGTGCCGCAGGTGCTTGACACGAAGGTCTATGACGAGATCATCCCTGTGGAGAACGATGACGCCTTTGCGCTGGGTAAGGAAATGGGCCGCAGCGAGGGCGTGCTGGTGGGCATCTCCTCCGGCGCTGCGCTGTGGGCCGCCATTGAGATCGCCAAGCGGCCCGGCAGCGAGGGCAAGACCATCGTGGTGCTGCTGCCGGATACCGGCGACCGTTATCTCTCCACACCGCTGTTTGCCGACTGAGGCTCTTCCTTTGCTATCTTCTATTTTTCTTCCTTTTACTCCTTTTTACCCCCTCTCTGCCCGAAAGGGCAAGGGGCAAAGACCCGGTATCCTGCCGATACCGGGTCTTTGCTCTGTTCTTTTCCGGTGGTGCTTACAGTCCCAGCAGCTTCGCCTTCAGCACAGCGGCCACGGTCTTGCCGTCCTCGATCTCGCCGGGAGGCACCGTGCCAGCAGCGTATCGAAGGGGAGGCGCCGCACCTGCAAAAATTCGTCGGCGTCGGGGTGCGTTGCCCCAAAGGTCAGGTCACGGGCCAGATACAGGTGCAGCACCTCGCCGTAGCAGCCGGGAGAAGGCAGAACGGCCCCCAGCGGTTGCCAGTGAGTGGCCTCGGCGCCGGTCTCCTCCCGCAGTTCCCGCCGGGCCGTAGTCAGCGGGTCTCGCCGGGCTCCCGCTTTCCGGCGGGGATCTCCAGCAGCGTCCGGCCAAACACATAGCGGTACTGCTCCACCAGTACGGCGCAACCCTCGTCATCCAGCGCCAAGATCCCCACGCCGCCGGGGTGGCGTACCACCTCCCGTGTGGAGGTATTGCCATTGGGCAGGGACACGGTATCCACCTGCACGTCGATGATGCGGCCATGGTAGATCTCCCGGCGGGAGAGCAGCTGTTCGGTCAGGTTCATAGGGGATATCCTCCTTGCGTTCTTTCTGCAGTATACCACGGCAGAGGCTGTGTGCCAAGAGGGCTTCTCTATCAGCAGTGTGGCGCATATTTCGGGCTTGTAATCAGCGGTGGAACGTGGTATACTATATGCCACACTTCATGAAAGGAGCGCTTCCCATGGAAAAGCGTGGCATTAAGATCGCTGCACA